>Ga0078972_1007964_pt1 | contig 22852 bp, 41 predicted proteins | sample YelNatPaOPGAMG01_FD_67568 | JGI IMG/M metagenome (GOLD analysis project Ga0078972, IMG submission 67568) | Hot spring thermophilic microbial communities from Obsidian Pool, Yellowstone National Park, USA - OP-RAMG-01 (SPADES assembly) (version 2) | ecosystem: Environmental > Aquatic > Thermal...
AGACTATGATGATTCAGTAGCTCTAGATATTCTAGAAAATCCACAACAATACTTTGTATATAATGATATGAGACTGTATGAACATGAGCCTAGTGATTTCATAGGTATTCCTAGCAATAAAGATGGATTCACTATGTTCAATCCTCTGGCTTGGGCAAAAGTAATGAGCAAATGTCCTGGATTTCTAGTATTAGATGAATTCACTAATGTAAATAGAAATGACTTGATAACAGTAAGCTATAAACTACTGAATGATAGAAAAGTAGGATACTGCAAATTCCACAAAGATGTAATGATAATAGCTATAGGAAATAGACCTGAAGATGCTCCAGGCATAGCTCATGTCCCAGTTCCACCAGTATTAAATAGATGTGAAATTAGATATATTGAACCACCAACTGTGGATGATTGGTACAATTTCATGCAGAGAGAATATAATGACAATTGGGCTAAAGAAACATATGCATTTCTAGCTAGTTATGCTAGTGAGAAACAGAACTTTCTAACGTATAGTTTTCCACCAGAAGATACTATAGATAATTTCCCAACTCCTAGAAGTTGGACTAAACTAGCTAGGCGTATGTATTTTGGATTCAGAGATTATGAAACAATACTATCATTTCTAGGAAAAGAAGTAGGAACTAAGTTTCATGGATTTCTAAAATGTAATGTGCATCTAGATGATTTACTATCTAGACCTAAGATGTACACAGAATTGAAAGTAGATGCTCAATATATGATGCTATTCCAACTAGCTAAAGCTATAGAGAATAACAAATATCTGAAACCCAAAACTAAAGAAATTGAAGACAGTTATTTGGAAGTATTGAAAACTATCTATGGATACAAGAGAGAACACATATTGGTATTAACACATATGATAGCTGAAAAGAAACTAGTTGATTTTCTACTAGTAATGACAAAACAACCAGAATTTAACGAAATAGAAAAATACCTAACTGATATTTATGATAAGATAAAAACTGTGGAGAAGAGATAGAAATTGAAAATAGAAGAACTGAAAAATGATATATCTGATATCCAAGCAGTTCTAGCTGTAGAATTTCCATTCATAGCTAGTCTAGGTTCTAGATGTAGGATAATAGCCACTAACAAAATACAAACATACGCTGGAGTATCTAAAGAGAACTATATGTTAGTTAATCCAGAACTTTGGGAGAAACTATCTCTTAAAGACAGAGTATATGTGTTTGCTCATGAAGTATGTCATATAGCATTTCAACATCACGATAGAATTGGAGGAAGAAATCCAAAGATTTGGAACTATGCTACTGATGCAGTAATAAATGATATACTTGATGAAGTATTATCTAGAGACATTAGAGGAATAACACTATATGATATAGCAACACTTTTACATATTGATTTAGATGATCTGAAGAAAGCATCTGCTGAAGAAATCTATGATAAACTAGCAAAATCTGGAGATGGTAGAGGTGGAGGATTTGGAGGAGAAGGAGGAAGCGGAGACTTAACTAATACAGATGCTCCTTCAGATGGAACTATTATCCAAGAAGGAGATGATGAGATAAATAATGCTACTAATGGAGAAACTAAAGAAAAACTGTGGGCAGAAGCTCTAGCTCAAGCATATTCTATGCAGAAATCTATTGGAACTGTTCCAGCTGGATTATCTAGAATTGTAGATCAATTACTTAAACCAAAAATCAAATGGTATAATGTATTGAAGAAAGAGATAGCTATTGGAATTGGAAAAAATGTAGTTGGAGATTGGAGAAAGAGAAGTAGAAAAGTTCCAGATGCATTTCCAGGATTACGTAGAGAAACACTACCAACTATATGGAATCTAGTTGATACATCTGGAAGTATAGATGAGGAACAACTCAAACAATTCCTATCTGAAATCTATGCTCAAGCTAGAGAAACTAAAGTTAAAGTAATACCATTTGATGCTACTAGCTATGAAGTTCTAGAAGCTAATACTCCAACAGATGTAATTAGAGAAGTAGCTAGAAGGCTGAAGGGAGGAGGAGGAACTGAGATTAAAGATGCTCTAGAGAAAACATACAAACAGATGAACTATGGAGATGTAGTAACAGTCCTAACAGATGGAGAAATTTGGGACAAAAACAAACCAGAAGTTCTAGAACTAGCTAGAAAGATAAAGTTCAAAGCATCAACAACATTAGTAATATATACTATTAGTGAAGTACCATTCTTCAAAAACATCAAACTAGAATAGATCTCTCTATTTCCCCTTTTTTCTTGTTTAGGAGATTTAAGTTATGAAATTTGTATTAGTTCAAAATAATGGCCAATGGATAAGACTTACTACTTATGAAAGTAGAACTGTTGAGAAAGATGGTAAGAAAATAACTCTTCTCATACCTTATTTAGAAGGATCATTTTCTATTTTTGAAGTTAAAACTGAAGTATTTAAAAAATATATGTATGCTATATTCAAAAGTTTGGCACCTTTTGTTAAAGATATAGTTGAAATGGATGAAGAATTATCTATTCTTGTAGAAGCTATGTTTGGTATAGATGATGGAGAGAAAGAAATTTGGGAGAAAGCTAATAATTTAGCTTCACAACCAAAACTTCTAATCAACTATTTGCGTAATGTATTGTTAGCTAGAAAATTAGGAAGGAATGAGAATGTGTAAAGAACCTAAAGTAGGAGATAAAGTATTAGCAATTGAAATTATAGAGAGAAGATTAAACAAAACTACTGTCAATTTCTATCTTCTAGAAATTATAATGAAAAGAAAGGATAGAAATTGGCAAGGTAAAGTTTTAAGGAGTATTACAGTAGAAGATCCATTCAAGTTAGGTTGTATAGAAAAATATTTCGGAGAACGACAATTTATTTCTGAAATCAAATTTTCTTTCCCTACATTTTCTTACACAGTTCTAAATAATGAAGATGCTTATTTTGTAGATGCCATTTTCTATGTTTCAGATAAAGAGAGTGTTTGGAAAGAAATACTTAATGAAACTCCTTCTAGAATGGTTAAATCTCTAAAACCTTATCTACTTTCAAAATTAGGAAGGAAATAAGAAATGGGAGAAGCAACATATTATCTATTAGCTGAATTTGAAACTGAAGAAGATGCTAAAGAAGCTGGAGAATTTGCTGGATTAGTGTTTGAAGAACTATTTAAATTCCAAAATGAGTGGCAAAAGATTAGAGATGATCGTAGATTTTCTGTTGAGGAAAGACATAAAATGCTTCTTAAGAAGTTTCCACTTGTTGCTAAATACATTAGATTGCCTAGACCTTGCCGAGATGATCCAAATATGAACTATCTAGCTGGACACTGTGAAATATCAGATTGCTATTCATTATATATACAAGGCAAATATCTTAAACTAGTAGATGAAGTATGGCATCTAGCATCTTGGGATAACATAGCTGAGTTCTTCTGTAGACTTGGAGCTAAAAGAGTAGTTTGGGAATCGGATGAATACTTTGATTATTTTGAGTTACTAGAATCTAGGTTGAATGAAATAGAAGAAATAAATGTTAAGAACAAGTTCTCCAAATCAGAAATTAGAAAGATATTGTTAGCTCACAAAATTGGGAGGAAAGAAGATGCAAATGCCAAATAAGGAAAAGAAACAATTAGATGTTTATATAGTCCAAAAATTCCTTGCTAGTTTGTTTGGAGGATCAGAATATGTTTATGAAATCTCAGAAGCACCAAATACATCTCTTTCCGTTAAATATAATGGAGACAAATTTGAAGTTGAAATACAAGAATTTGGATTTTCAGTCTTTCTAAAATTTGACGACAAATTTGATGCTATGATATTTCGAACAGCAACAGTTCAAGAACTTAAACAATATATGCCTAATGCAATAGAAATCTTTCCAAATGGAATGGTAGCATATCCAATTAAGAAAGACATAATTCCAATAATCAGTAAAGAAGTTAGATCTTTGTTTAATGATTTCATCGAACCTCTCAAAGAGAAGATATTGAGAGAGGTGACTGAAGAATTCATTAAGAATAAAAAATTAGCTGAGAAAATAGGTAGGAAAGAGAGTAAATCTCAATAGTTGGAAGTAGGAATCAAACATGGTGTTTGAAAAGATGATGATATAAGTTTTATTGAAGCATTAGCTAACATTCCATCTAGAAGCAGAATTTGGTCTGAAATCTATAATCTATATCCAGAAGAAATGGTTCAAGTACTTAAACCATATCTATTGTCATATAAACTTGGGAGGAAAGAAAATGAAGAGTGAAGAAGAAGAAAAGATACCTATCTTAAGTGTTCAGAAATTCTTCTGCAATGTATTTGGAGGAACGATATATCTATACAAAATATCTGTTGCTCCAAATGGTTCTCTATATGTTAGATACGAGGGAGACAATTTCTTCGCTGAATTCACTGATAGAGACATATCAGTTCATCTTAAACTTGAAGATAAATTTGAGAAAATGCTATTTAGTACAGCTACAACTTCCGAGATAAAACAGTTTATGCCTAACATTCAACATGTATATGTTGATGGATGCGTATCATACACAATTAGAGAAAATATAATACCAGTTATAGCTAAAGAAGTTAGATGTCTCTTTGATGATTTCATTCAACCACTTAAACAGAAAATATTCAGAGAAGTAACCGAAGAATTCTTAAAGAGTAGGAAGTTAGCTGGAACTTTAGGGAGAAAAGAAAGTTGGGGTTGAACAAGTATTTCAAAAAAGGAGATAGAATACTTCATATAACCAAATTTTACGATGCAATTCTAATCTCAATAGAAAAAATTGAGAGAGTAATTGATGAATGGTCTTATATTGGAACTTGGATCATTCAACCTTTCTATCTACCTGGAAGTTCTAAAACTTACAAGAACAAAGTATTCTACAAATACTTTAGAGAAGATGTATTCATTTCTCGTCTGTCGAGTATATTTTCTGAACCAATTCTCTACAAGAAAGTTTCGGATGAAGATATTCTCTTAGTTGAAGCATTAGTTACTATCCCATCTAGTAAAAGAATTTGGGCAAAAATCGTGTCTTTGAAACGAGAAGAGATGATAGATGCTTTAAAACCATATCTATTATCCCATAAACTTGGGAGGAAAGAAAGTGGAAAGCAATTTAGAATCTGCTGAAATTAGAGCAACGTATAGTGCTTTAGAAGTCTGGAATGTATCTGGTGAATGCACAATAGTCCATCATACGTCCTACTTGAAATTGTCGTTGGTAGAAAGATTACTTCAAGATTGCAAGATAGTTGGTATAGCTGGTAATTTTAGTCTTAATGTACTTTTACCTAAAGAAAACCTAGAATTATTTCAAATTATAGAAGAACTTCAATTTAGAAAGAAAGACATTAGAATGGCAGTAAAAGATTTCTTAGCTGACAAGATAGACAAGAAAGAATTGCTTGAAAGACTCAAACCATATGTTTTAGCATTTAGACTAGGGAGGAAATAGAAAATTGAGAGACTATTTCACAGAATTTAAGAATACGTTTAGCCTTCTAAAGTCAAGATCTAATTCTTATGTGTTCAACGAGATATTCAAAGAGGAACTAAATGCAGAGTTAGAAATATTTCTTACAACTCTTCTAAAAAGAGAAATTGTATGTCCAGGAATAATTTCAGTATACTATGCTGGTTCCTTACAAGATTCTATTATCTTTCAATCACTTCTCGGAATAGAACTTCCATATTTAGACTATTTTGTAGATATCGTTCTTTCTCATCTAGTACTTTACAAAAGAGATCATGTTATGTTATTCAATGAAGCCATAGATAGTTTCATAAAAAAGAGTAGAGCAACTTGGGAAAATGTTAAGCCATTGCTAGATGAGGAGGATCTTCTTGAAAGATTATTAAATAGGTATTCTAAATCATATTCTAATTCTAAAAAGTTAGTTTCAGATTTGAGAGACATAATTAAAGTTAATAGATTATCTAAATTAGGAAGGAAAGAAATATGTAGTCAGAGACATACTTCGATAAATTTGTTTCGTATCTGAATAAAGACAAACTAAACAAGCATTTAATACTTAATGGCTTAATATATGGAAAATATTTGGAAAGGAGTGTTTAAACTTGTCAAGTCTAATCAAATCTAAAAGACTAGCTAAGCTAGGGAGAAAAGAGAATGAAAGAAGAAAACTACTTTGATATGTTCATTTCATTTCTAAACTACCAAAATCCAGACAAACAATTGATTCTCATTAAGTTGAATCGAGGAGATTATTTCGAAGATTTGGAAGAGTTTCTAGAAATATTACTTAATGATGAAGCGAGGAAAAGAAATCTGAAATTCACATACATAAATGTTCACTTTGAAAGAAGATCAGATTCAACAATATTCTACGATGCTTTTGCCAACTGCTTGTCTGTTATTTTCGATGGAGATGTTTTTCTCGGGAGTATGGTGTTAGTTCCTTGTTACATTACTGAAGGAGTATTTAACAAAGAAGTTTCTAAGCTACTTGAAACATGTTTGGAAAAATGTCAAGAAATTCAAATTCTATATGATACTGAAAAGCTCTTAATCGAATTGTTAGCTTATTATGGCATTCTTCATGAAGATATGAAAGAGAAATGTTCAGAGTTATCAGATTTGATTAAAGCTAAAAGATTGAGTAGATTAGGGAGGAAGGAACAATAGGTAAGAAAATAGTAATATCTGCAGAATACTCCTATATATTTCCTCCAAATCCTAATCCATACTATATTACTTCAACTACATCATCTCCAGCTACTATTTCTGTTTACTCATATCCATCTGGATACAAGGATGCGAACTCAATAAAAATAGAAATAATTGACGAAAAAGAATATAGTCAAAGAACACCTTACTACGGTTTTGAAATTGTTCTATCTTTGAAGGCATTCTTTGAGAAACTCTTCTCAGTCCTGTCTCTTTATACATCTAACCCAGAAATAGAAGATGCTATCTCTAAACTTAAGAAATTCATTGAGATATTGGATTTAAGTTCATTAGGAAGGAAAGGAAATGGCAACAATAAATATTGATGCTAGAAAGATGTCTTCAACTGAAGCTGCTAGGAAATTCTTAGAATTCTATACTAGAAAGGAAAATTTAGATACCAAATACAAAGAATTAGAAAAGGAACTTAAAACAATGAATGAAACTCTCAAACCATTTACTGTTAGAAACTCTTCCATCTGTATTTCAGGAAACAAGAAGTTATTTTTTACTAGAAGAGAAATTGCAATATACAATAATAGTCATTCTGATATCAATAAATTTAAGTTCTTTAGAGAATTAAGAGAAGTTCCAATAGTTGTAATTGAATCTACAAGAGAATATGTTAGAAAGAAACTTAAGGATTATATAGTACCATATCTCAAAGAAGGTCTAAATCTATTAGATGAAGTAGTGTGTAAATTTGAAATACCAGATACTGACCTTATATTGCAAATGCATTTCGATGACGAATTAGTTAGAATGACAGTAGGCAAGATCCTGATTATTAATGGAGATGTTAATCTATTGCAAACTAGATATAACGATAAAGAAGATTTGTTTCTCTATGCAGATAGACCTTTCAGCATGATAGGGATTAGAGGCTTGAATGGAGTTCTAATACAAGAACAATTTCCAGAACTATATGATTATTGGAAGATAGGATTAGACAGGTATAAAGAACTAATTCAGAACAATGAACAAGTCCTTAAGAAAATGGAATCTATAATATCTCCATTCTTGATAGCTAAGAAGTTGGGGAGAAAAGATGGAAAGAATTAAAACAATACTAACTCAAGCTACTGACATAGTTCATTTTGTCTATGGTTTTGCAATCTCAATTTTCAAATACTTCAAAACATTTTCAGTTTACTTCTATATAGTTGCAATTCTAGGATATTTAACATTCTTTCTCTACCAACAGTTCGAAAGAGAAAACAAGATAGAAGGTATTTGTGATATGGTAGAATTCTTTTGTGGATACGTACTAGGTAATATAATGTTCAATTAAGAAAGAGGTGATAAAATTGTCTGAAGATGTAAGAGAATATGCCAAACTATATGAGAAACTAGTAGAACTAGAGAAAGAGACTGAAAATGTTTACAAAGATATTGCTAGTAGAGAACCAGAAGAACTAACTAAAGAAATCTACAAGAAATTTGGGAAATATGCTGAAGCTCTTAGAATGTTTACAGAATACCTAATAGCTAAAGACTGTAAGCATTTAGCTGAAGACTTTGTTGGTTTCCTAGCTCTTAACTTTCTAATGATGGATAAAGTAAAAGCTAATAGAAAACTATCAGAAACATTTGAGAAGTTAGATGAGGACAATCTAAAGCTGTTCTTCATTCTATCGTCTCTAGATGCAGCTTTCAGAAAACAATTAATGAGTCTGATGTAACATGAGAGACAAAATTAGAAGAGATTGTGTGCATCTGAACTGTTCTAATTGCTACTACCGAGAAGTATGTAGTGAGGGATCTGGATGCCATACTATTGCAAATACTCTGGCTACTGCCCTTTCAAACACTACAAGAGAACGAAGAAGAAAAATGAATATGTCCAAGAATGTTGGAACTCTGAAAATTGCAACCAAGCCTCTGTGAGAAAGATAAGAGTCAAAACAGATAAACTATCAAAGAGGAGAAAGTAATGAAATACTGTATTCTGTTCTGCAAAATAGTTGATGTAACAGTTGATGCAGATGGCAATATCTATCTAGTTCTAAACAAAGAATCTAAAGGAAATGTTAGTCTCGAAATACTAAACAGATTCTGGAAGAACAAAGATGTTGGAATTCTAATATATGAACTAATTAGAATGAGGAGGGAAGAATTTGGAAGAAAGCTACCTATCTTTGAGCAAAGAAATAGAAAAGAATCTGAAGAAAAACAAGAAACTAGCTCTGAACCAATTGAAGAGGATAGTAGCAACAATACTTGAGAAACATTGTAGTCCTGAAGAAGCTCTAGAATTTGTAGTTCAGTTAACACAAGAAATATTAAGGAGTTTTCCAGAGCTAGATCAGAGATTTCGAGGAACAGACTATGCCATTTAGATCTGAAGAGAGAGAATCTCCAATAATAGATTTGGATAAAGCTATTAGATTTTGCACAACATTTTGCTTAGCTCCAAAAGAGGAGTGCAAAAGATGTCCTCTGAAGAGAAAGTATCCAGAACTAGAGAAGTATTGCAAACTAGAAAGAAAAGAATAAATATTTGCTCAATCTTTCTCCATCATGCTCATACTTGTTGAGCAAAGAGGGAGAGTATGTACTACATAAATGATGAGTTTCTCAAAGATATTCTAGTTAGTAGAAGAGCTATGAAAAAGGCATCAAACACTTCAGTAGAATCTCCAATTCTATTCAAGTCTCTAGTTATATTTGGAGCTCCAGGTTCTGGTAAAACATCTATAGCTAATTATGTTGCCAGAGAAGCATTCAAGTACTATGGAGCCAAGAATGTAAATGCTAGATATGTATCTCATGGAGAGATAGGTTTCCTAATTAGATTTGGAGTAGAGAAAAAACTAGTAAACATACTATTCATAGACAACCTAACTCTAGTCAAAGTAAGTCCATCCACTCTTCAGAGCTATTTCAATATTAGACACCATCAGATATTCGATTGGCAAAAAGAGGGATACGTCCTTTCGATAGTGGCTATCCACAGATTTCACAGTTGTCCACTAGAAGTTAGAACTATAATGGATGGTCTAATAGTTTTAGATTCAACAATGAACCCATACGACAGAACAGTTCTCAAACAATTTGTTGGTGAAGATGTTCTAAAGTATATGGATGATATATCTTCTAAGAAACAAGAGAACCCAGAACTTAAATCTCTAGCATATTACAAGTCTAAGAGTCGAGAAGGATGGATCAAAATACCATTAGTCAAACAAAGATATATGAAATATGTTCTAGAGTGAAGAAGTGTCCTAAATGAGTAACAGAAACAAAATAGTTAGAGTAACTTCAAACACTGTTTGCAGAATATGTGGTAGAATAATTCCAAAAGGAACAAAAGCATTCAAAACTATGACTTCAGCTGGAAGTAGATATGAGTGTTTGATTTGTCACAGCAGTAGTTCTGAAATAGTTGTTTATTGTCCATATAGAACTAGAAGTTGGGGTCCTAAAAGAAGAGGTGTTGCAAAATGAAAGATAAGGGATTAAGATTTCTTCTATCTATTCCAGCTCTATTATATATTGGATGGTACATATGGCTAATGATAACTACTGTATTTCCTATATGTCAAACAGCTATTTCAGATTTCTTCAAACTAACTATCTGGCAACTTATCTTAGTAATTCTAGGGTTTTCACTACTTCTGTTTTGTTGCTTTCTAGCAGTTGCATGGCTAGGAGTAATTTGGTTAGGGCTTGAGGAATAACAACATGGAAAAGATAGTTGTTGATAGCAGAGAACCAAAAGAGATACTTGAACTGGTAAAGAAATTAAACTACATTACAGAAGTTCAGAATCTAGAAGTTGGAGATATCCAAATAAGTAATATATTGATAGAGAGAAAAGATATTGGAGACTTGATCAATTCTGTTAGAGACAACAGATTGTGGGAACAGCTCTACAACTTGAAGCAACAAGAAGGATACAAGTGTTTTCTAATAGTAATTGGAGATATCCAGAATGCTATCCATCCTGGAATCAAAGATATATATAGATACATTCAGTATGTAAAGAATCTATTACTCTCAGTTCAAATAGTATGTTCTCTAAGTTATGGTGTCTATTTCATACATTGCAAAGACAATTTAGAATTTCTAGAGATATTGAAGCTATTAGTTCAAAGAGCAACCAAGTCTGAGAGTCTTAAACCTCTTCAGAAGAAACCTAGAAGTTTAGATGATGCTGTGGTTGAAATGATAGGATGTATACCTAAAGTTGGAAGTAAACTAGCATATCAGATAGCTCAGATGTTCTCTATTAGTGAACTTTCAAACATGGATGAGAACACTCTTCAAGAATTAAAGATAGGAGGTAAGAAATTGGGTGTTAGAGGAGTTAGTATCTATGAAACACTACATCATAAAATAGGAGGAGGTGAAAAGAGTGGAAGAAAAGAATGAGGAAAAACATGTCTGGATACCATATCAATATGCTGTCTTGAATGATGGTAAAGAAGAATGGATAGTAGTCAGACTGATATGCAAAGACTGTGAAGAAGAACAGATTCTAATTGGGAGACTAGAAGAGTTTCCAGAATAGAAATATTTAAATATAAACAGCTAAATGGTTTAAATGCAAAAGAGGAGATGTATTTGGAACTCAAGATAAATCCTGAATACAAGGCTTTGATGCCAGAACTTCCAGAAGACGAGTTTGAATCTCTCAAGAACAGCATCCAAAAGCATGGCTATTGGGAAGAGTATCCGATAATAGTTAATGACAAGTATGAGATTTTAGATGGACATACTAGGTACAAAGCATGCAAAGAGCTAGGCATTGAACCTACTATCAAAGTCAAACACTTTGAGAGTAAAGAAGATGAAATGGAGTTTGTCATAGAAACTAATTTGTCAAGAAGACATCTCAAACCTTTTCAGAAAGCAGAATTAGCGTTGAAACTAATAGAAATAGAGAAAGTTAAAGGAGAAGCTCGAAGGAAAGCCAAACTCACACAACATGCTAAAAGCGTCCTCGTGGGTCCTAAAGAAGGACCCACGGAGAGAACTTGGGCTAAAATAGCAGAAAAAGTTGGAGTTAGCAAAGATACCTTGAGTAAAGCTAAAGAAATTCTCGAGAAAGGAGATGAAGAACTGATAGAAAAATGTAGAAAAGGTGAAGTTTCAGTAGCTGAAGCTTATAGAAAAGTCAAAGAGAAAGAACAGAAAGTTTCAATAGTAAGAGACAAAGATATTTTTGCTTCCACAATCATTGAGTTTTTGAGAAAAGAGGAAGATTTAGAAGGTTTATCATCTAAAATCAAAGAAGTTCACAGTTTTCTAGACAGAATTCTATCAAGTGGAATACTTCAGAACAAAGGTCTTAAAGTCTATGTAAGTAATCTTGAAAAAGTATTAGATTTCTTAGGTAGAATCGGAAATTACTGCTTTATAGTCCTTAAAGAAAAAGAGAGAGAAAAAGGAGAAACAAAAGAATGAAAGACATAAAAGAAATACCAAGGCAATACATGGAAGTGCCTCTCTCAGAAATAGAACTTGATATGACAAAGAATCCAAGACCTGGTTTCAAAGATTTGGACAACTTTGCTAAAATTATAGGTCTACAAGGTATTCATACTCCAGTAGCTTTGAGAAAGAACTCTGATGGTAAGTTTGAGATTTTAGACGGTTTCAGAAGATGTTATGCAGCTAAAGTCAATAACTTTCAGTATGTTCCAGCTATAATCTATGACTGTACTGAAGAAGAAGGGAAACTTTTAGCAGCTGCTCTCCACTACTATAGAAAAACTCAAGGAAGTATAGCTGTTGGATCTCATATCTATGAAGCAATTAAAATCAGAATGCGAAGAGATGGCTACGATCCAAATGATAAAGAAGTTGTCAAACAAATCATTGAAAACTACTATGCTTGGGCAGCTAAAAGTATGGGTGTTTCAATTGATGAAATCAAAAGATTGTTAACAAGCTTTGAAAATGCTACTCCTGAAATAGACATTTTGGAAAAATATAAGAAATTACCAGATAAATATTTGCCACCTATAACAGTTAGCCATGCAGCTGCTAAAGTTGCTAAGAAGCTTGAACTTGATCCAGTAGAAGTTGCTAAAATATTTAAACAAGAAAACTTAACTCAAGGATTTGCCGAAAGGATCTTAGAAGACAAAGATTTTCTCTCTGAAAAAGCTAAATTAGATATTAGGGAATTTCACAAGGAAGTCAGAAAGAAAAAAGGTGAACTTAAAAAGTTCACAGAAAGCATTAGAAGAGAAGTCATAGACCATATTAATGAATATGCTGAAGCTAACAATCTTCCAAGGAGTTTGGCAGCTGAAGAGCTAATAGAACTAGGCTACGATACATGGAAGAGGCAGTAGCCTAGTTCAACTCCATTCCCTTTTTTTTTTCTCTCTCTCTCTCTGTATAAAGTTAGAAGAGGTGAAAGAGAAGGATGAATATAGAATTTCTGGTGGCATTCTAGGTATATCAGCATTAATTTTAAGCTTCAGGTTTGAAAATATATTGGGAAAAGGCAGAACTACTTTTATAGTTCCAGTTGTTGTATATTACTGTATAGTTCTGAATAATGTTCTATTAATCTTGGAGGAGATACTTCATTGAAAAAGATAAAAGTTGAGACAGAAGAGGTCAGCTACCCTTGTCCAAAATGTGGTCACTATGAGAAACCATACATGTATACTAGAGATGGTTATGCATATATGTTATGTCCAAAATGTAATGTCCAATACAGAACATCAACTAAAGTATCAGCTAACTTCAGGAAATTCTGTTCTAAGATAGCTAGTAAGCCGAATCGAAGTCAATCTTACTACACTTCCACAGAAATGAAAGTTAGAAAACTACTTGAAGATAATGGGTACATTCAAGGATGTGATTTCTTCCATAACATTATGTTTGAAAAAGATAAGAGACATAGATATTGGGTAGATTTCATAATTCCAGCTGAGAGATTGATAATTGAAGTAGATCCATCAATTTGGCATAAAATGTGGTCAAGAGATAAGTCAGATAATCAGAAGTTTCGATTTCTAGAATCTTTAGGATACAGAGTAGTTTCAGTAAATGAGAAAAACTATAAAAGTATAGTTGAGTATTTGCAATGGCAGAAAGTTTGAAATGAGGTATTAGACCATAAAGAGTTAAATAAGAATGAAGAAGTTCAGAGATAACTTGGAGGTTGAAAGTATGTTTGAAGAAGAGGAAGAGACAGAAGAAGAAATTGAAGAAGAGGAATGGGAAGAAGACTGGGATGAAGAAGAGTGGTAGTTCAAATACAGAAAACTTAATAAATAACAGAGAAAATACTCTAAAGGAAAAGTGGTAAATATGTTAGACCTAGCAACTGAATTTCTAAAAGCATTAGCAAACTGGGCTATTCAAGGATTTGAGCTTGGTTTGATCGTTGGTGCAGGATATCTTGTAATCAAAGGTGTAGCTGCAATTGCTTCTACTGTTAAGAAAGCTCTGACCAAAGAAGAGTAAACACTCCCAAGCCTTAAACATATTTAGTTCCCCTCTTTTTCTCTAGAAAAGTTTAAAATTTCTCTAATTTCATACTAGTCTTGGGTGATAAGTTTGGAAACTAAGAAAATACTTACTCCAATAGTTCTAATAATGCTATTCTGGGTAGGTCTAGCAGTATATGCATATTTGTCAAGAATTCCAATTCACAACCATGGAAAGCTAGTTGCTATAAATGTAACAGCATGGTATGATGAGAACTGTACAATACCTTGTACAGAAATAGATTGGGGTACAGTATATCCAGGAGATACATTTAGCAAAGAAATCTATCTCAAAACTTTAGGTAATGCAAATGCAACTCTACATAGCTATGCTATCAATTGGTCTCCAAGTGGTATAGACCAATATTTGAACTATTCATGGGATTCAGAAAACAAGACAATCTTGCCTAATCAACCTATAAAAGTAACTCTATACCTGACAGTTAGTTCAGATATTCCATATACATATTCAGAATTTAGTTTTGACATAATAGTTGAAGCAACTACAACTCAATAGTTCCTCTCTTTTTCTGAAGTAATAGTTATCAAGTTGCATCTAATTCAGAAAAACATTGGAGACAAGATGAAAGAGGAGGCGTTATCTCTCCGACGCCTGTCTCCTACTAGGACTGCTTTAAGATCTCGGATTTTAGGCAGTCCTAGTAATATCCTCTAGATGCAGAATATTTTTAAAGGAGAAAGACAGATTAGTTTTAGAGGTTTAGAAATGATAAAACAATCTATCATGATTTTCAACACATTAGAAGACCTGATTCTAAGTTCTAACAGTGAACTACATAGCATTTACAAGATACAGTTCTCGGATGGAAGATTTGGTTACTACTTCTATACAGCTGAGAGACCAGTATTTGTATTGAGGATAGTCTTTTCAGACAAAGACATAAATGGATGGATAGGTTTTGACAAAGAGAAGAATAGGATAGTTTCTATTCAGAAATTTGTAACTGGAGCAATCTGGATATCTAAAGTAGATTATGATTCTCTACTTAATGAATTTCTAGAAACTATTAGACAGAAGATTAAACAATAAATTTATAAATAACAAATATGTCAATAGTTTTCTAGTGATACATATGAACCAGATGAAACTTGCACTAGTAGAGCCAACATATTTGTCCGCTGAAATACCTAACAACAAGTGGATGGAAGAAATACCACCTGAACAGAGAAAGATCAACTTAGAATTAGCTTACAAACAATGGTTCAATCTATATTCTGTTCTAACTCAAGGAGCTACAGTATATCTAATTCCTCCTAAGAAAGAATTTCAAGACCAAACTTACGCTACAAATGCAGGCGTAGTCTTACCTCATTTACAACTTTATCAAAATAGAAATGTTTGTGTGCTGAGTAAATTTAAAGCTCAAGCTAGACCTGGAGAAGAACAAGAATTGAAGAAAATAGTAGAAGAATTAGGATATGAAACATATCAGTGTCCATACTACTTTGAAGGTGAAGCTGAACTTAAATGGTTGAATGAAAATGTCTATATTGGAGGATACGGAATTAGAACTTCAAAGAGAGCACATACATGGTTTATGGAACAGTTTGATTGTAAGATAATTCCAGTGGAGACAGATGAGTGGTTGTATCACTTGGATTGTCTAGTATTTCCAATCAGTAATGATTACTGCATTATTTGTGAAGACATTCCTAAGGATGTTAAAGATGAAATCAGGAAGCATACTAATGTTATAGAAGTAGACTATGATACTTGTTTAGAAGGAATAACAAATAGTTTTAGACTCAATAGTTTAGTATTGAATGCTGATGTAAGTAAGATAGCTAAAGATAGTCCTCAAGCATTGAAACAAATTAAGTCTGAACAAGAAGTGTTGAATGAAATTTGTAGCAATCTAGGACTAACTCCAGTATATATTGATTTGTCAGAATTCACTAAATCTGGAGCATTACTATCCTGTATGATACTGCATTTGACTTGGGAGGAATGCTATCTTGGATAAGATAGTTGCAACAAGATATACTGAGACAGTTGTAAGTTTTGAGCCTGATGAAGAAGGAATATGTTGGAACGAATCTATGAGACAGAATCAAATAGTCAAAGTAAAAGCTGGAAACAAGATGTGTTCTGTTGGAATGATTAGAAGAGGGAGAAACTGGAACGACTATGGAGGAATTTATTGTGCTGAATGTCCATACTTTCTAAATAAGAAATGTCTAAATGAAGATGAGAAAAGATATCTTAGTAGACTTGAAGAAGAACTTAAGAGGAAGATTGAAATATGAAAATCAAAGCAAAATGTGCTATTTGTGGTAGAGAAGGAGAGATCGAAATAGATGACAAGACTAAAGAAATTAAAAGTGATTGGGCATATTTTGGCAAGATAATATTTCCTAATGGCAAAGTAGAAGAGTATTGGGAATGTCCTGAATGTTTGAAAGGAAGTGATGCAAGTGTTGAAACTTAAAGATTGGATATCTTCGGAAGAAGTTCAAAACATTCGAAAGATGAGCTGGAAAGATATTCTAGAAAGAGAGTTCAATAGAAATCCAATCAGACCAATACACTATAGTTCGAATTCATTATATAGTCCAAATGATGGAGTAATATTACATTCCAAAGTAGTTAAGCCAGATGATGAATATCTAAAGATTAAAGGTAGAAAACTAACTCTAAGAGAAATACTTCAAAATCCAAACTATTCTGAAGAAAGTCTAGCTATTGGAATATTCTTAACAGTATATGACATGCACTATTCCAAAATGCCAACAGATGGACTGATCAAATGTGTATGGAAAGAAGTAGAAGGTATATCTTCTGGAATGTTCAATTTAGAGAAACTTATAACTAGAAAGGGAGAGATAGACATAAACCTTGAAGACTATCTATTCACTAATGAGAGATGGGTATTTGAAATCCAGAACATAAGGCGTGGTTTCAAATACTATATTGTTCAAGTTGCTGACACTGATGTAAACATAATACTTCCATATATCAAAGACAAATGGACATACAAAATGCAGGGAGAAACATTTAGCTTTGTAACATATGGAAGCCATACTGAAGTTATCATCCCAATCAAATACAATCCAGTCTATCTAGTTCCTAAAGATGATATTTACCATGTTACTACTTCAGACAAGTTAGTTGAATTTGGTGAGTATTCTAAATGCAAAAAGAAGAAATAGATCCAAATCTAAAATACTATACAGTAATTGCTATAAACAAGTTTCTTAAGAAATTGAGAGAGGAAGAGAAATGGAAGTCAAACCTAAAATCTATAAGGTAGAAAATCTAACAATATCAAACATAGCTGCAATGATACAGTTGAATCCAGATGATCTGAAACAGATAGCTTCAGCTAAAGGATTGAACATCTACAAACACAAAGGTGGTTTCTACATTATAGATGGAAATGTAGTGTTTGTATGTTATGAAGAACTGTTTGAAAGTAAGAGGAAACAGAATGTCGTTCAAAGCTCTAGCTAAATCCAAACCTAAGACATTAGCTACTCTAATATTTCTAATAGTTAGTTTTGCTATACTTCATATGTTCTCAGTTTGGCAATTGGATCTCATACTATGCCCACCAGTATGGAACTATGGATGGATCCAACCTTCTCCTAGATACGCAGACCAACCATTTCATTGTTGGTTATGGCATACAACTATTGGTGAAGCATATGATACTCTATTCTTTCTGAACTTCATTAGTTTCTATGGTACTATAGTATGTTTTATATATCTCTTGAAAGAAATATTGAAAGTGAAGAAATATGGAAAATGAAAGTAGATCTGAAGAAAAAGTTGAGAAGCCAAAAAATGTGGCTCGACTTTTGTTGAAAGAGAAAGTTGTAGATGAAATGGAAATAGATACTATCCCAACCAAGATAACTATGCCAACTATTAACTATATTGAAGATCCAACTAATTTTAACATTAAGCTTTACAATCTAGTCTTTTACATTTCTAACGTCAAAACTGAAGACAATAGAACCATAATAGAATATAGATTCAAAGGTGTGGAAGAAGTTAGATGAGAGAAGCTATTGTTTTAGCTGGAGGACAAGCTAAGAGACTCAAACCATTCATAGACATTCCGAAACCACTTCTCAAACTAAATGACAAGTACTTGTTAGATACTCAACTTGATTGGCTTATTTCCAAAGGATTTGATCATGTAGTTCTAGCTATAGACAAAGATGCTTATGACAAATGGGATACTAAAGTAGAATATGTTGGATTAGTTGAATCAAGTTTAGAATATGAAAGACTAGGAACGTCTGGAGCATTGAAGAAAGCTATAAAATATATTGAATCTGACACATTCTATGTAATGAATGTTGATGATATGCTATTAGATTTTGACCCTAGAGATTTATCTCTATTGCCTCAAGCTATAGGAGTAGTAGTTCTTCACCAACCTAAGATAGGCTTTGGTGTAGCTAGAATTAGAAATAATACAATCCTGAGATTCCAAGAAAAGCCATATCTTAAGTTCTGGGTATCTTGTGGGCACTATCTATTTCGGAAAGAGATTGAACCACTACTTCCAGAGAAAGGTAATTTTGAACAACTAGTTCTCCCATATCTTGCCAAAACTGGAAGACTTCAGGGCTACAAATACAAAGGTAGGTGGTTCACAATCAATTCATTAAAGGATGTAGAAGAGTATTTTGAAAATCAGAAATCTTTATAAATAATAACTACAACTAGAGAATTACCTTAAAAGAGGGAGAATATGAGTTTAAGTCAATATCTCAAAGCATCAGAACCAATCAAATTAGCTGCACATAGTGATGCAGATGGATTATTTTCAGCTGCAATAGTAGCTTCGATCTTTAATGTTGAAAATGTAGAATTTCCAGAATTCCACAAATACAAAAATTGTAATGTAGCTTTAGATATTGGTCAACCCGAAGAACCTTGGAATGGGATCCTAGTTGATCATCACCCAATTCTTGAAGATTACAAGATACCAGAACACTTCTATCATGGAAATGTTCCAACTGGAGTATTGCTATATCAACACTTGAAGGATCTAATTCCTAAAGAGAAGACATGGTTTGTTATAGGATCTGCTGTTGGAGATGGACAGCCAGAAACTGTTCCCAAGGAAATCTGGAAACAATATCCAATATTGCTTGAAGAGAGAGGGGTAATCTACAAGTATAAAGGAGAAAGTAAAACAAGTGAAGTCCCAATGTTCTACTATCTAAGTTCTGGGTGTAATGCATTTTGTAGGCTTGGAGTACCACATAGAGCATTTGAAATCATAATGGAATCTAAAGATCCTCTAGACTTTATAGAACATCCAGATGTTGAATATCACTTGAACAGAGTTAGGGAAGAAGAAGAAACAATCTATAGATCAAGATTTATAGTTGAAACGTATGGTAGAATAGTTTATGTTAGAATAGCAACAAGTCAAGAGAACTACAAGTTTGCTAGTCTAATAGCTTCTAAACTTCAGAGTTCAAATAGCTTCAACACTTATATTGTTGTAAATGAGAAGAATGGAGAGGTATCCATTAGAGGCTTCCTATCAGATTTAGTAGTTGAGTATTTGAACTCTAAAGGATTCAAATGTGGAGGACATAGTGGCTTCGCAGGATGTAAAATTGAAACTCAAGACTTAAATAGACTAACTCAAATAGTTAGGAGGATTAGATATGAAGTATTTCATTGAAAGGCTCCAACCTAATTTGTGGAGAGTATCTAATGAAGAAGAGGGAGAAACATATGTTACTTTCAATGGAAAAATACTTGTCTGTGAATGTTCTTTCTACAAGAGAAAACATTTCTGTAAACATGAGAGAGCTGTCGTATACTCTCTAATCACAGGTACAAATGTAATGGAGGAAGAAAATTGAGTAGTGAAAGCAAGGAGAAAAGTCCTGAAGAAGAACTTCAACAAGTCCAACATGTAGGTCCAAAGATGGCAGAAAAGTTAGTTGAAGCTGGAATAACTAGAATAGCTGATCTAGCTGTGAAGAGACCTGAAGAGCTTAGAGCATTGCTAGGCATTAGCCTCAAACAAGCTAAAGAAATGATAAACAGTGCATTAGAACTATCATGGGATATCATTGCCAAACCAAAGTGTTTCTCAGAGTATTCAGAATGGGTTAGTAAGAATGTCCAGAAAATACCAACTGGATGTAGTAAGTTAGATGGAGCATTAAATGGTGGAGTTCCAACAAATGCTATATCAACATTTGCTGGAGAATATGGAGCTGGAAAGACTGAATTCTGTCTTCAGATAGCAGTTAATTGTAAGAAGAAGTTGAACAGAGGAACCTTCTGGATAGAAACAGAACCAGGAACATTCAGTCCGAAACGACTTGAAGAAATAGCTAAAGCAGAAAATGTCAAGTTTGATAGAGATGATTTCTACATTATTCCAGCTAGAGAAATAGGAGATTCACCTCACTTCCTATTCTTGACATACCTTAAAGCAGAAAAGATATTCGAACAGAGCATGAAAGATGGGATATGTAAATATGGTGTTCTAGTAGTTGATAGCTTCACATCCAAGTTTAGAGGATACTATACTGGTAGAGAACTATTCCCTGACAGAGCTAGAGAAGAGAATAGACATATAGCTAAATTGAACCAAATAGCTGCCAAATATAATGTAGCTGTTCTATTGACAGCTCAAATACTAGAAATTCCAGTTCTTGAAGGACAATATGCTCAACAAGCTAAGACAGATCATGTTAAGAAAATGTGGGGAGGAACAGTTTTGGAACATGGCTCAACATATCTATTCTATCTAAGAAAACAGTCCAAGAAAGACTGGTCTATAACAGTTGTTGATGCTCCAGATGTTCCATTTGAAACATATACTTTCAGAATAACAGAAGTGGGTATTAGAGACTAAAGGAGGTGAAATGTTTGGACTACCAGAAAAAGTTGGAAGAACTCTCAAAGAACGTTGGATTTCCAATTGAAGAGATAACTAAAGAGTTCCAAAAGAACATCGAGGTCTACAAGGATGAAGAGAAAGCATGGAAATGCACTAAGATGTATTTTGCAAGGCTAAAACCAAGAGGAAAAATGAAGTGGTATCAAGCTCTAATTCTAGCAGTTAGAGAACCAATAGATATGATAGAACAAATTCGACAGAAATATCTTAGAAAATGGGAAAGAGCTAGAGACAAATCAGAAAAACTAGAACTAGTCAAATCTGGATGGATAACAACAGATGGAACAGTACTAGACAATAGAGCAACAATATTTGGAAAACCAAATCCAAACTTTGGAAAACCACTTTCAGGTTCAGACTGGAGAAGACACATCTATGCTTTAGTTTCTGAGAACAACTTCCAAACTATTATGTTTTCTAGACTAGTGTTTCAAGGAGAAATAGCTAAACAAGAATGTCCATACAAATTCTTCAAAACATACAAACTATTAGCTTCTAGAGTTGAGAAAAACAGATTCAAGAATCCTCCACCATTTGAAGTATTCAACCTAGGGAAGTCTTCCTTAACACCTATTGAGATAAACTCAAAAGTAGGTCTCAAAGATTTTGTCGGACAGTTTATTCCATTCAACCAATTAGAGAAGAGTGGTTTCAGCTGGGTTTATGGAGACATAGATACTATTAGATATACAAATGGTTTCTCTACATTTGTAGAACTAGTTACTGAGGAACCAGAACCAGGACAAATAGTTACTCTAGCTATACCAAGCTACTATCCAATTCTGTTCAAAGAAGGAGAAAGAGTACTAGCTTTCGGAACTACTAGAGAATATGGAGAAGGATACTTCCAGAACACTGTATGTTACTTGCCTCTTGACAACCCTGAAATAATGAACCTGTGAGGTGAAAAGCATGAGAATAAGTCTTGAAAGAGTTCCTCTAGACAAACTTAGAGTTTCAAAGTGGAATCCAAGGATTGAAAGTGTTCCAACAGAAGAGAAACTCCAAGAATTTGCTAGAAACATTAAGAAGATATCTCTATTGAGTCCAATAATAGTAAATAAGAACTATGAAATACTCTCTGGAGGACTTAGATGGAGAGCACTGAAACTAGCTGGAGTCCAAGAGACTGAAGTTCTAGTTTATGATACTGAAGAGATAGCTAAGGATATTGGAGAATCAGTTGATATGGTTGAAGCTATAATTGCTATATCTTCAGATCTTTACAAGTATGAACTTAGAACTTCAGAGAAAGGATCTATACTAGAAAGAGTTAGAGGACTAGGAACATACAACTTGAAAGATATAGCTGAAAAACTTGGATGTTCTGAAGACACTGTATTTAGATGGTGGCAAGCTGCTGGAATTCCAACTGGTTTAAAGAAAGGTCTAGAACCAAGATACAAGAAACTCCCAGTTAGAAAGAAACTAAAAGTCAGACAGATAATTGAAAGCCTACCAGAGGATGCTCATGCTGAAGCATTGAATCTAGCTGAAAAAGCTACTCTGAGAGAACTAGAAAATGCTGCTAAAGACATACATGCTGGAGCTCCAGTAGATTTCGAGTGGAGAGCAGAATATGCTAAAGAAGAGACAGAGTTAGTTCAATATAGAATTCCAAAAGTGGTTTTAGCTCAGTTCAGAAGTCTCTGCAAAATCTACAATAAAGATCCATATCAAGTATTTGTTGAAGCAATCAAATACTTCAGTACTGAAGATCACTTCAAGATACTGGTAGGTCAAAAGTGAAGCTAAAGATAATAGATGCTACTTACAGAAAAATCAATGGAACTCCAACAATTCTACTAGCTTGTAAAGACTT
>Ga0078972_1007966_pt1 | contig 22849 bp, 19 predicted proteins | sample YelNatPaOPGAMG01_FD_67568 | JGI IMG/M metagenome (GOLD analysis project Ga0078972, IMG submission 67568) | Hot spring thermophilic microbial communities from Obsidian Pool, Yellowstone National Park, USA - OP-RAMG-01 (SPADES assembly) (version 2) | ecosystem: Environmental > Aquatic > Thermal...
CTTCCTCGCTCAAACAAACAACGTACTTGCGGTTCATCGCTTTCACCTCCTCCCATTGGAACACCGGGAGGAGGAAAAGGATACGGAATTAAACCTTCTTGATTGACAGAGTACTCATGTCGCTTTCAAAATTCACTCCCTGGTGTACCAGATTACTGCCCGGGTTACAAAGGGTTATTCCTCCCTGGAGTGGTTCGCTGAAATCGCTCCGGAATACCTGCGGGGAAATGGGAATAGTTATCTGCTCAGGGTAAGGCGCTACGGTTTGAAGCATCTGCTGCAGTGCTGCCGCTGGCTGGTTTCGCCCTTCGTCTTAAGGTGTTACTTGGGGTTGCTCTGTCGTGCTTTTGGGTTGAAGATTCGGTGAGCCTATGCTTCGGGCGTTCTTGAAGGACCTCATAAGGTATATTCCCTCCCAGGTGCTGCCTGGGGTCATAGCGTTTTTGAGTGTCCCGGTGATCACCCGGCTGGTCCCGCCCGGCGATTATGGCAATTATACCCTGGTAATGGCCACAGTCATGATATTTACCACCATTTGCGGCTGGGTCGGGATGGGGGTTATTCGTTTCTACGTGCCTTATAAGGAAGCAGGCAAAGAAAGGGAATTTAGGGCAAGTGTAACATATCTTTGCCTCCTCACTGTAGCAGCGGCCGGGATAGCCTTTTGTTTGGCACTGATGATGTTCGCCCAGAGGCTAGAGCCTTCATTGTGGCTTCTTCTGAGGATTGGTATTGTCATCTTCATCGCACGGGCCGTTTCTGATGTACTGTGCCAGTTCCTACGGGTGCAGTATCGCCTGGGCTGGTTCAACGCTTATAAAATCTGGGAGGCGGGAGGCACGCTGTTATTGGGTTTAGTTCTGGTGCTGGGCTTGGGGGCGGGTGTGAAGGGCCTGCTGTGGGGAGCGGCGATAGCGTCTCTCCTTGCGCTTGTACCCCTTTGGCGACAGGTGTTGGGCGATGTTAGATTAGCAGCCAACCGGAGTGCCCTCTGGCGGTTGGCCCGGGAGATAGCCGCTTATAGCCTGCCGCTGGTGGCTGGCAATCTGGCTGCATGGGTGCTCAGCCTGGGCGACCGTTATGTGTTGGCTGTTTTCCGCTCCTCTTACGAAGTGGGCATCTATGCAGCGGCATACAGCATCGCCGAGAGGAGCATCCTTGTCCTTTCCACGCTCTTTATGTTTGCCAGTGGACCACTACTGGTGGAGATATGGGAAACGAGGGGAGCGGCGGCATCCGGGACACTTTTGACGAGCGTGATGCGTGCCTACCTGATCCTGTGTATACCGGCAGTGGTAGGCCTGGCTGCTTTATCAAAACAGGTCATGGGGCTGCTCACGGGAGCGGAATACGCGGCTGGTTACCGGGTGCTTCCCTGGGTGACTGCTGGGGCGTTCTTTTTGGGATTTCAGCAGCGGTATCAGGCAGGATTGGTCCTGAAAAAGAAGACAGTGCCGATTATGGCTTCCTTGCTGATGGCTGGCCTGCTCAATATTTTGCTGAATATCATCTTTGTTCCCCGCTATGGCTATATGGCTGCTGCGATAATTACGCTGGTTTGCTATGCTCTTCTTGCGGGATTCATGGTCGTTGTATCGCAGCGGGAATTCGCCTGGCACTTCCCCTGGGGCACTTTGACTCGATCGGCGCTCGCCTCGGCGGTTATGGCGGCAGCGGTTTATCCCATTGGGCAAGGCCTTACCAGGTCCTCGCTGGTCAATCTGGGGGCCGGAATAACTGTAGGGATAAGCGTATATGTCCTTGTTCTCTTTGCCAGTGGGGAACTTCGCCCGGCCGAGAGGCAAAAAATAGCCCAATTGTTTCACAAAAGGGTGGGACTTGTGCTGGGTGGAAGGAATGAATGATACTATAGAGTTAGTAAAACGGAAGTACACCGAGTTAGCAAGGAAGCGCCAGGACTGGCCGAATAAATATGACATTGGCCTCCAATGCGCCAAGATGCTATCCGACTATGCATTGCTGGCAAGGGCTGAGCCTAAAGGTAAATCGATCCTTAATGTGGGATGCTCTGAACCAGTGGATGAAGTGTTTTGGATTCAAGTAGTAGCGGAGTGGCATGCGCTGGATATCAACGAAGAAATTATAAGGGTCGCTCGCCACCTGGCCGAAAGTGCTCTGCCGCCCAGCCTTTTTGGCAAACTTCGCTTCATTGTCGGCGACGCTACTAAGTTGGGCTTACGGGACGAACTCTACGATATTGTTGTGTCTTTTTCAACGATTGATCATATTCCCGGTCACGATAACAGATATCGCGCGATATCCGAGATGGTACGTGTCCTCAAGCCAGGAGGTTATCTTGTGATCACTGTCCCCAATAAATGGGACTTGTATTATTCATACCGTTCTAATCTGGCTCAACGCCGTGGCACAGCGGTATTCGGATATGAGTACCAGTTTTCTCCGATAGAATTGCGGCGCATGCTTATAAGTACAGGTTTGAGGATAATAGACTGTGCTTCTACGGCATTCAACCCGTACTCCTATTTCGATAGTTTGTTAAGAAAGCTGGGTCTGGCAAAAGCAAAAATATACTTCGGAACCAGGTTTGGCTTCCTGGCACAGAAGCCAGGAGGTGCACGTTGCGGATCAAGATGAGTTCGCTAAGACATCATTGGCTTTGCCTCCCAAAAGCAAAACCGACGCGATGGCCGGAAAAAATCGCCAGGTTTGTTTTATCTCTGGGCAGGGAACTGATGGTAGAAGCACTAACCCGAAATGGTTTGATCAACCGGCCTCCGCAGACCCTGGAAAATGCGTTGCTTCACCCCCATCGGGAAAAGGATGTGCCTTACATATTGAAGGACGCTTTACGAAGGTGCTTTTTTATCGGCCCCGATCAGCGAGAAGGTATTCTTACGGCTCTAAAGGAGATTGCTCCCGAGGCAGAGAGACTGGTCATCACCGAAGCAGCCCGCGTCTGCGACCATATTTTTGATCTGCTTGGTTCCGGTCCTACGCCGCTGGGCAAGAAAATTGACTGGCACGTGGACTTCAAGACGGGTCACCGATGGAATCCAAAGACTTACTACAAGCGCATCCGCCCGGCTCCCTATCCAGGCGGCTACGACATCAAAGTGCCATGGGAGCTGAGCCGTTGCCACCACTTTGTACGCCTGGGGCAGGCCTACTGGATCACGGGCGACGAGAAGTACGCCCGCGAGTTTGTGGCGCAGGTGGAGGACTGGATCGCCAGCAATCCCTGGCCCTGGGGGGTCAACTGGGCCTGCACCATGGATGTGGCCATCCGGGCGGTCAACTGGCTGTGGGGGCTGGCCTTCTTTCTGGATTCGCCCGGCATAACTGATGAGTTTTTGCTCAAGATAGCCCGTAGTTTGTTTGTCCATGGCCGTCATATCATGAACAATCTGGAAGGCTCCGGGGAAGACCCGCATACGACGAACCATTACATTGCGGACCTGGTCGGTCTGGTTTATTTGGGCATATGTTGTCCATATTTCAAGGAGGCCGAGAAGTGGCGGGATTTCGCTCTGCGCGAACTGGTGCGGGAGATGGAAAAGCAGGTTTATCCCGACGGGTTTGACTTTGAGGCCTCCACATGCTACCACCGCCTGGTGCTGGAATTCTTCTTCTACATTGCCGTGCTTTGCCGGCGCAACGGGATCGATCTCCCTCAGGCTTTTTGGGACAGACTCTACAAGATGTTTGAGGTAGTGCTTTACATACTTAAGCCGAATGGCCGCCTGCCCCAACTGGGTGATAATGACAGCGGCCGGTTGCTTGTTCTTCATCCGCGGGAGGTGCTTGATGGCACCTATCTGCTGAGTTACGCAGCCATTTTCTTCCAGGACAGTAATTTCAAATTGCCGCGCTTTGGCCTGGCTCCAGAGGCTATCTGGTTGTTTGGGCCGGAGGGTGCGGAAAAGTGGCAGGCCCTACCGCCCCGTTCCGAGCCGCTGGGCTCCAAAGCCTTCCCAAATGCGGGAGTCTACGTGATGCGCCATAAAGACGACTATATGCTGATTTCCTGTGGTCCCAATGGACAGAACGGCCTTGGGGGCCACGCACACAACGATAAACTCTCCTTTGAACTTTGCATCGGCAGGGAAGAGGTAATCGTGGATCCCGGAACCTGCGTTTACACTCCTTCCCCAGAGTGGCGTAATCACTTTCGCTCTACGGCCTGCCACAACACCATTGTGGTAGATGGCCAGGAGCAGAACCCTGTAGAGCGTGACGTGCTATTTCGTCTTTCCGATCTCACCCGATGCCGCTGCCTCGTGTGGGAGACGGGGCCGGAGAAAGATGTGTTCGTGGGCGAGCATTATGGCTACCTGCGCCTTGACCCGCCTGTGGTGCATCGGCGCAAAGTGGAATTCTCTAAGAACGAACGTACCTGGGTGATTACCGATTACCTTTATCAGCCGCCGGACTTGGCCAAAGAGAGCGCTGGCTCCCGTGCCTCTCGCTCGCAACAAACTCACCTGTTGGAATTCAACCTCCACATAGCCCCACGCGTGGAAGTGGTGCCTGGTTTTATGGCAAGTGCTAATGACGATGCACCTGGCGTGGATATGGCTACACCCATGAGAAACAGCCATGTCGTTATGGCTGGGGGGCAGGCAACACTTGTCGTTGCCTCAGGGAACCGTGCTCCTGACCTTGCGATAGATCAATCGGTTCCTATGAAATTTCGTTTATCCCATGCCGGCTATGTCCTTGACGAGGTACAAGCCTGGGGGTGGTCTGATCTTAGGTGCGAAACCGGCTGGTACTCTCCGGAGTATGGTCGCAGGGAAAAAGTCACGGTGGTTGGTTTGTGGTTCCGATGGCCCGCGTCGGTCGATCTACGGCTATAAGAGGCAAAGCTCCCAGGAAGCAAGCCATGATTGTGATGGGTGTTTGATACATTTACCTTTAGTTTCCGGTAAACCGGTCACTGCGGGTGGGCGGCAACACCCAGCCCGGAATACTCAGAAGGAGCTTCTGAGTCAGGAAAAGACCGGAAATTGAACACCAGATGGTGTTTTCAGGTGCGAATGGCCTGTTCGCTCATGCCCAGTATAGCGAAAGGGAAGTCTATGCTCATCGTGTCGGCGAATTCTAGCCCCAAAACCAAACTTGGCAAACTACTAAAAGTTGGGAGGGAACGGTCTTGAAAGGACATAAATACTGGCGAAAATTCTTCTTTTGGTTGGGCAGTCCCCCGCTTGCGCTGTTAATCCCTTCTACCTATGTAGGGGGTTGTTTCCTTCTGGGCATTGTAAATCTATCATTGCCGCTTGTTGAGCCTGCCAGTGTCGTGTATTTTGTAAGCGGTATTGTATGTATGGTTGCAATTTCTTGTGTAATTATTTTCAGATCAATCAAAAAGGGGCATTCCCCTTTAAATGAAAAGGGATTCACCCATAAGTGGAAGCGTCTATGGACACCCTTTCTGCTATTGGCATCACTTGGAGGATTTTTTGCCGTTGTAGACTATATGATTTCCATCACTGGACATACAATTGGATATGTAGATCTTGTTACGCTGCGGCAAGAATTTTATAGACGCGAGACAACGCCGATGGCATATCTTTCAAACGCCTTCACGCCTTTCTCTCTAATGCTGTTGGGGGTTACTATAATCTCTTTCGAAGAACTCAGCTCTATCAAACGAGTTCTTGGGTTGGTGATAGGGAGCGCTATACCAATATTTCTGGCGCTTGGCTTGGCGGGCCGTGCGAGTATTGTGGATTGGCTTATTCTTTCAGGTTGGTGGTTGTCACAGCGATTGGCATTCGGGAAAACACTTTTTCCAAGACATAAAATTAGTTTTACGCTATTTGTACTCTCTGCAATAGGAGCTATTTTGCTAATTGGGTTAGTTAGTATTGCTCGTAGCCCTGAGGGGGTAATGCAATTTAAGAATGTGATTTTATTTAACCAAAACACTGTTTCAGTCTCTGTAGTAGTAAGTTCATTTATGGATAAGATTGACCCAAGGCTTGCGACCCCTCTAAGTGAGGCGCTGTTTTATTGGTCATCGCCTGTGGCTGCATTTGATAAGCTTTATAAACACTGGAGCCTTGATGCGAATTACATAATGGCGATATCGCCTGTTCTGGCCCGACGTGTGGCTTCTACAGGTTTGTTCTCATTCGATGAGGTAAGGAGCATGGCGGCCTCCATCCTCTGGTCTTATGGCATATGGCCTAATATGTTTTACACAGCTCCGTTTCATCTGATAGTGTCATTCGGTAAAGTTGGAGCTTTTATCGCACAAATCATCCTTGCGATAGTTTCCAGCCATATATATGTTAAGGCAAGAAGAACGGGAGAATTCTGGCATATGTACTTAGCTAGTTTATTCTATCTTCTGTTTTTTTATTGGTTTCAGACCATCCTCACTGCATATCCATTACACGAATATGGATTTTATTGGTGTGCTGTTTTTCTTTTGTTGAGGATCCTGGGCAAACGGAAGTCCTAACTGTAACGCCACCCAGCTAAGGCCAGGTATCCACTGTCTGTTGAGTGGTAGAGTGCGCTATGGATAGAAGAGCAATGCGCCAACGGCCGGCTCAATATTTGAAGCGCATCGTTGTTATCTCAGAACCTCACATCCTGAGCGCATATGCCCGATACGGCGGACACCAATATGCAAAGGTCTTCTCCCGCCATGGCTGGCAGGTGATTCTGCTATCGGCGAGTTTTAACCTGTGGCGTTTGGTACTCCCGAATCCCGGCATTGATCGGAAATACATTGATTTGTGGCGAAAGCGAGGGCAGCAAGTAGATGATGGCATTGTCAATTATTGTCTGGCTCATGCTTTGCCCACCAGTTTACGCTTTCTTCCGATTGTGAACCGGATCGCCTGGGCATTATATGTGCCAAGCATCCGCTCGGTACTCAATGGGCTCGGCATCAGGAAAGTTGATTTGCTTTGGCTTCATGGGAACCAGGATTGGTTGCTGAAAAGGGCCGTTCCTTACCACAAGTTGGTCGTACGGATTATTGACGACTATTCTGCTTACGGATATGAGAACTTCCACCCTCTCATGAGAGAAACCCTGGCTGTTGCTGATGGCGTGTTTGCGTGTTCTGTGCATGTGCGGCGAGTATTTTCGTCTTTCTTTCCTGATATAGAGATAAAAGTGGTGCCAAACGGGGTGGATTTTGAACACTTTGCAAATTATGCTGGGGAGGAACTGGAAATTGTGAAAGGTATTCGGCCACCACGCGTGGTTTATGTGGGTGCCATCGCTGAATGGTTTGACTTTGATTTGGTAATTGAACTGGCCAGTCGGCTGCCCGATTGCTCATTTATCATTGCAGGGAACTGGCAAAGAGAGGTGCCTTCAGTAGGCACTTACCCGAAAAACATCTTTATTATAGGGCCCGTTGAGTATGATAAACTGCCTGCATTACTCACTAAGAGCGATGTGGGAATAGTCCCATTTAAAGATACCGATCTGGTGCAAGGGGTATCTCCAATCAAGGTTTACGAATACCTGGCCTCCGGTTTACCTGCAGTCTGTCTTCGCTGGCCGGAACTGGAGCGAGAATCTCTCCCGATTTTCCTGGCAAAGACTGTGGATGAGTTTGAAGTGGGGATTAGGGCTGCGCTCGCAATGCCGAGGGATCAAAGGGAGCATCTTAGAGAGGCTGCCCGAGAGTGTTCATGGGAGCGGCGTTTGCAGGACATACTGGAGCACATAGGATTGGGCCTGGACATAGAAGAGACCTGAATGATATAAAGGAACAGGCCTACAAGGACATAATGCCTGATGAAAGGTTTGTCAGAACTGTCTGCTTTTCCGTATGGATTGCCGCGCATTGTTTGGGTAGCCGCGCGCCCTCCGGTCCCCCCATTTTCTGGGATTACAGGTAAAACCCTATGCGGACTGCAGGCACTGTCTACTCAGACCGAAATAGACCTTGTCACATTTGTCCATCCAACCTCGGCAGAAGAGTACAAAGCGATGTTGAAACAATATTGGGGGAGACAGCCGATCTCTATTCATATCTTACCTCTACGACCGAAGGCGCGCTGGTATCAAGGGATTGTGCGGTGCCGGTTCCAGTCAAGTTTGTTATTTGATGGCGAATTACTGGATGTCAAGTTATCCGAGTTGCGCTGGTCATCGCCGGATAGATTGGTTATATTTGACGACATCACATTGGCCCCTTTAGGAGTTAGATATGGTGCTAATGCTATTATCAGCCCTCATGACTGCATGTCTGAAATGTTCCTGTCGCACTATAAAATCCGGAAACCATCGCTTGCAAAAATGAGGAAGTATGTCCAATATTTGCTTGCACTCCATTATGAGAAAGAATTCTATCATTGGTTTTTGTTGGTTCATGTAATAACGAATCGTGACCGAGTTTTGCTGGAAAGGGTGAACCCCCTGGCTCGCTATCACGTGGTTCCTAATGCTGACCTGCTCAATCCGGGGCTGAGCAGAGATTTCAACTCCCGTTGGGATATTCTTATCTGGGGAGACTTGACTATACCGTCCTGTGCACGAGGAGTGCAAGAATTCCTGATGTATGCGCAGAGAAACGGCCAGTTGGCATCAGCCAGTAAAATACTGATAGGTAAGGTGCCCCAAAAGGAAGCAGAGGTAATTATCGGCAAGAACATGATGATGCAAATAGAGTATTCGCCTCGGCTGGAGGATGAGTCTGGTCACATCAGATCGGCAAAGATTGCGCTCATACCGGATATAGGCGGGGCAGGGATTAAGAACCGGGTTGTGAATGTTCTTTCATCGGGGTTATGCCTGGCCTGTCTTCTTCCTCAAATGGAGGGAGTGGAGACCATTGCAGACCGCGGGGCCATAAATGCTGTGACAATGAAAGAACTTGTAGAGAGAATCGCCTGGGCGCTCCAAACGGGCGAGTATAAGCAAATCGCCGAAACAGGGCAGTACATATATCATAACCATTACAGCCTTGAGTTGAACTTTCGCCTTTGGCGGGAGATGATTGAGCGAGCTTTAGCCATTCGTGAGAGGATAATAAGGTCAAAATGACTACCGGGGAAGGCGAGGGGCTGCGAATCATACGCCGGATAGGCCGGTTTATTGCAGGTAGACTTCCTTTGACCACAGTTGTTTCGCTGATGGTCAAGGAATCGCGATCTGCTCAGTTGATCTGGCTGTAAATCCATAGCCCAGGGGCTGCTATGCGTGTCGGGATCAATCTGCTGTATTTGATTCCAGGTATCGTGGGGGGAACCGAAACCTATGCGGCGGGGTTACTCAGAGGATTGGCGCAAGTTGCTTCTGATGACGAATTCTTTATCTTTGTCAACCGCGCAGCAGCCGCGTGGCCTTTACCAGCAAGCCCTAATTTTACACGAGTAATCTGTCCAATAACAGGACTCAATCGCGTTCAACGGTATCTGTACGAACAAATTGGACTTCCTTCACTTCTACGGCAATACGGGGTAGATATTCTGCATTCTTTAGGCTATGTGGGACCGGTGTTCGCCCCCTGTCCTTCTGTACTGACCGTTCATGATGCAAACTTCATAGACTTGGAGTCCATGCCAGCCTGGCGACGAACTGTGTTGCGGCTATTTGTCACGCTTGCTGCCAAAAGGGCCCAAATCGTTATAACCGATTCTAATTTTTCTAAGAGCAGACTTTCTGATGCGTTGAAATTATCTAAAAGAAAGATTTCTGTCATATATGCGGCTCCAGTTGTAGATGACGATCCGATGCTTGATTGGCCGGAGATAAAACAATTGTACAGTATTCAAGAGCCTTACCTGATAGCGTTTGGCGGGAAGGCGGTGCACAAGAATATCATTACCCTAATCAAGGCTTTTGCAGTGCTGGGCCAGGAATTTGAGCACAGTCTTGTGCTGATTGGCCACTTGCCGCCTGATGTGAATTTGACTGCGATAGAGGAGCATTGCCAATTGAGAGGTCGTTTATTTGCAACTGGATACATACCGCGGGCTCATATATGGCCGTTACTGAGCCATGCCGAGATTTTCGTTTTCCCTTCATTGTATGAGGGATTCGGGCTTCCCGTCCTGGAAGCCCAACATGCGGGAGTCCCTGTGGTTTGTTCTTCAGCAGGCGCGTTGCCAGAGATTGCAGGAGATGGCGCAATATACTTTAATCCCCAGTCGGTGGAGAATCTGGTCCAAGTGATTCGGAGAGTTCTTTTGAGTTCTGAAATACGAAAAGCGCTTGTAAGGAAAGGCAAGGAAAACCTGAAGCGCTTTTCGTGGCAAGAGGCTGCCCAACAAGCAGTTGCTATATACAAAAGTGTTGCATCCATGTATTACTGATAAACACTATTCAAAATTACTCAGGAGGTGGAGAAGATGTGGCAAGGTCGCAACGTTTTGGTCACCGGCGGAGCATCCTTCATCGGCTCCCACCTGGTAGATGCCCTGGTTGAACGGGGTGCAAAAGTTCGCATCGTAGATGACCTCTCCAGCGGCAAACTGGAGAACATCCAGCCGCATCTGGCGCAGGGCACCGTGGAGTTCATCCAGGCCGACTTGCGGGAGCCAGGCATTGCCCGGATGGCGATGCAAGGCATGGATGTCATTTTTCAACTAACCGCCGTAATTACCCACCCTGGTTCTGTTGGGCGGGACGAGCCGTCCACGAATGTTTCACGAATGCACGAATAGCGCCATCATTCGTGTATTCGTGGCTCATTCATGGATGGTCCCCGCGCCTGAAAATCAACGCAACAGAGGCTGGTAGGCAGTTACTAACCGCCAACTATTTTTTAGGAGGCTTGGCATGAAGGTTCTTGTTACAGGAAGCAGTGGCTTGATTGGATCCGAGGCTGTAGAGTGGTATGACAAACTGGGTCACATCGTCGTTGGCGTAGACAACAATATGCGAGCTGTCTTCTTTGGTCCGGAGGGTGATACCCGTTGGAATCTGGAGCGACTCAGACGAGTGACATCCCATTTTATTCCTTACGATATTGACATTCGAGATCGCGACCGAATTTTCGCTCTGTTCCGAGAGCACCGATTTGATGTGATTATACATTGCGCAGCCCAGCCATCGCACGATAAAGCACGCGAAATTCCGTTGATTGATTTTGAGGTAAACGCTCTTGGGACGCTTAATTTGCTAGAAGCTACTCGCCAGCTCTGTCCTGATGCTGTGTTCATTCATATGAGCACTAACAAGGTTTATGGGGATGCACCCAATGAGCTTCCGTTGGTTGAATTACCTACGCGCTACGATTATGCGAGACCAGAGGACCGGGATGGTATTACGGAAGAATGCCGTATAGATCGCTGTCTACACTCAATATTCGGCGCCTCAAAGGTGGCAGCGGATATTATGGCGCAAGAGTATGGACGCTATTATGGCCTTAAAGTGGGTATATTCCGCGGGGGTTGCTTGACTGGTCCGGCTCATTCTGGAGTGGAACTCCATGGTTTCCTCTCTTACTTGGTCAAGGTTGCTCTGACGGGCGGGACTTATACTGTATATGGCTACAAGGGAAAGCAAGTGCGTGACCAGATTCACAGCTACGACGTTATTCAAGCATTTGATGCCTTTATTGCAAATCCAAAATCAGGCGAAGTATACAACCTTGGTGGGGGAAGAGCAAACTCCATCTCAGTTCTTGAAGCAATTTCGGCTGTTGAGGAACTGAGTGGATGTAAACTCAAATGGAGATATACGGAGTCCAACCGGCTCGGTGATCACATCTGCTACATCAGCAACATGGCGAAGTTCAAAACTCATTATCCCCAGTGGCAAATTACGCGCAGCCTTCCCCAAATCCTTGAGGAGATGGTCAGAGCATATTATGATTTGCTTAAACGGAATGGGCAATTATGAATGTATTGATTGTAAGTGCTGTTTTTCCACCTGAGCCAGTTACGTCGGCTGTTACCAGTGAGCAGTTGGCCGTGGGGCTTGTTAATGCTGGGCATCATGTTACAGTTATCACATCCTTTCCAAGTAAGCCAGGGGGTAAACTGTATCCTGGGTACAGCCAGACTTTCCGGAGAGTAGAAGTAACCGCTAAATCCGGATATAGGCTTATCCGTACTTTCTCGCTGATTTCTGCGAAACCCACGGCGTTGAGCCGATTCTTGGAGAATTTATCCTTCGGCTTAACCTCAACAGTTAATTCTCTGCCACTCAGGCCGGATGTGGTGTACGTAAACACCTGGCCAATTGTTGCAATGGGGTTGGTTACTTTTCTGTTCTACATTCGTAATGTACCAGTGGTTCTCAACATTCAGGATATCCATCCAGAGGCAGCCATTCAACTTGGCAAGCTGCCACACTGGGGGCCAGTGCCTTGGATTCTGAAGTATATTGACGGTTCTATAGCTCGTCGCTCAGCAGCCTTAATTACAATCTCAGAAAGCTTTGCCGAGTTTTATCACACAGTTCGGAAGGTGCCACGAGACAGGATTCATGTAGTATACAACTGGATGGATACTGATGAAATCAAACCTGGCCCGAGGATGGGTAGTTTCAGGAAGGCCTATGGAATTTCTGAGGATACGTTTGTGATCATGTATGCTGGGAATGTTGGAGCTGCGGCGGATGTCCAGACAATAATCAACGCTGCCGCACAACTAAAAGATTGCAATGATGTTCTTTTCTTGATCGTCGGTGATGGTAGCAACCGGCTGGCTTGTGAGTCTCTTGCTGAACGTTATGGTCTGTCTAATGTAAGGTTCTTTTACCCCCTGCTTCGACATCAAGTGCCCGAAGTTCAAGCTGCTGCTGATTTGATGGTGTTACCGATGCACAGGTCAGCAGCGCTTACATCCGTGCCATCCAAACTCATTGCATATATGTTATCCGCCAAGCCTGTGCTTGCAGCGGTAGACGAGGATTCCGATACCGCAAAAGTCATTCATCATGCTAGGTGTGGTTTCTGTGTTAAACCAGAAGACCCAGAGATAATGGCAGCAAAAATTCGTGAGCTACTTCGAATGCGGGACGAACTTATCCAAATGGGTCAAAGGGCACGCTACTATGCGGAGCAAAACTTTTCTCGCAAGATTTGTGTACCGAAATTGATTAGCATTCTGGAGAAAGTCGTTGATGATGCGCACATCACACGGTGAGTGTGCATCGTCTTATCGTGCTATAGTTGAGAGAAATGCTTTATTACATGTGTCCAATATGATGGCAGTCCTGATTGTTCACTTGTTTTGGGTCGGAAGTGCTGTGTTATCCCGCTGGTAATCCAATGGTTGGAACGGATGGCAGAAAAGGCTCGTCGTTATCCGGAAGAGAGCGCTTTTCACGTCAGAAATGCCTGATTCAGGTTGAGGAAATTTTGATAAGGGCAGCAGGGCTATGAAGACATATCTAAGAATCGTCAAACGCCTCATAGACATCATCCTATCGCTGCTTGCGCTTTTCCTATTTTTGCCCTTGTTTCTCTTCATCGCCCTGCTCATCAAACTGGATTCCAAAGGCCCTGTCCTCTTCCGCCAGACCCGCGTGGGCAAGGACGGCAAGCTCTTCACCTGCTACAAGTTCCGCACAATGTACGTGAATGCGCCGGACATCCGAAACCCGGACGGTTCTACTTTCAACGCTGAGGATGACCCTCGGGTCACCCGCGTCGGCCGCTTCTTGCGCAACGGAGTGTGACCATGCCAGATAAAAAGTCATTGATCATCATTGGAGCTACGGCCCCTGAAGTGGTAAAGTTAGTGGATGCTATCAACCAGGCTTGTACGGATGGCTTTAACATCATCGGCTTCCTGGACGATGACCTGGCCAAGCACGGAACCGAATTTATGGGCTACCCGGTGCTGGGCCCTACGACCATGTTGAAAGACACCTACCAGGACTGCTGGGTGATCAACAACGTAGCCCGGGATACGCCCACACGCCAGAAGGTGTCCCGCAAGCTGGAGGACATGGGTGTCACCCGCTTCGCCACGCTCGTACACCCTATGGTGGACCTTCGCTACGCTGAGGTTGGTCTGGGGACCATCATCCAAGAAGGGTGTATCATCGGCCCACTCGTCAAGATCGGCCGCCACTGCCTGATCAGCTTCCGGGTTGTCATCGCCCATGAGTCCACGATTGGAGATTGTGTTTTCATCGCCCCAGGCACTATCATCAATGGGAGAGTTAAGGTCAAAACAGGTGCTTTCTTGGGGGCTGGCTCGATCATCCTGCCCCACAAGACAGTAGGAGAATGGAGCCTGGTGGGTGCTGGCTCGGTGGTCACCGAAGACGTACCGCCCTATTCGACCGTTTTTGGGGCGCCGGCACGTGTCATTGCCCGCCGCCAGCCGCTTGAGGAGATGTTATGAGACTCCATCACGTCGGCATTGTGGTGGATGACATAGAGCGCCATGGCACGCGCTATGCTGAACAGCTTGGGCTCCGACCACTGTCAGCGATTGTAACCGATCCTATGCAGCGGGTACAGGTGCAGTTCTGGGGCGATGGCCGCGAAGTTAGCCTTGAACTCATTCAACCCTTGGACGATGACTCCCCCGTGAGTCGGTTCCTGGAGAAAGGCGGCGGCCTCAACCATCTCTGCTTCGAGGTGGAGGACATCGTTGCTGCTGTAGAGCAGGCCCGGGCCAAAGGCGCCATTTGTGTCAGCGGCCCTGTCCCGGCTGCCGCGTTTGATGGACAGCGGATTGCTTTTTTGTTCTTCCGAGATATTGGCCTGGTTGAGTTTGTGGAGGCTTCGCCATGAGCACTAAAGCACATACTAAAGCACATACTGTTCATCCGCAGCGAGGGCTGCGCATCGCGCTGCTTGCCAACTGCACCATCGAGTTGCTGCAAAGGCCCCTGGCGAATGCCCTGAACGAAAGGGGCTTTGAGGCCGATTTCTGGGTAGGTGGGTTTGGCCAATATCGTCAGGCCATCCTGGACCCTGACTCGGCGCTGTACGATTTCGCTCCCGATATCGTGCTGCTGTACCTGGATGGCGAGGACCTCTTTCCAGAGGTGCTTGAAAATCCCTTTGACCTGGACACTGATCGCCGGCAGCAACTGGCCCGTTCCCGTATTGACGAACTGGAGGCCCTGACCACACATCTTGGCAAACGACTCCCCCAGGCGACCCTGCTCTTGAACACGGTCACTATTCCGCCGCTCAACACCCTGGTCGGTCTCGAATACAACTCAGACTACTCTGTCCGTGACGTGATCAGCGGGTACAATACGGGCCTGGCACGACTGGCACATCGCAGCCCCTCTGTGGTCGTCGTAGACGTGGAATCCCTCGTTGCGTGGCTGGGATTTGCCCGCTGGCGCGACCCAAGGTTGTGGTACCTGGCCCGTATGCGCTGGAGCCGAGAGGCCATCCAGGCCCTGGCTGAACGTTACGCCGCCACGATAGCGGGTCGGCTGGGCCAGATGCGAAAGTGCCTGGTGTTGGACCTGGATAACATCCTGTGGGGCGGTATCGTCGGCGAGGAGGGGGTGGCTGGCATCAAGCTCGGTGAAGAGGGGATCGGCCTCGCTTACGTGGAGTTTCAGATGGAACTGCTCAACCTGTACCGAAAGGGTATACTGCTCGCCATCTGTAGCAAGAACAACCCAGCCGATGCGCTGGAAGTGCTTCGCAGCCATCCGGCTATGCGGCTCCGGGAGGAGCATTTTGCAGCCATGCGTATCAACTGGGAGGATAAGGCGACGAACCTGCGCGCCATCGCTGAGGAGCTCAACATTGGCCTGGACAGCCTGGTCTTCGTGGACGACAATCCAGTGGAACGGGCCTGGGTACGGGAAGCCCTGCCGGAAGTGTACGTCCCGGAGTGGCCCGATGACCCCAGCGATTTCAAGACAGCACTTCTTGAGTTGGAAGTCAGCCACTTCCACAAGCTGGCCATTACTGAGGAAGACCGCCGACGTGGTGAGCTATACCGTGCGCAGGCTCAGCGCCGCAAACTCCAAGCCACAGCCACGTCCCTGGAAGACTTCTACCGCTCACTGGAAATGCGGGCCACTATCGGTGTGGCCGATTCCTTCACCATTCCGCGCATCGCTCAACTCACGCAGAAGACCAATCAGTTCAATCTGACCACCCGGCGGTACACAGAGGCCGAGATCACCGACCTGGCGAACAGCCCAGAGTCTCTGGTCTACTGGCTGGAGTTGACGGATCGTTTCGGAAGCAATGGCATTGTGGGTGTACTGATCCTGCGTGCATTAACAAAGGAGACTTGGTTAGTGGATACTTTTCTGCTGAGCTGCCGCGTCATGGGGCGCACGGTGGAAAACGCCTTTCTCGGCTTCGCCTGCGATGTCTTGCGAGCCAAGGGGGCAAAGAAATTGATCGGCGAGTACAGGCCAACGGCCAAGAACGCGCCTGTCGCGGATCTCTATCCGCGTCTCGGATTTCGGCTTGTAGAGCAGCGCCAGGACAGCCAGTTATGGGAGCTGGACCTGGAGCGACAGCAAGTTGAGATTCCTGAGTGGTTCGAAATCGTCCTTGTTTCGGAGGGTGCCCATGCTTGATAGACGTCTTGTGGAAGCCATAAGTCGCGCCTTGAAACTGAACCCAGGCAGCATCACGCCGGAGACAAGCCAAGAAAACACCGAAGCATGGGATTCCCTGGCGCATTTGAACCTGATTTTGGAGATAGAAGCAGCGTTCGGCGTGCGGTTTTCTAGCGAGGAAATCCCGCTGCTCACCTCGGTAGCCCGCTTACAGGAGGCGCTGGAACGCCATGGCGCGCTTTAGTCTCTACCCAGTGGCTAAACGGCTGCTTGACATCACCGTGGCAAGCCTGGCTCTGGTCGTCCTTTCGCCGTTACTAGTTCTGATTGCCATACTGATCAAGATAGACTCCCCAGGCCCGGTGCTCTTTCGCCAGAAGCGCCTTGGTAGAGGCGGCATCCCCTTTACTATGTACAAGTTCCGCACTATGAAGCACAACGCGCCCGTTGTGCGCAACCCGGACGGCTCTTACTTTGTGGGCGCCAATGACCCCCGGCTCACACGAATCGGCCGTTTTCTGCGTGAGTTTACCCTGGACGAGATTCCGCAGCTCATCAATGTGCTCAAGGGCGACATGAGTCTGGTAGGGCCACGTCCGGACCAGGTTGCTGACCTGGAACTCTACGATGACCTGCTGAAACGCAAGCTGGAGGTAAAGCCCGGCATGGCTAACCTGGCTTTGATCCACGGCCGGAACCTTCTCTCTTGGCGGCAGCGGGCCGAATGGGATGCATACTATGTAGATCACCGTTCCCTGAGACTTGATCTTGAAATCTTGCTCAAGACCGCTGTCCTTGTATTGCTGCGCAAAGGCGTGTATTACCCAGAGGACTACCCGGACCAAGTTCGTAACTAACCGCGCCAGACCACCGAATACCTGGGCCTAACCATTGGCACCATCGTCCTGGTTGCTACCGCTGCTGATGCCCAGGGCCGGGGCGTGGCCAGGGCGATTACCCATGGCGCCCTGGACTGGTTTCGTGACCAGGGTGTGGACATCGTAGAAGTAGGCACCCAACTGCGCAACATCCCCGCATCGCGCCTGTACGAATCCTGCGGGTTTCGGCTGGTCGCGAGCAGCCTATCACTGAGAAGGTGGATTGACCATGCGTGACACATTTCTCCCATTTTCTCTCCCTGCTATTGGCGAGGAAGAGATCGCCGAGGTCGCGGATAGCCTCAGGTCCGGCTGGATCACCACGGGCCCGAAGACCAGGCGGTTTGAAGAAGAGTTTCGGGAGTACATCGGCGCCAGGCATGCCATCGCCGTCAACTCCTGCACCGCCGGCCTGCACATTGCTCTCGCCGCCTTGGGTATCGGCCCTGGGGATGAAGTCATCGTGCCGACCCTCACCTTCTGCTCCACCGCCAACGTTGTCGTCCACCTGGGCGCCCGTCCGGTGCTGGTGGACGTGGGGGAGGACTTCAACGTCACCCCGGAAGCCATTGAGCGGGCCATCACATCCAGAACCAGAGCCATCATACCTGTCCACTACGGTGGCCAGCCCTGCGACTTGGACGCCATCTACTCCGTCGCCGCCTGCTACAACCTTCCCGTCGTGGAAGACGCCGCTCACGCCGTTGGCGCGGCCTATCACGGTCACAAAATCGGCTCCGACTCCCTGCGACCTGCGACCTGCGACCTGCGACCTGGGGCTTGCGACCTGCGGGTTGTGACCTGCTTCTCCTTTTATGCCACCAAGAATATGACCACCGGCGAAGGGGGCATGATCACCACTGCTGATGACGAACTGGCCGATCGGATGCGCCTGCTCAGCCTGCACGGTATGAGTCGTGATGCCTGGAAACGCTACACCAGCACCGGTTCCTGGTATTATGAAGTGCTCTTACCCGGCTACAAGTACAATATGACCGACATCCAGGCCGCCCTCGGCATCCACCAACTGCGCAAATTGGACGATTTCATCGCCATCCGCCAGCGTTATGCCCGAATGTACGATGAGGGTTTTGCTGACATGCCTGAGGTAGAGAGGCCCATTATCCATTCTGATCGGACCCATACCTATCATCTCTACGTCATCCGGCTGAATCTGGAGCGCCTGACCATTGACCGGGCTCAGTTTATTGAGGAACTGAAAGCCTTGAACATCGGTACCAGCGTCCACTTCATTCCGGTCCACCTGCATCCTTATTATCGGGATACTTTTGGCTACCGCCCCGGCGATTGTCCTGTGGCCGAACGGCTCTACGAGCGGATCATTTCATTGCCGCTTTTTCCCAGAATGACTGAGGACGACGTTCGGGATGTAATCCACGCTGTGAAGGATGTCATTTCCAGGCACCGAAGGTAGGAGGAGCATGATGCGACTGCCCAGGCGTTTCATCCTTGAAGTGGTTGAACGCATGATTGCCGACGCCGGGATGATCAACCTTGCATTGGTGGCGGCCCTCCTTTTACGCTTCTTTTTCCTCTTCATTACGAAGAGTGGCGAACCGGGGACCTCGGCCGCTTTCTACACCGCCATCTGGCAGGAATCCATCCGCGCCTATCGCAACTCTGCATGGCTATTGACCCTCATCTGCCTGGTTGTCTTTTACTTGAGCGGCTTTTATACTTACGGCCGCGCCTACCGGAGCCGTTATAAAGCGTTGATCATCCTTCAGGCAGTTAGTTTGAGTTATCTCATATTTGGTTTTCTCTCCTATTTCATCCCTTTTCTGACTCCCTTTCCACGGATTGCTCTGCTGGGTGGCTGGTTGCTCACGTTACTGCTTGTGGGCGGGCTGAGAATTGCGGCTGCGCTCTGGAGGCGCATGGTCTGGGCTGAAGCAAAAATCTGGGGCAAGCCCGAGAAACGCACGGTTCGCCACGTCCTGGTCATCGGCGGCGCCGGATACATCGGCTCCGTCCTGGTGCGGAAACTCCTGGACCGTGGTTACACCGTCACCGTACTGGACGCCCTGCTCTATGGCGATGAGAGCATTCGTGAACTTTATGGCCGTCCGGGATTTGAACTCATCCATGATGATATGCGGAATGTTGAAGCGGTGGTGCGCGCGATGCAGTACGCCGACGCGGTGGTCCACCTGGGTGCCCTGGTGGGTGATCCCGCCTGTGCCCTGGACGAGAAACTCACCCTGGAGATCAACCTGGCTGCCACCCGCATGATTGCCGAGGCGGCCCGGGGCTTTGGCATCCAGCGCTTCATCTTCGCCTCCACCTGCAGCGTCTACGGCGCCAGCGACCAACTGCTGGACGAGCACTCGGCCCTTAACCCTGTCTCCCTCTACGCCCGCACGAAAATAGAATCCGAACGCGTGCTTCTGGCTCTCAACGATGACCGCTTCACCCCGGTCATTCTGCGCTTCGCCACGGTCTATGGCCTTTCTCCCCGCCCTCGCTTTGATCTGGTCATCAACCTTCTGACCGCTCGCGCCGTTTGCGACAGGCGCATCACGATCTTCGGCGGCGACCAGTGGCGTCCGTTCATTCACGTGGACGATGCTGCTGAGGCCATCCTGAGGTGCCTGGAAGCCCCGCTGCATGTCATCAAAGGCCAGATTTTCAACGCTGGCTCCGATGACCAGAACTATCAGATCACCCAACTGGGCGACCTCATCAAAGAACTCATCCCCGACGTGGAAGTCATCCGCCAGGGTGAGGATACGGACCGGCGCAACTACCGGGTTTCCTTTGGGAAGATTCGCAAGCACCTGAATTTCAGCCCCCGTCACACCGTCGCCGACGGCATTCTGGAGATCAAATCGGCCATTGAGGCTGGCCGTATTCGGGACTATCGCGACGCCCGTTACAGCAACTACAAGACCCTCTCCGAAGAGAGCAACGCCATTCTGATCCGCCGTACCCATATCACCCCACTGTACACCAGTGGTCTGGAATCGGCACCTGGCGTGATCAGCACGACGTAGCAGAATCGCAAAAGTTTTATTGGCGACGGCTGGACACCGTGATGCTCCGGGGGCGGTGAGATGTCCATATCTCCGGTTTCACGGCACACCGAAGACTGCAGAAGTTCATCATCATTGCTCATTCGCCCATTGTTAATTTTTTAATTGTTAATTCCCATGAACCCTTATCCAATCATCGGCGCCTCCATATCCGGCCTCTTCGCCGCTTATCACCTGGCGCGGAGGGGCACGCCCGTGCGGGTCTTTGAGGCCCAGGTTCCCTTCCGGCCCGCCGAACGCACCCTTATTGTCACCCCCGCCTGGCGGCAGTTGCTGGATTTTGACCCCGGCGAGGCGGTGCTGAACCGCGTCTCGGCCTACGAACTGATCTCCGCCCGCGCCTCGGCCCGCATCCCCCTGCAGGAGCCAGACCTGGTGATAGACCGGGCCCGCTTCCTGCAGGTGCTGGTCCGCAAAGTGCAGGAGGCCGGAGGGGAGGTCCTCTTCGGTTACCGGCTGACCGAAATCCAGATGGGCTCCCAATGGTGGATCCTGCGCCTGGGCGCGGGGGAGAACCGGGAACGGTGGGTGCCGGCCGCGCGCGTCCTGGGCACCGACGGCGTCCACAGCACCGTCGTCCGGGCTCTGGGGAAGGACGGCCTGGAACGGGTGGGGCTGGCCCAGGCGCGCGTCCCTCTCCCGCCGGACCTGGCCCCCGATACCGTCCGGGTCTGGTTTGACCGCGCCACCACCCGCTTCTTCTACTGGCTCATCCCCGAATCCCCGCACACCGGCGTCCTGGGCGTCGTTGCGGAGAGCCCCGCCCGGGCGCGGGACCTGGTGGAGCAGTTCCTGAGCGCGCGGGGCTGGGAGGCGCTGGCCTGGCAGGAGGAGGGCCTGGCCCCGTTGTTCCCTCTGCGCTTCGGTGCCCCTCCAATGGGCGACGGACAGGTGCTCCTGGCTGGCGACGCGGCCGGGCAGGTGAAGGTCACCACCGTGGGCGGGGTGGTGGCGGGGATGCGGGGAGGGCTGGCGGCGGCGCGCGCCATCCTGAACCACACTTTCTACGACGCCGAACTCCGCCCCCTGCGGCAGGAACTGGCCTTTCATGCCCTGGTGCGGCGGGTGCTGGACGGCTTCACCGATGAGGACTATGACGCCCTGTTGAACCTGCTCAACCGGCCCGCCCTGGCGGTTCTGAGCCGCTACCACCGGGACGAACTGGTGCGGGCTCTCTGGCGGCTGCTCCTTTCCCAGCCCCGCTGGCTGCTCCTGGGCGCGCGGGCGCTGGTGCGGGGGTTCCGGCAGCCGCCGTCCACGACCTCACCTTCCGGAGGCCCGGCCAGATGAGGCGGTGGCGACGGTGGCTTGGGGCGGGAATTCGCCGCATCCTGGGCCTGGAGTGGCTGGTGGTGGGTGCGGCGGCGCCGCTCCTGATGTTCCCCACTCTCCGTCCCCACTGGACGGCGGCCGCGCTGGCAATGCTGGTGGTCTGGTGGCTCCTGCGCTGGGCGGTGCGGGGCGAACCCTGGCCGGTCACCCCCTTCAATGGCGCGCTGTTGCTCTTCGCCCTGATGGTCCCGGTGGGAATATGGGCCTCGGCGGTGCCGGACCTGACTCTGCCGAAGGCGGCCGGGCTGGTGCTGGGGCTGGCTGTATTTCGGGCTGTGGCACTGGCTGTGGACTCGCGCCGCCTGAACCTGGCACTGGCGCTTTTCTGCCTGATTGGACTGGCCGTCCTGGTGGTTGGGGTGTTCGGGGCCCGCTGGTCGGCCAAAGTGGGCCCCCTATACACGCTGACCCGGCACATCCCCTGGCTGATTCAGGGCCTGCCTGAATCTCAGGCGGATGCGGTGAGCCCCAACCAGTTGGCGGGTGCGCTCACCCTCTACCTGCCGCTGGCTCTGGCTCTGGTCTCCATCTGGCGCTTCTCCCGTCGGGCGATCATCGGCCCCCTGCTTGGGTTGGTGGGGAGCCTCCTCTTCCTGGCCCTGGTGGCCGGCACCCTGCTTCTCACCCAATCCCGTAGCGGCTGGATGGGTGGGACGGCGGGGATTCTGGCCCTGGTCTCCCTGGCTGGCCTCACCTCCCGCCGCCGCTGGGCCCGCTGGCTGGGCGGTTCGCTCCCCATGCTGGCGGTCCTGGCGGTGGTGGTCCTGATCCTCCATCTGGGCCCGCAACAACTGGGGGAAAACCTCTTCGGGAAAGAAAGCGCCAGTCCGGTGGAGGAGGCGGTAGGGGCCATCACGCTGGAGGATCGGGTGGAAATCTGGAGCCGGGCCCTCTACGCCATCCATGACTTCCCTTTCACCGGTTGCGGGCTGGGAGCGTTCCGCCGGGTCGTGCCCATCCTGTACCCGCTCTTCACCGTTCCTCCCGATACCGACATCGCCCACGCCCACAACATCTTCCTGCAGACCGCGCTGGACCTGGGGATTCCGGGGCTGGTGGCGTATCTGGCGTTGCTGGGGATCGCGCTGGGAGTGTGCTGGCGGGTGGCCCTCACCCCCTCCCCCGCCGCCTCTGGCGGCTTCCCCCTCCCCCTCTCCCGCTCAGCGGGAGAGGGGG
>Ga0078972_1007969_pt1 | contig 22843 bp, 18 predicted proteins | sample YelNatPaOPGAMG01_FD_67568 | JGI IMG/M metagenome (GOLD analysis project Ga0078972, IMG submission 67568) | Hot spring thermophilic microbial communities from Obsidian Pool, Yellowstone National Park, USA - OP-RAMG-01 (SPADES assembly) (version 2) | ecosystem: Environmental > Aquatic > Thermal...
TGGTGATGATCGGCGGCGGCATGCCGATTGACGCTGCGGGGCAAATGGTCGGGGCCATCGGCGTGTCGGGCGCGCCCGGCGGCGACAACGACGATGTCTGCGCCAAGGCTGGACTCGCCGCTATCGAGGGGGATCTGGCGTTCTGACCTGCGGCCAAACAGATGTCCACTGACTCCCTATTGGATATGCCCAGTCTTGACGCGGCGTTGCTGCCAGCGGTGGCCGCCGCGGCCTTGCAAGGCGCGACGCGTAGCACCCATCCGCCACGCATCGGACTTCTCTATGGTTCGGTGCGCGAACGCTCGTACAGCCGCCTTGCCCTGCTCGAAGCACAGCGTTTGCTTCATCGCCTGGGAGCCCAGACACGCCTGTTTCATCCGCATGGCTTGCCGCTGCCCGACGACGCGCCGGACGACCATCCCAAGGTACGCGAGTTGCATGAACTGGTGCAATGGTCCGAGGGCATGGTCTGGTGCTCGCCCGAGCGGCATGGCGCGATGACCGGCATCATGAAGGCACAGATCGACTGGATTCCGCTATCCATCGGCGCCGTGCGTCCAACCTAGGGCAAAACCCTGGCGGTGATGCAGGTGTGCGGCGGCTCGCAATCATTCAATGCCGTCAACCAGATGCGCATCCTGGGACGCTGGATGCGGATGATCACCATCCCCAACCAATCCTCGGTGCCCAAGGCCTATCAGGAGTTCGACGAGGCCGGGCGCATGAAACCCACGGCGTACTACGACCGCATCGTCGATGTCATGGAGGAACTGGTGAAATTCACCCTGCTCACCCGGGATATCTCCGACTTTTTGGTTGACCGCTACAGCGAGCGCAAGGAGAGCGCCGCAGCCTTGAGTGCGCGGGTTGATCAGGGGCAGATTCGACCCGGGGCAAACGCCATGCAACCTGAGCCTTCCACCTGAGCCCTTGCGTCATCGATCGAGACCACAGCTTTGCGTCCGGGACCACGTTTTCCGAAATGATTCCCAAGATCAGACGGTGCCCGCGCTATCCTTGCCCACCATTACGACAGCGACATTTCGCCACCGAGGTTTTCACATGACCTGTGCCATCGGTTCACATGATTGTCCCATCCGGTTCGAGATTCTCGGCTACGGGATCGATGCGGAAAAACTCAAACGTCGTCTGTCCTGCGCGCTCGGCGGGCTGGGCTGGCGGGCGGAGATTGACGTGCGCGCGGACACCGAGCGTGCGCTCGCCGCAGGGGCGACCCGCGATCCGGTGCTTCTGGCAGATGGTGTTCTGTTTGCACAAGGCCTGCCACGAACCGAAGATCTTGAGGATCTGCTGCTCGCACGAATCGGCAAGGCGCCTGCCATTGGCGTTGCGTCATGAGTCGAGATCACGACCATCATCATCACGATGCGCCGCAGGACTTCAGCGGCCGATTCGCGCTGGGTATCGCGCTCAACATCGTCTTCGTCGCGATCGAGGCGTTCTACGGCTGGCGCGCCGGATCGCTGGCGCTGCTTGCAGATGCCGCGCACAACCTGGGTGACGTCGGTGGGCTTGCGCTGGCCTGGGCTGGCTTTGCCGCGGGGCGGCTGCGAGCCAACGATCGTCACACCTACGGCTGGCAACGAGGCTCCATCCTAGCAAGCCTCATCAATGCCACTTTTCTGCTGCTCCTGATGGGCGGGCTGGCGCTCGAAGCGATGCAGCGCCTGAGCCATCCGAGCGCCGTCGATGAATGGCCAGTCTTGGTCGTCGCGGCGATCGGCATCCTGATCAATGGGGCCACGGCGTGGCTGTTTGCTTCTGGTGCCAAAGGAGATCTCAACATTCGTGGCGCCTTTCTGCATATGGCCAGCGATGCCCTGGTATCGCTCGGCGTGGTGATCAGCGCGGCGGTCGTGCTGGGTACGGGGTGGATGTGGCTGGACCCGGCGATTTCGCTGGTGATTGCGGCCGTGGTGGTTTGGGGGACCTGGTCGTTGTTCTCTCAATCGTTGCATCTGATGTTCGATGGCGTGCCGCGTGCCATTGACCTGGCGGCGGTACGCAGTGCGTTGCTCGGTCTGAACGGCGTGGTCGCACTGCATGATCTGCATGTTTGGGCGCTGTCCACGTCCAAGGTGGGACTGACCGCGCATCTGGTGGTGCGAGACGGCGTCGCGCCGGGCGAACTCCTTGAGCAGGCCGAGCACATGTTGCACGAGGCATTTGCCATGACCCACGTCACGCTGCAGATCGAGTCTGAGGACTTCGCCGCGCACTGCGCACTCGCCACTGCAACTGAATGGGCCTGCCCGGGTAGCGTCAAAGCCTCGAGACAAACACCATGAGCGCAACGCCTGCCGCGACGCACGCGCTGCCCGTGCAGGCTGCATCGGCGAGCCTGCCCGGATTCGTGTTGCTGTTTTCCACTTCGTTGTTGCCGGGTTTCAGCGGTTTCCAAACCAGGCCAGAAGGCCTCGCACCCATTCCAGACGCGAGCGCGTCGGTGCTGCAATCATGGCGTGATGCCGCACAAGCCCATGTGCTCGGTCCCTCCTTCATCCAGGCCGCGCGGCTCTCGCTGCATAGCGTTGGCCGCGTGGACCTTGGCCACGGTGATGCCGACGCGCCGAGGCATGCCGATATTTCACTGCTCACCCATGTCGCCGGGGTGGCTGTTTGGGAGGCCTGGTTGCCCGCACCTCTTCAGGGTTTTGAGGTGGGGCGCTGGGTGCAGTGGCTGGATGCAGAGCAACCCGGCAGTCTTGCTTCGCGGGTATGGGAGCGGATTCTGCCGTTGAACCGCGTCCTCTCGGGCCGAGACGATTTCGGCGCCTATTTGCCGTTGTCGGTCATCCGCCTGCAGGGCGCGTTGCTCGACGACTGGCTGGACGGACACGCCGAGCAGGTGGTTGCTCTGCTGTGGCGCGACCGCGTGGGACGTGCACTCAAACCCGAGGTGGTGGAGAGCGAACTCGCGCGCGACACCTGCGCCCGAGTCGGCGGTCTGACCCTGATCGGGCGGCGCGGCGCCCTTGATCTGCATGACAGCCGCGACGACAGCGCTCCCGAGGCCGCAGCGCTGCAGCTGCCGCCCCGCAGCGTGTTGCCATTCCTCATCACGCTTGAACTTCTGTCGATTGAACGGGCTGTCCTGCAGGGGCTGTACGACCGGCTCACCCATGCCGCACCGCGCTCGATCGATGGGCTGATCGGACTCAAAAAAGACGTGATGGACGGTCTGGAGGAGTATTACGGCTCAACTCTGGCGAGTACGCGGTTCAACGATGTGGTCGCCGAGCAGGGGGAGGACGTGCTCGGGATCGTCGATCTGTTCGAGGCGGTGACTGATCGGCTGGACATGGTGAGTTTCACGTTGACCACGACCTACCAGCAGCGCATGACCATGCTGCAGTTCTGGCTCACGGTGGTGTTTGGTGCCACCGAAATCGGCTTCATCGCGGCAACCATCGCCACTTGGTATTACGCCAGCGGGCTCGGCGCGGTGCTGGCCTGGACCGTGGGTGCAGCAGCCGTGTCGGGTGGCGTGTTGGTCGCGCTGCTCAGGCATAGAACGCAGGATTGAACCGATGGCGAACCCGCCGCAACAACCGCACACCGCCACCGGCTCGACCCCAGATCCATGGCCCGGTCTCAGCGTCACAGAGGCCGCGGTACGGCTGACGCGCGACGGACCGAACCTGCTGCCTGGCGCCGCGCCCAAGACCGCCTGGGCCATCATGCTCGGGGTGCTGCGCGAGCCGATGTTTTTGATGCTGCTGGCTGCGGGTGGCATCTATCTCGTGCTGGGCGACAGGGGTGAAGCGCTGTTCCTGCTGGGATTCGTCTTCGTCGTCATCGGCATCACCCTGGCTCAGGAGCGCAAGACGCAGAGGGCGCTGGAGTCGCTGCGCGACCTGTCGGCGCCACGCGCACTGGTGATCCGCGATGGGCATGAGCAGCGCATCGCAGGAAGTGATGTGGTGGTCGGCGACCTGCTCGTGCTGCACGAGGGGGACCGCATCCCCGCTGACGCGCAACTGGTCGTCGGCCAGATCGACGTCGACGAATCCCTGCTCACCGGAGAGTCTGTGCCGGTGAGCAAGCTGCCCGACCCGCTGCTGCACGCTGCCGGAGAAGGCAAAGGCGCAGCGCTGTTTGCCAGCACCGTGGTGACCAAGGGCGTAGGTCAGGCGGTGGTGGTCGCCACGGGCGCTCGCACCGCGGTGGGCGGCATCGGCGCCGCACTGGCGAATACGGTTGAGGTCGAATCGGGCCTGCAGCGCGCCTCAGGCTCGCTGATCCGCAACCTCACTGCGGTTGCGCTGTTGCTGGCGCTGGCACTGATCCTGTTGAGCTGGCTGTGGGACGGGCGAACGTTGCTCGAAAGCCTGCTCTCGGGCATCGCGCTCGCCATGGCCATCCTGCCCGAGGAAATCCCGGTGATCCTCACCGTCTTCCTCGCGCTTGGCGCTTGGCGGCTGTCCAAAAACAAGGTGCTCACCCGCCGCGTGCCCGCAGTGGAGGCCCTGGGTGCCATCACCTTGCTGGCGGTGGACAAGACCGGCACCCTCACGCAGAACCGCATGCAGGTGGCTGAGTTGGCGGTGGGCGACGTGCGGTTCGACGCGGGCGAGGCCGAGTTACCCGAGCGGTTTCACGCCCTGATGGAATTCGGCATGCTCGCCACTCCGCTCGATCCCTACGACCCGATGGAAAAGGCCATCCAGGCCTTCGGCCATGCGCGGCTGCAAGGCACCGAGCATATGCACGATGACCGCAGCCCGAGCCGCCAGTACGACCTCGCGCCAGACATTCTGGCGATGACCCGCGTGTTTGCGACAGAACGGCCCGAGGTGTATGCGCTGGCCACCAAGGGCGCACCGGAAGCCGTGGCCGACCTTTGCCACCTGCCTGGGGCCGATCGGGAAGCGATTCAACATCAGGTCGAGACCATGGCCGCGCGCGGCCTGCGCGTTTTGGGCGTGGCGCGCGGCACCTGGCAAGCGCTGAAGCCAGGTGCCCCCTGGCCCGCGAGCCAGCACGATTTCACCTTTGAGTTTCTCGGCCTGATCGGCCTGATCGACCCGCCTCGCCCCGAGGTACCCGCGGCGATGGCCGAGTGCCGCGCCGCCGGGGTCCGCATCGTGATGATGACGGGTGACCATCCCGCCACTGCGCGAGCCATTGCCACGCAGGTCGGACTCTCCGAGCGCCCCGAGGTGATCACCGGCCCGGAGCTCGCGACGCTGGACGATGCGGCTTTGCGCGAGCGCTTGCGGCGCGTGGATGTTTGCGCCCGGCTCGCACCGGAACATAAATTGCGACTGGTCCGCGTGTTGCAGGCCGATGGTCAGGTCGTGGCGATGACGGGCGACGGCGTCAACGATGCCCCGGCCCTCAAGGCCGCCGACGTGGGCATTGCCATGGGGGAGCGCGGCACCGATGTGGCTCGTGAGGCCGCGGCACTGGTGCTGCTCGATGACAGCTTTGCCAGCATCGTGCAGGCCATTCGCGCAGGGCGGCGCATTTTCGACAACATCACCAAGGCGACACGCTTCGTGTTCGCGGTCCACATGCCCATCATCGCACTGGCGCTGCTGCCTGCGCTGCTGCACTGGCCGGTGCTGCTGCTGCCGGTCCACATTGTGCTGCTGGAGCTGCTGATCGATCCCGCCTGCTCCATCGTGTTCGAGGCCGAGCCCGCAGCAGCCGATGTGATGCGGCGCCCCCCAAGGCCGCTCATGGCCAGCCCTTTTACCCTGCGCAACATCGGCTTCGCCTTGCTGCAGGGGCTGGGCATCGCCGCCGTGCTTCTGGCCGGGCATGCTGTATTGCACTCTGCGACCAGCATGGGTGAGGGCGATTTGCGGCTTACGGTGTTCGTGGCGCTGGTGCTCGCGCTGTTCCTGCTGATCCTGTCCAACCGCGATCTGCGCCATGCCGCCATTGTCAATCTACGGGCCGACAACCCGTGGTTGGCACGCATGTTTGCCGCCGTGGCGGCCGTGTTGGTCGCGGTGCTGTGGATACCGGGCTTGCGGGACGTGATGGGATTTTCCAGCGTGAGCCTGACGCCGCTTGCCGCAGCGCTCGGCTTGCTGCTGCTCTGTGGGCTGTGGCTGCAGGTCTTGCGCTTGGGCTTTGGTCGGCGGCTGGCTTGACGCCCCGCTTGGGGTGAAAGGGCATGTTGCCTGATCTGGATCAAGCCGGAATCACGTTCTGAGCCATTTGCCTGCATCCTTTTTCCGCGCGCGCCGTCCGCTATAGCGATCAACAAACCAAAACCACCGGAGGTTTCCCATGCTGACCTATGACGTGAGGCTCGACCGGGTCGATGCCCATGGCGCTCAGGCGCACTGCAAGAGCGCGCAGATCGCCGTTGATTCGGCACTCGACGGCCGCACCGACGCCTTCAATCCCGCCGAGTTGCTGCTCGCCGCAGTAGGCGCATGCATGCTCAAAAACATCGAGCGAGTGGCACCCATCCTGAAATTTCGATTCCGCGGGGTGCACATCGCCGTCCATGGTGAACGCCAGGACACCCCGCCCAAGATGCAGCGCATCAGCTACCGCATCCTCGTCGATACCGACGAGGACGATCACCGGCTGGCCTTGCTGCACCGCAATGTGCAGCAGTTCGGTACCGTTTACAACACCGTCTCTGCCGGCACGCAACTCGAGGGCACGATCGAGCGCGGCCATCTCACCCCATCCTCTGACGGTCTGAAACCATGACGCAGTCCCTTTCATTCCCCTTCAAGTCGCATCGCCTGGTCTGGGCTATGATGGTCTGCATGGGTTCTGCGGCTGCGAACGCGGCACAGCCGCCGGTGCTTGCCGCCAGTACGCCTGCACCAACTGCCTCGGAACCCAGGGTGACGGGGCAGGGCGCACCTGCGGCCAGCCTCGCCGAGGTGCTGCAGATCATTGCGGCGCGCTCTCCCGACATACTCGCCGCGCAGGCGGGACAAAACCAGGCGCAGGCCCAAGTGCAGCAGGCGCGCGCGTCGTGGTTCGGCAAGGTCGATGCCTATGCGCTGAGCCAACATTACAACGACCCACGGCTCACGCGTGCCATCACCCTGCCACCCAATGTGGCGGCCTATCCCTTTTCTGCAGATCAGTTCGGCTATGGCCTCAATGCCCAGTTGCCCATCGACATCAGTGGGCAGATCGCGGCGGAAGTCGATGCCGCCCGCGCGCGTGCAGCAGGAGCCCTGTGGAGTACCGATGATGTGCGTCTGCGTGCGCTGTTGCAAGGGGCCACGCTCTATCGCAACCTTCAGGCACTGGCCGGGCAGCGGCAGGCACTAGACAAACAGTTAACCGCATTGCAGGCCAGCGGGCGCGTGGCCGAAGCCGGGCTGAAAGTGGGCAACATCGCCCGCGTGAACCTGTTGCGGGTGCAGGCGGCGGTTGCGGCGGTGCAGGCCCAGATCGCTGGGGTGGAGGGACAGGAGCGCAAGGTACGCGCCCAGCTCGCTGCACTCATGGGCGTGTCCGCGTTCAATGCTGGCGTGCCTGCGCCCGACACCGGGCCGGCGCAGTTTCCCATCAACCCCAATGTGTTGCCGCCGTCCATCAAGGCGGCCCAAAGCGCTGTGCAGGCCAGCCAGGATAAAGTGCGCTCAGCGCAGCGGGCCATGCTGCCGCAGTTTGCCGCCACGGCTAACTGGAACCGCAACGCGGTGCACTGGGACAACCGGCCGGTCGACACCTGGCAGTTCAACCTCGGGCTGACCTTCAACCTCTGGTCGGGCGGCGCGCAGACCGCAGCGGTGGACGCTGCGCAGGCCGCAGCCGATCAGGCGCAGCAGCAATTGCAGGCCGCACAGGACAATCTGCGTGCTGCGCGCGACGGCGCAGTGGCGCTATGGAATGCGCAGTCGCAGGCCTGGCATGCGGCTGAATCCGGCTTGCGTGCGGCTGCCGAGAGTGCCCGCATCGAGCAGGATCGCTTCAAAAACGGTCTGGGCTCGGCCACTGACCTGATCGATGCCGAGGCCGCGCTGGCCAGCGCCCGCGCCAGCGTCGCCAGCGCGCTGGCGACCTGGTGGCAGGCCGATGATGCCCTGCGCTATGCCTACGGCGAAGCCCCTGCTGCGGCTGCCGCCGCTGTTTCCACGCCCTCGAGTCTGACACCATGAACACACCCGCCACCCCTTCTCCCGCACCGCGCACCCGTCAGCGCAAGCCTTGGTATCTGCTACCCATTCCCATCCTGTTGATCGCAGGCGGGCTGTGGTTGCACTTTCACCGCCTGCACCAGGCCGACGCCAGCCCGCCGCCACAAGCCACGCCTTGGGCGGTGCAGACCGGCACTGTGCAGCGCGGCGCCGTGGCCTCCACCTTGCAGAGTGTGGCCACGGTCGAAGCCCCCACCACGATCACCCTTGTGCCGCAGATTCAGGGCACGGTGACGGCAATCGGTCCGCGCGCCGGCGTGGCGGTCAAACGGGGTGAGTTACTGGTGCGCATCGACGCTCGGGCGGTTTCCAGCAATATTGCAGCTCTGGAGCAGCAGCGTGCCGCGGCCCGCGCCAATGCCGACTATGCGGCCAAGCAACAGGCGCGCACGGATGCCGTGCTGGCCGAAGGCGGAGTGAGTCAGGCGCAGGCCGACCAGGCCCGCACGGCCACCGATGCTGCGCGCGCTTCGGTCCAGGCGCTGTCTGACCAAATTGCTGCGCTGCAAGTTCAGCTCGGTTATGCCGAGATCCGCGCCCCGCAAGACGCCGTGGTCGCGCAGCGGATGGTTGAGGTGGGTGATACCGCCGCGCCCGGCAAGCCGGTCTATCAGCTCACGGCAGGACAGGGCGCGGTGGTGCGGGTGAGTCTGCCTGCCGATCAACTCGCGCAGGTCAAGCCGGGCGACCTGCTGCGGCTGTCGCAAGGCGGACAAACGACGGAGTTGCCCATCAGCCGCATTGCGCCCGCGGTCAACGCGGCTGGGCTGGGCACGGTCGAGGCCGATGCCGCGAGCAGCCCGTTCGGCCTGCCCAGTGGCAGCAGCGTGGCTGCGACCCTCGTGCTGCAGTCGCAGGCGGCGCCTGGCCTGACGGTCCCGGTCGCCGCAGTGGTCGGCAGTGGCCATCAGGCCCATGTCCTCGCCTGGACCCCCGGTGCCAAGCCGGGCGAGCCCGGCCGTTTGCGCATCGTCCCCGTCAAGGTCTTGCAGGAGGGGGCAAATACAGCAGCCATCAGCGGGGCCTTGCAGCCCGGTGAGCAGGTCGTCGTCGGCCAGACTGCTGTGCTGGCGCAGATGCGCGATGGCGACGCTGCAATCACGACCGCCCCTGCCGGAGCCCAGCCATGAGCATCATGCAACGTCTGCTCGGCCGGCCGCATGCCATCCTAGCCATCGCCTTGCTGGTGGTGGTGGCAGGCATCGCGTCGTACTTCACCATGCCGATGAACCTGTTTCCGGACACCAACCGGCCGATGATCAATGTGGTCACCCAATGGCCAGGGGCGCAGGCCAGCGATGTGGAACAGGACGTTACCCACCCGATCGAGACCCAACTCTCGGCGATTGATGGGGTGCGCCGCGTGACCTCGGTGTCGCGCGATCAGGTCTCGGCGGTGACGGTGGAGTTCGAATACGGCAACGACATCAATATTGCGGCCACCAAGGTGCTCACCGAACTCAAGCGGGTGGAATCCAGCCTGCCCGCGGGCACGCGGGCGCCGGTGATTTTTCGCGTCACCAACGCCGCACAGCCTGTCACGGTGCTCGCGCTCACACCTGCGCCCAAGTCTAATCTCGGCTTGAGCGAGGTGCGACGGATTGCCGAAAACCAGTTCCGTGACCGCTTGCTGCGCATCCCCGGCGTGTCCGAGGTGGAGGTGTTCGGCGGTCATGTGCGGCAGGCGCAGGTCGATTTGGACCGCAGCAAGCTCGCCTCGCATCATCTGAACGTCGCGCAAGTGGCGTCTGCCCTGGCAGCCAGCAACATCACCGCGCCCGAGGGTCTGGTGCATCGCGATGGCTTCCGCTTTTTGCTCACTCTCAACAGCCTGGCGCACAACCCGCAGCAACTCGCCGAGGTGCAGGTGCCGGTGGTCGGCGGTGGCTTCGTGCGTGTGGGCGATCTCGGGACCGTCGGCTGGGGCGATGCCGATCCCACGTCGCTTTACCGCGGCAACGGCCAAGAGGCGATTGCTGTCTCGCTCTTGCGCGGCGATAACGGTTATGCGGCGACGACGGCCCGCAATATCGATGCCGCTCTGCCCGCCATCCGCAGCGAGTTCCCAATGCTGCACATCGCGCAGGCTGACGGCCAGTTGCGCCTGATCGATCTGACCGTGGACAACATGCTCGGCGCGCTGCGCGATGCGCTGATCATGACCGTGCTGGTGATTCTGCTGTTCCTGGCCGACACCCGTGCGGCCTTCATCACAGCGCTGTCGCTGCCCTTCACCTATCTGCTCACCTTTTTGGTGATGAAGCTGATCGGCTACGAGTTCGACATGATCACGCTGACCGCAGTGATCATTGCGGTGGGCCTGCTGGCGGACGATGCCATCGTGGTGATCGAAAACATCGAGCGGCGCATGCGCGAACACGGCGAATCTGGCCTCGCGGTGGCGGCCAACGGCACGCAGGAAGTGATGCTGGCGGTCTTGTCCGGCACCATCGCCAACGCCGTGGTGCTGCTGCCCATCGTGTTCATCGGCGGCTATGTACAAACGGTGTTGCGGCCCTTGTCGGTGAGCCTGATGGTGGCGCTGGCGGCCTCGTTCATCGTGGCTGTGACCGTCATCCCGCTATTCACGCCCTGGCTGCTCAAACCCGGCGCGCGTGATCCCTTGCGCAAACCGCTGTCGTATTTCGACACTTGGGTGATCAAGCCGCTCAAGCGGTTCTACGCGGCGACGGTCGGTTGGGCGCTGGAACATCCCAAGCGCGTGCTCTTTATTGCCTTGGTACTCACGGTGGTTTCCCTGCGCCAATTGCCGGTGGTCGGTCGCGAGCTTATGCCGTTGATGGACACCGGCATCACCCAGATTACCTTCGAAGCCCAGCCCGACACCGACGCGACCGACCTGCAGCGCATCGCGCAGCAGGTCGATGCGGCGATTCACGCCTCGGTGAAGCCGGATTGGCTGATTTCCACCTCGACCGTGGTCGGCGCCGAGCCGCAGGACAAATCCATCGGTGGCGCGCAAATCTTCTCACAGGGTATGACCACGGTGAATCTGGTCGACCGCTTCCATCGCAACGAGACCATTTTTCAGATCAACAAGATCATCCAGGACAAGGTGCGCGCCATTCCGGGTGTGATCGACGCCAACGCCGTGGTCTATGGCGCCACGCCCTTGTCATCGATCCGTGGCACGGTCGATTTGATGGTCAGCGGCCCCGACTGGCGGGTGCTCGATCAGATCGCCGATGAACTGCAGGCGCGGCTGGCCAAGGTCGGCGGACTCACCGGGTTTTCGCGCTCCTGGCAAGGCGACTCCAAGCGGCTGCAACTCGATGTGGATGCGGCCAAGGCATCGGGCTATGGGCTGACGCCCGGAGCCATTGCGCAGCAGGTGGCCGCGCAGGTCAATGGCATCCCCGGGGGGAGCCTGCGCGTTCAGGGTGAAAACAGCATCCCGGTGTGGGTGTGGCTGCGCGCTGACCAGCGCTCAAGCCCTGCCGAGGTCGCGGCGCTGAACATCACTGCACCGAATGGCGCCATCGTGCCGCTGGCGCAGGTGGCCACGGTCAAGACCGTGTATGCCCCGACCGAATACACCCACCAGAACCTCGTGCGCACGGTGGATGTCATCGGCTACCGCCGCAATATTGCCGTCACCGCGCTCGATGCGCATGTGGCGCAAGCGCTCAAAGGCTTGGAACTGCCGCGCGGCTACACGATCTCGGACGAAGGCGAGATGAAAGAAATGAACGCCTCGTTCACTCGCCTGGGTCAGTCGCTGGCACTGGGCATCGTGCTGCTGGCTGTGGTGCTGGTGATTGCCTTTCGTTCGTTCATCACCCCGATCGCGATTCTGGTGACCTTGCCGCTGGCGGTCATCGGTGCGGCCTGGGCGATGCTGATCGCCGACAAACACGGCTGCATGCCCTCGTTCATGGGCTTGATTCTGCTCATGGGCATCATCGTCAAAAACGGCATTCTGCTGGTCGATTTCGCCCAGGAAGCCTTGAATCGCGGCGTGCCGCTCAAGCAGGCCATTTTGCAGGCGGTCGATCTGCGCACCCGGCCGATTCTGATGACCGCTGCCGCCGCTGCGGTGGGCATGGTGCCGGTGGCGTTTGAGTGGGCCGTGGGTCTAGAGCGACTGTCGCCCCTGGCGGTGGTGGCGATTGGCGGACTCATCGTCGGCACATTTCTGACGCTACTGATCGTGCCGGTGCTGCTGTTCCTGCTGCTCAAACGGCGCTATCCAGAAGGCGCGGCAACACCGCTTGCGCCGCCATCCCCGCAGTCCCATTAACCAGGAGATTTCCATGACAACCGCCAAACCCCACGTTGTCGTCCTCGGCGGCAATTTTGCTGGCCTTGCCAGCGCGCAGAAAATCCGCGAATACGCGGGCGACAGTGTGGACATCACTCTCGTAGACCGCAAGGACTACCTGCTGTTCGTGCCCAACGTCCCAACTGACGTGATGGAAAACCGCGACCCGGCCAAGCACCAGCGCCTGCAACTGCGCCCGACATTGGCAGGCGACAGCATCACCTTCGCGCAGGGTGTCGTCAAGCGCGTGGATATTGAACATCGCACCGTCGACTTTCTGCCTTTTGAACGTCCCGGCTCCGAGTGCGAAGTGCTGCACTATGACTATCTGGTCATCGCCATGGGCGCTCACCTGGCCTACGACCGCATTCCTGGTTTTGCCGAATATGGTCACACCGTGTCCGATCTGTTCCACGGCGAACGACTGCGCCAGTATTTGCATGCAGGCGGCTACCAAGGCGGCCCCATCGCCATCGGCTCGGCGCATTTTCATCAAGGCAACGGCGCTGAAGGTCTGACGCCTTACCCCGGAGGCAGCATTCCTTACGCGCATGCGGCCTGCGAGGGACCGATCATGGAGCTGACTACTGCACTGGCGAGCTGGCTCACGACCTCGGGCAAGGGCAAGCCAGACAGGATCACGGTCTTTACGCCCGAAGAGGAGCTTATTGCCGCTGACGCGGGCGAGAACAATGTGCGCCATTTTCTCAAGCTGATCGACGGCATGGGCATCCATTACCGCAAGAACATGCCTGACATCACGCGGCTTACCGCAGCCGGCGTGGAGTTTGAAAGCGGCGAAAGCATCGAGGCCGAACTCAAGATCATCCTGCCAGATTGGGTCGCGCACGAATGCTTGCGTGACCTGCCCATTGCAGACAGCAAAGGATTTATCAAAACCAATCTGCTCATGCGCAACCCCGAGCACCCCGAAATTTTTGCGGTCGGTGATTGCGCGGCGGTCACCATGCCCAAGATCGGTGGCATTGGTCACCAGGAGGCAGAAATCGTCGGCCGCCAGGTGGCGCTCGACATGGGCCGTATGGATGCCGAGGAGGCCAACCAGCTGCTACAGCCCGTCACCTTCTGCATCGGCGATATGGGTGACGGTAAGGCGTTCTATGTCCGCGCCAACACGTGGTTCGGCGGCAAGGACGAGGTTCTGAAAATAGGTCGCATCCCTTACCGCTTGAAAATGCGCTATCGCGATCTGTTCTTCCTCACGAGCGGCAAAATCCCCGGCTTCGGCTTGGAACTTGCACAGTTCGCAGCAGAAAAAGTCTTTTGATGACTCCGTCCTTCGTTCAATCACGTTCCCTCAACCCAGCGGAGCCACACCTTGCTACTCAAACCCATCCTCTCATTCCTTGCTGCCACTAGTCTGCTTGCCTGCGCCACGGCAGCGCATGCTGCCGATCTCTCCCTGCTTTGGGGGGCTGACAAGGGCTATCACAACACCACGCTTGCGTTGGATTCTTCCCCACTGTGGATGCATGCGCTGCCCGACAGCCGACTCGACCTCACTGCCGAGGCCTCCGTCGGCTATGCACAAAGACCCTCGGGTTCGCCGGGCGGCTCACTTTGGCATGTGGGGCTCACGCCCTTCCTGCACTGGTGGTTCACGCCTGAGACCAACCTGGAGTTCGGCATCGGCGCCAATGTGTTTTCCGGCACCTACATCGGAGGCAAACGCATTTCCACCGCCTACCAGTTCGGTGACTCGCTAGGCGTGGTGCATCACTTTGCCGGTAGCCCGTGGCTGCTGGGGTTGCGGTTCACGCACTATTCCAATGCCGACATCAAACGTCCCAATCCTGGACAGAATTACTGGCAGGCGCGACTTGGATACTCCTTCTGAGCCCCACAGGGCCGGGCTTCGCCCAGCCCGCCCCTGTGGGGGGGCTAGGAACCTCAGGACGGCCCTGCGTTTCCTTGAGAGCGCCCCCAAACCTGTCGCGTTCGCGTCAGGCCCCCCGAGGGGGATGAGAAAACTTGGGGCGGCCCTGCGTTTTCTCATGAGCCTTTCATGCAAGCTGATGCCGAACCCGATCTGGGCAGGCGCGACGCGCTGCTTCGTTTGTCGCTGGCGCTTATCTTGCTCGGTACTGCACAGGGATCGCAGGCTGCGCATCAGTCGTACTCCGATCCCCGATCGGTATCCTCAAACTCGCCTTCTTCTATCACCATGAACGCTTCCTCCCCCCTGGCTCCATCCTTTGCAAACTATCTGCGCCACTTCGACTACGCCGAGCGACAGGCCATGAAAATCAATGTGGCCGAGACACTTGACCAGCTCGCCACGGGTCGGGCCCAGTTGGTGGATATCCGCTTTGCCGAGGAGTGGGCGGCATGGCACCTTGGTTTCGGTTTGCACATTCCGCTCAACACCTTGCCCGACCGCCTGCATGAGCTCGACCGTGACAAGCTCATCATCACCATGTGCCCACATTACGATCGTGCCGAGATCGCGCGGCTCTACCTCACCCTGGAGGGCTTTGAGTCGCGCTATCTCAATGAGGGCATGCTCGGGCTGGTAGACGCTCTGCGCGGCGACAAAGCGCGCGACCTCATGCTTCGCCTGTCGTCCAAGTCATGAACTGCCATCATGTTGACACGCATGTGTCGAGGCAGGCATGAGCGTTGTTGTGCTCCATGACGCGCTGTATTTCGCGCTGACCCTCGCGCTGTCCACGTTGTTCGCCATGGGCGGGGTAGGGGCTGCAGTGGCGCTGGTGCCCATCTTCGGCATGTTGGGCATGCCCCTGAATCTGGCCAAGGCCATCGGTCTGTTCGTCAATTCGGTCTCGACGGCGTCGGCCACGGTGATGAACGCGGTGCGCGGCGTGCTCGACATCCGTTTTGCGCTGCCTTTGGCCATCTCGATGTTGATCGCCACCCCGCTGGGGGCCTTGATGAGCCAGGATGTGCCGCAGCGAGTCATCGAGTGGGTACTGGCCGGGTTCATGATTGTCAGCGCCGGGCTGCTGCTGTTTTTCAAGCGACAGCCCAAGTTGGCGTATGACCGCGTCTGGGTGCTGATTGTGCTCGGCACCGGCGTGGGCTGGTTGTCGGGCCTGATCGGTGTGGGCGGTGGCTCACCCATCCTTGCGGTGCTGGTGCTGCTGGGGTTCGACGCCAAGAAGGCTGCATACGCGGTGAGTTTTGCCATCCCCTTCGCGACCCTCAGCGGATTTTTCACCTATTTGAGCTTTGCGCAGATGGACTGGACACTGCTCGTTGTGGTGAGCATAGCCGCGGCGCTTGGCGGGCTGATCGGGGGGCGCATCATGACGTATCGTTTATCGTCCGGCGGGGTGAAAAAACTGATCGCAGGTCTGTTGTTGATCCTCGCTGCCAAAATGATCTGGCACCTTTTGTGATGACCTCCTTGAAACCGCTCAAAGACCAGGCACGCCACGCGGCAGACACGCGGCTACGGCTCATTCCGGTTCTGCCCTTCGTCATTCCGCTGATGATCGCGCCCTTGCTCCTTGCGTGGATCTGGAAGGTGAAATATCCGGCCCATTTCCTGGCCAACCGCGAAGACATTCTGTTCGGGTTTTTGATCTACATCGTGATCGTGCGGTTTTTTCTGCTCGATCTGATGTTGTTTTATGTGTCGCGCAAACGGCGGTCGCTGCATCTGGATCTGCTCAATATTGTCTTTCTCTATCTTGAGGTCACGGCCGCGACGCTTTTTTATTTTGCTGCGTTGTACGAGATGTTCGGCGTGTTTGAGCTGTTCCGTTACAACGGCGCGCAAGAGACCCAGCACATGCTGCTGATGCAGCCGCACAGTTTCCGTGTGGCGCTCTATATCTCCATGGAATTGTTCACCACGCTGGGATTGGGTGACTGGATTCCGCGAACCCTCAACGCCATGCTTGCCGCTGGTATCGAGTCGCTACTGGGCTTCGTCCAGGGCGGCGTGTTTTTTGCGGTGTTGATCTACGCGCACCAGGATCGTGGCCCATCGGCACGGTAGCGGTCTCTTGGATGTCAAAAATTTATACTTCGTCCCCTATGAGAGGGAGAGGGGCAGGTGTCATTTGGTGGGTATGAACGGTTTTCACATCACAAAGCGTTACATATGCTTTGCGCCTAGTAACGCGAGGCTTGATCCATCGCAAATTTGACTGATGTTTCGGGGGCCTAGAGTGAAATCATTCAAACGAAGATTCCACGAGGACCACGATGAAAGTCTCCCTAACAACTGACGACGCGCCGCTGAAGGGCCGCCGGAGTTTTCTGGGCAGAGCACTCGGCCTGACGGCAGCCACGGTTGGCACGGCCGCAGCAGCGGTAGCCGGTGTCGATGCGGTCGGCACGAAACTGCCTGGTGACGACGCCTTCGGCGACACCCCCGAGGCGCTCACTCCGGCCGGTACCGATTTCGAATTGGCGCACGACCGCTCGGTCTTCGCCTACACCGCCAAAGACGGCAACCTGGCCAGAGAAGGCTTCGAAGGCAAGCGCTGGGGCATGTTGATCGATTTGCGCAAATGTATCGGTTGTCAAGCCTGCACGGCGGCCTGCAAGTTCGAGAACAACATCCCTACCGGTGTGTTCCGTACCTGGGTGCCCGATGTCGAGCTGGGCACCTATCCTGATACCAAGCGTGCTTTCCTGCCGCGACTGTGCAACCACTGCGAGCGGCCGTCGTGTATCGAAGTCTGCCCGGCAGGAGCAACCTGGCAGCGCAAGGACGGCATTGTCGAAATCGACTACGACCTTTGCTGGGGCTGTGGCGCCTGCGTCAATGCCTGCCCCTATGACGCCCGGTTCATCAATCCCATCACCAAGACGGCCGACAAGTGCACCTTCTGTTCGCAGCGGGTCGATCAGGGCCTGTTGCCGGCCTGTGTCGAGACCTGTGTGGGCGGTGCGCGCCAGTTTGGCGATCTCAACGACCCCCATGATCCGATGACCAAGCAGGTACTCAGCGAGGCCGTCCAACAACTCAAGCCCGGCACCGGCAACGAGCCGCGCGTTTACTACATCGGACTGACCACCGAACTGCAAAACAATCCGCCGGGCATCCCGTCGCTGTGGTCCAAGGAACAGCAAGACATGGACCACAACGACCATGATTGGGACATCGCCACAGGCAAGGAGGCAGATCATGTCTAACCCGCTCACCACACCGCAATTCGTGCCGCCGCTGCGGCCTCTCAACGAGTTGTACAACGTCGTTCATGACCGTCCGTTTTCCATCCTGTTTGCCAATTACTCCTGGGCGCTGGGGGTGGCTGGTGCCTTGGCGCTGATCTGGGCCATCAACGCATGGCGCGGCAGAACCGACACGGTCGAGCACCGCTTCACCATGCCGCTGGTCGTCGGTCTGATTCTTGGCGGCTTCGTCAACGTGCTGGCCGAAGTGCAGCAACCAGGTCGGCTGATCTATGGCTACTTCCTGGGCTGGTACAACTGGGATACGGCCATCATCAAGTACGGCATCATCCTGCTGCCCATGTTTCTCGTTCTGGCATGGTGGCTGAGCTTCCAGTCCATTCCTCGCGCGCGGTTGGCCGCTGAAATCGAACCCCTGTCAGCGGGGTGGCGCAAGCTTGCCGACGTGTTCTCCCTGTGGAGTCGGCATTACAGCGTATTTGAATCAGGCTGGCGCAAACCCATGTTGGTGGCAACCGTCTTTCTTGGACTTTTCGCGCCACTGTATTCGGCCGTGTTTTTGATGAACGAGCATGGCGTGCCGGTCTGGAACTCGCCAGCCGAAGCCATGCTGTTCCTCGCCAGTGCGATTGCCGTGGCTGCGCTGGCTGAGATGGCGTTGGTTCCGCTGCTTGCGTGGCTGGTCACGGCCACCCGTCCTCAGGTGCAAAACGGTCACCGCACGACGGCCACAGTCGCGCTTGGCGTGTGCCTGGTGACGTGGTATGGCTGGATGTGGTGGCTCGGCCGGTTCGGCAGCATCGAGGAATTGCGAGCGGCCAATCTGTTCATGGGGCCCTACGCGGGGCAGATCACCTGGAACTGGACCATCATCGGCTTGCTTGTGCCCCTTGCGCTGCTGTTGCTGCCCTCGGGCCGCAGTTATGGCGCGCAGTGGATCGCGCTGCTTGCTGCCACCTGGGGGTCGTATGCGACGCGCATTGGCATCGTGCTGGGCGGTGAAGCGATCAATCGCAGTGGCGCGGGCTACTACATCTTCCATCTGAACTTCGAGGAGCTTTGGTACACGGGCGTGAGCGTACTGCTGTTCGTCGGCATCCTGGCCGCATTGCTCGCAGCCATGCCGCGCGACACCCAATCGGCTCCCTTCACTGTGAACAAGGCGTAACCATCATGGACATTTCACGTCGTGGACTTCTCACCCTGGGCGCTGTGGCCGGACTTGGGGCAGGCACTCTGGGCTTCTCCAAACGCTTGGTCGATCTCATTCCACTGCACCAACGCGGTCGCAAGGCGCTGCATCCCATATACGGCAACTCCAACACACCCGAATGGCTGCGCGATGCAGCCAGCGGCAAGCTCGTGCCCAACCCGCAGTGGACGCTGCACCACACCGTAGATCTGCAGTGCCACAGCGAATGCGGCCTACGGGTGAAGATCGATCGCAAGACTGGACGCATCCAGCGCATCATCGGCAATCCTTATCATCCCAACACGCTGAGCGAATACACCGCGGTCACGACTCCGTTGATCGATACCGCTGCGCTTCCAGGCACGGTGTGCGCGCGGGGCAACACGGGAATTCAATCCACTTATGACCCCTACCGGGTGTTGGTCCCGCTCAAGCGCGTCGGCCCCCGTGGCAGTGGTCAGTGGAAGCCGATCTCATGGGATACGCTAATCACTGAAGTCACCGAAGGCGGCAGGATTTTTGCAGACACCAACGATCCGGCGAGCAAGGACTTGAACGTCCTCGGCTTTCGAGGTCTGTATGCCAAGCGCCATGAGTTGATGGATCCGAATGCGCCCGAACTCGGCATGCGCACCAACGGTTTTGTGCTGCAGGGCGGAAGGCTGGTGGGCGCGCGTATGACTTTTGCCGAGCGCTTCTGCCACACCTTCGGCTCGGTCAATGTGTTCGATCACGTCAACGAATGTGAACTGTCGCACCACATTGCGCATCAGCATGTGTTTTCGGGCATCAATATGACGCAACCCGACGTGCGCGAGGCCAAGTTCATCATTTATTGGGGCACGCAACCCGGGGACGCCAACTTCCCGATGCAGACTCAGGGCAAGTATGTCGCAGAAGCGCGGGCCAAGCCAGACGGACTGAAGTATGTTGTCGTCGATCCCAAGCTCAGCCGCGGCGGCGTGGTCGGTGACCGCGCAAGCTGGCTGCCGATCAAGCCCAGCACCGACGGCGCGCTGGCGCTGGCCATGATTCGCTGGATCATCGACAACCAGCGGTACAACGCCCCCTACCTGTCCTATCCCACGTTGGCCGCAGCGCAGACAGCGGGAGAGCTGTCGCATACTGATGCGACGCATTTGGTCGTGGTCGATCCAAGCCATCCTCAGTCGCGCCACTTTCTCACCGCCGAGATCGCCGGCTTGGGTCAGCCCATGGCGCTGGGTGAAGATGACCGCGTGGTGATCGACCCCACAACCGGCAAACCGGCGCAGGCTGCCAGCATCAAAGCGGCGCAGCTCGACTTCGCCGGCGAGGTGAACGGTGTCGCGGTGAAGACGGCGTTCCGCCTTCTTAAGGAAGCAGCCGAAGAGCACACCGTCGAGCAATACGCACAGATTTGTGGCATCGAGCCCGCGCGCATCATCGAGGTGGCGCGTGAGTTCACCAGCCACGGCAGGCAGGTGGCGAGCACCATGTACCGCGGCGTGGTCAAGCATCCCAATGGGTATTACAACGGGGTGGCAGTTCTGATACTCAATCTGCTTGTTGGCAACATGAACTGGACAGGCGGTCTGACCGCTGGCGGCGGTGGGTATCCGGTGAAAAAGGGGCGCTACGACATCGATAGCGTTCCGGAAGCAGAAGGTCTGGCCAAAGGTGTCATCATCAACCGCGAGAAGTTTCACTACGAGGACACGAGCGAATACAAGGCCAAGGTCGCCGCAGGCCAGAACCCTTACCCGCCCAAGCGCCCGTGGTTTCCGCTGAGTTTCGCCATGTACACCGAGACCCTGCCGTCGGCGGTGCAACGGTATCCCTATGGTGTGGACATCTTGATGTGGCAGAAAGCCACGCCGCTTTACAGCGTGCCGGGCCAGGGCAACCCGGAATTCCTTGCCGCGATCAAGGACCCGAAAAACATTCCATTGATCATCGCGTCCGAGATCGTCGTCGGCGATTCAAGCATGTTTGCCGACTACATCGTGCCCGACGTGTCGCATCTGGAAAGCTATGACTTGGTCGACACCTTCCCGACCACGCTGACCAAGGGCACAGGCGTGCGTTGGCCGGCGGTCAGTCTGACGTCGAAGACACCCGACGGTCGGCATGTGTGCATGGAGGAATTCTTGATCGACGTGGCCAAACGCCTCGGCATGCCTGGGTATGGCGACAAAGGCATTCCAGACGCCGACGGCACCTTCTGGCCGTTCCATCGTCGCGAGGATTTCTACCTCAAGGCCGTGGCCAATCTGGTAGCGGCCAAGGGAGTCGACGGCGACACGGTTCCGGCTGCGTCGCCGCAGGAAATCGCCGTGACTGCGCTCGACGGTTACCACCAAAAGTTTGCCGCAGCGCTTAAGCCCGAAGAGTGGCCGGTTGTCATGGGCTGTCTGGTTCGCGGCGGGCGCTTCCAGCCGCACACTGGTTCGCGCAAGGGCGATCAATTGGCCTACCAATACACCAAGCGCCTGCATTTCTATGCCGAAAAAACAGGGACCACGCGCAACAGCATGAACGGCCAGTTCTTTCATGGCACGACGCGCTGGGTGGAACCCACCACCGCGTTAGGCAAACATCTCGACCAGCTCGACGATCCCAAAGACTGGCCGCTGACCATCATCACGATGAAGGGCGCGCTGCAATCGCACTCGCGTCTGGTATCGAACTACACCCTGCGCGAGATCAACCCAAGCAATGGAGTCCATATGGCCGCGGCCGACGCCAAGCGCCTGGGCATTGCCGATGGCGATTGGATTTGGGTGGTGACGCCTGAAGGCAAACGTAAAGGCCGCGCCGTGGTGCTTGAAGGTATACGCCCCGGAGTGATCCTGTTCGAAGTAGGTTATGGCCACTGGGGCTATGGCGCCAGCAATTATCAGGTTGATGGCAAGCGAGTCATGGGCGACGCGGTCCGTCGCGCCGGCATCCACCTCAATCCCATCATGCGGCGCGATCCCGACGTGTGGCAGATGCCGCTGATGGACCTCACCGGTGGCAGCGTGGTGTTCTACAACACCAAGGCTCGGCTGGAAAAGGAGACCGCGCGTGTCTGACACCCGACATCCCTACGCGGGTCTGGCCCGACTGGCAGCCGCCGCTTCACGGCTGTTGCTCAATCCTCCAGATGAGCAGACCCTGGGGGCATTGACGGCCGCCGGGACAGAGAAATTTGATCTGGCGCAGTCACGGCAAGATTTTTACGATCATCTTTGCATCATGCAGTCGGGTTGCTTTCTGCCCCCTGTGGCACATGTGCTCGCACAGGCTCGTCAGACCGAGGCCTACTGGCATTTTGGCACCGCACGCCATGATGGCGGTGACGCGCTGATGCCATGGTATGACGCAGCCGGATTCGACCCAGCCGTGTTGCCTGCCGATCCGTTCCTCAGCGGAGGCAATCGTCCTCTGGATCATGTGGGCGTGTTGCTGGCTTTCCTGGCGGTCATGCTCGATGCGGCACACGACGATCCGGGCGATCGCGAGCTCATCGGTGAATTTCTTGGCGAGCATTTAGAACCATGGGCAGACACCTTCGCACACCTGATGGCTTGTTCTGCTAGTCCATACATTGCGCAAATTGGGATCATGCTCGGGGATTTGTTTGCCGCACTGCGGGATCCTCGATTCACACCCATAGCGCCCGAGGTAGTTGGCGCCCGGCCGAGGGTGATCTCGATCCAACCCGAGGCACCGGCTTGAACGGGTCAGGTTGCAAGCGTGTGAAAGAGGACGACTGCACCTTGCTCAGCGGCTGCGCAGAACACGGATTGACAAGGGGCGTGCGGGCTGGGTGACGACCGTGCGCCCTCTTTTTCCAGTTGTACGACTCAATGCGCGCACATGGTGCTGCACACCGATTTCGCAGCCGAGCTGGTCAGTCGGTAGACCACTGCGTTTCCGTTGCGTTCGCGGTGCACAATGCCCAATTGGCGCAGTCGCCGAAGGTGCCCCGAAGGTAATGTCCCAGGAAGTGGTGTAAGTCTTTGAGAGCAAGGCAAGGCGCGAAGGGCGTAGCCCGTAGCGGCTTGCCTTGCTTCGGTCGTCCCTGGTGTTGGGGGTGGCCATCGTGAAGTCCGGATAAGGTTG
>Ga0078972_1007970_pt1 | contig 22840 bp, 14 predicted proteins | sample YelNatPaOPGAMG01_FD_67568 | JGI IMG/M metagenome (GOLD analysis project Ga0078972, IMG submission 67568) | Hot spring thermophilic microbial communities from Obsidian Pool, Yellowstone National Park, USA - OP-RAMG-01 (SPADES assembly) (version 2) | ecosystem: Environmental > Aquatic > Thermal...
CCCTTTCATCCCCCTTTGATAAAGGGGCCTGCCTGACGGCAGGCAGGGAGTAAGGGGAATTTACTTCTTACCTCTCACCTTTTACTTTCTTTTGTCTGAGTGAACTATTACTTTATACATAACTATATTATACATCATAAGTCCCTATTTTTCAAGAGGCACATTGGATAAATAAAAATGTCGCCGAGAAAGTTTGTTGGATAAAAAAGAATGTCTCCGAAAAATAATTATTTGAGATTTTAAATTCCTCTTTATTTCCCCCTTTGTAAAGGGGAAAATCCCCTCTTTCCCCCCTTTTAGAAAGGGGGGAAATGAAAGGGGGATTTTTTAACAAGATTTGGAGTAGGAATTTATTAACTTTGCGCATAGATTTTAGCGTTAGGGTTTTTATCTGATATAATATTATTTTGGAGACATCGACTTTTTATCCAATGCTGTCGTTTTCTCTACATCTCTGGAATTTCATATATCTTTTTTAATTCCGTTCTGGTCAGAGAGTATATTTTTTTGGAAAATTTCCTTGCAAGTTCTGTATTATGCGTTACCATAATTATTGTTACTCCTTCGTTATTGAGTTTCTGAAAATCGTTCATAACCTTTAAAGCGTTTTCATAATCAAGGTTTCCTGTTGGCTCGTCGGCTATTATTATTTGCGGGTTGTTTATCATCGCTCTTATTATCGCGATTCTCTGTTTTTCCCCCCCTGAAAGTTCAGATGTTTTTTTAAAGGCAGTGTTTTCCAGATTCATTTTTTTAAGCGATTCAATAACCCTTTTATCATTTCGTTTTTTATGAAGCGCTATCTGCGGCAGTTCTATATTTTCAATGACATTAAGTTCTTCTAAAAGCGAATCAAACTGGAAAACGAATCCGATATCTTTTAATCTGATAGTTGTCTTCTTTTTATCATCCGCTTTTGATAATATTATATCGTTAAATTTAACCTCGCCATTATATCTTGAATCAAGCGTGGATATTATATTTAAAAGCGTTGACTTTCCGCTTCCGCTTGGACCTGTTATCGCTATAAAATCCCCTTTTTTAACATCAAATGAGAGGTTTTCAAATATTATAAGATCCGAGTTCGGTTGATTGTATATTTTGGTAAGTTCTCTTACTTCTATTATGTTTTTCATCTTATCATCCGTATCTTATCGCCTGCTGCGGGTCAACCTTTGACGCTTTGTTCGCTGGTATTATAGAGCTTATAATCGTAAGAGCGGTTGCAATTATTATTATCATCAAAATATCTCCGCCAACTATTTTTACCGGAACCTTTGTTATGTAATAGATATCCGAGGGAAGTTCAACTATTCTGTATCTTTTTATAACTTCCATTATAATAAAACCTAAAATCATTCCGAAGAATATCCCTATGCTTGAGATGAATATTCCGCATAACAAAAAGATTTTTTTTATGCTTTTCTGCGATACCCCTATAGCCCTCATTATTCCTATTTCTTTGGTTTTTTGAATCGTTATCATAAAAAGATTGGAAGAAATTGAAAATGTCGCGATAAGTATTATTAATGAAAGTATAAGAGTCATTATAAATTTTTCAAGTTTTAAAGCGGCAAATAAATTTTTATTTATATCGGAATATGTTTTTATAGAAAAATAGAAAGGAACGAGTTTTCTTAATTTATTTTTGACATCCTCCGTCATATCTATATTTTTGAGTTTAATTGATATGCCATTCGCTTTTATATCGGGATTGAAAAAGGTTCTTGCATCGTTTATATCTATAAAAGCGAAAGAAGAATCATACTCATAATAACCAGTGTTTATAATCCCTTTTACTTTAAATTTTCTCATTTTTGGAATTATACCTAATGACTGGGATTCAAATTTCGGAGAGACAAGTATAATATCATCTCCAATATATACGCCTAAGTTTCTGGAAAGTTCTTCCCCTATTATTATCCCCGAATTCCTGGTTTCCCATGTCCCGTATTTAAGCGTCTTCTCTATATTCGTTACCTTAAACTCGTCATTCGTATTTATTCCTTTAACTATGCTTCCCACGCTTCTTGTCTGCGTTATCAGTATCGCCTGAGATATTATAAACGGGGATATATGCTCTATTTCTTCTATTCCTTCAATATTTTTTTCTATTTTTTCTATATCCGCCTTATAGACCTCTCCATATATTATTATATGCGACTGGGAGTCAAGAATCTTCTGTCTTATCTCTGACTGAAACCCGTTTATAACTCCGAGGGTAACCATTATCGCTGCGACGGATATGGTTATGCCTGTGATTGCTATTATGGTTGTTATTGATGTAAAAAGATTTTTGCCCGAGTTTTTTATATATCTTAAAGCTATCTCAAACTCAAAACTCATTTATTCTCTTCTTTTGGCTTTAGAAGCGGGAATAATATAACCTCTCTTATAGATGACTTTCCAGAAAGAAGCATGCACAATCTGTCTATCCCTATTCCTATTCCTCCAGTTGGCGGCATTCCGTATTCCATTGCCTCTATAAAATCCTTATCTAATATATCCGCTTCCCCGAGATTTTCTTCAAATTTCTGTTTCATCTGCTCCAGTAATCTTGATTTCTGGTCCGCCGGGTCGTTGAGCTCCGAGTATGCGTTTGCAATCTCCTGTCTGGCGACATAGAACTCAAATCTTTCAACTATTGATTCATCCCCGTTTTTAAGTTTCGCTAATGGAGTTATGGCGGTTGGATAGTCCAGAATAAATGTCGGTTGAACTGACACATCTTTTATAACGCTATCCATAATTCTTTCAAAAAGTTTTGCAGATGGTATGGTTTTATCAAAATCTATTTTCAACTTACCGCAAAGTTTATATAATTCTTCTTTGTTAAACGATTTACCTTTGAGAATCTTATGAATATCTTCCCCCGTTTTTTCTTTCCACAGATCCGGGAGATAAACTTTTTTAAACGGCGGTTTTAAATTTATCTTCATTCCGTCATATTCCACTTCATGATTGTTAAACTCCTTTATAAATCTATCAAACAATCTTTCAACGAGTTCCGCCATTCCGTTATAATCGGAGTATGCCTTATACGCCTCAAGGGCTGTAAATTCCGGATTATGAGTCGTATCCACTCCTTCATTTCTGAAAACCCTTCCTATTTCATAAACGCCGTCAAATCCACCTATTATTAATTTTTTTAAAGAAAGTTCCGTGGCTATTCTCATATATAATTCTGTTTTAAAAGCGTTGTGAAATGTTATAAATGGCTTTGCCGATGCTCCGCCCGCCTGGGAGCATAAGATTGGCGTCTCTACTTCCAGATAACCCTCAGAGTTAAGCGTATCTCTTATTATAGATATAATTTTACTTCTTTTTATAAATATTTCTTTTACTTCTTCATTTGCTATCAAATCCAGGTATCTTTCCCTGTATCTTGTTTCAGGGTCATTCAATCCATGCCATTTTTCCGGCAGGGGTCTTAGCGATTTGGATAGCAGTGTGAAATTTTCCACATTTATTGTTAATTCATTTGTATGGGTTTTAAAAAGTTTTCCATCAATTCCTATGAAGTCGCCGGTTGTTAGATATTTTTTAAATATGTCGTATTTTTCTCCTAAATTATCTTTCTTTAAATAAATTTGAATTTTCCCCGTCCCGTCTTTTATATGAGCGAAACTCGCTTTTCCCATAATCCTTAGAAGAATTATTCTTCCCGCTGTTTTAACTTTTGCCTCAATGGGCATATTTATTATCTGAGATATTTTATTATCCACATAAAATCTTGGCGGGAACGGGTCAATATTTAATTTTTTTAATTCTTCAATCTTTGAATAATTATTTTTTATTATCTCATCTATAGTCGTTTTTGCTTCCATAATCCAGCGCTCCTTTTACGGTTTTTATTAAATTTTGTGGATCAAATGGTTTTTCTAAAAATGAATAGACATTGCTTGACATTTGAAAAAGATCTTTGGTTTGTCCCTTAGCGGTTAGTATTATTATGGGTATTCTCTTAAGTTCGTCTGTCTGTTGCAGTTTTGTCTGAAGGGTATAGCCATCCATTTCAGGCATCATTATATCAAGAAGTATGACATCCGGCTTAACCGGATTTATAGAATCGGTCAGTTTTTCATATGCTTCCATTCCATTTGACGCCTCTATAACTTCATAGCCCTCTTTTTCCATAATGACTTTTAAAAGAAAAAGAACATCTTTTTCATCATCTACTATCATTATTTTTTTCATCGCCCCCTCCTATAAAATAAAAAATTATTCATAAATTAAATTTTACAAGATTATTAGTGGATAATCAAATTCCTTTTAAAAATAAGTAAAAAAGCGAGGGACGATTATAGATTATGAATTTTGAATTTTGGATGATGAATTATGGATGATGGAGTCCTCCGACGTAACGTCGGAGGGGAAAAAGTGTCCTCAACAAGTCCCGCTCTTTTGGATGAAGGCATATATGCCAATATATCAAAGACAAAAGATTAACCAAAAGGGCGGGGCAAGTTGAGAAGTCCATTTACCTCTGGGTTAAAATTTCATATATCTCTTTTGCGAAATCGTTGAGAGTATTATCTCTCGCTCCCATTATTAAAATGATATCTCCTTCCAGGGAAATATTGCGGATAAAAGAAAGTATATCTTTTCTATTCTTAAAATAATAGGCGTTTTTTCCTCTTTTAGATAATTCATCTATTATGTCTTTAGATGAAATGTCTTTTATAACATTTCCCCCGGCGTAGTATATCTCAGGCATTATTATGATATCCGACTCTTTCAAATAATTTGAAAATATATTTATAAGTTCATTTTTAAACATTCTTGTCGGAGCAAAACCGTGCGGTTGATAAATCGCTATTGTTCTTTTGGACTTTAAAAATGTCTTTAATGCCGCTTCTATTTTTGCCGGATTATGAGCGTAATCGTCTATAACCGATATGTTGTTTATCTTACCTATAAGATTTGCCCTTCTGAAAGTTCCGCTAAAGGTCCTTAAAGCTTCGGATATTCGCTTGTAATCAATTCCTAAAAAATTACATACGGATACGCTCGCCATAGCGTTTTCTATATTATGGCGTCCTCCAAGCGGCAGAAAAAATTTATATCCGTTTAAATTAAATTCGGATGAAAAAAAATCTATTTTATCTATCTCAAGTTTCATCGGGTTCTTACCAAAATAAATTATGTTTTTATTTTGCGATTTTTTTGATATTTCGGCGCAGTTAGGGGCGTCTTGATTTATAAAAATATTTTTTGAGTTTAAAATAAATCTTGAGAATATTTCTTTTATCTCTTCTATTGACTTGTGGTCTTTTGTAATATTTAATATTATTCCGATTTCCGGAGAGTAATTTGTTATTGTTGAATCGGACTCGTCAGCTTCAATTACCATTATCTCGCTTTTTCCTTTATACGCATTTCCAACCAATCCCATTTCTCTAAGAGAATTAATACAGGCGCCGTTTATTATTGACGGTTCCATGCTGCATTCTTTCAATATGTGCCATATCATAGCGGTAGTTGTGCTTTTCCCGCTTGTTCCGCCGACTGCTATCGTTTTATTTTTTTTAATATAATCGGATAAAAGCTCGGAGCGATGTGTAATTTTCATTCCGAGTTCCTTTGCTTTTAAATAATCGGGATTTGTTTCTTCTACCGCTGTCGAGACAACGAAAAAGTCAAGTTCCCGCTTTACTCCGCTCCCGTCTTGAGGATATATCTCAATTCCCATTCCTTTTAATTTTTCATTAACTTCCTTATTTTCGCCTTTATCAAAAGCTCTGTCCGAGCCGGAGACGGAATTTCCTTCAAGACGGGCAATCTGAGCGAGAGCGCTCATCCCCGAACCGCAGACGCCACAGAAAAAATATTTCATACTAAAATTCTACAAAATTATTGTAAAATATTCTTGTCGCGCGGTTAGCTCAGCGGCAGAGCACCTCCCTTACAAGGAGGGGGTCGTAGGTTCAAATCCTGCACCGCGCATTTTTTTATGAGGAATATTTTATTAATAAATTTTTCAGAATCTCCTGAAAATATATTATTGGAACAATTATTTGTAAGAATTTCTAAAAAGAATTCGGCGAAAATAGATATTCTTCATGATTATACAAATATAAATCATTATCAATTTAAAATTATAGAGAATAATGGTTTTAATCATAAGTATTATGATATGAAGGAACTATTGAGAATTATAAATAATAAATATTACAATCTAATTTTTTTTATAGATTTGCCTAAGAATAAACATAGTTTTATTCCATATCTTTACCTGTTAAACAGGTATAATAAGTGCAAATATAAAATTTTTTATGCAAATCATCTTCTTCCAACTTCCAGTGGCAGTATCCCGATTTACAATTTGATGTTGAAAAGAAATTATTTTAATAATTTTGATTTTTTATATATTCTTAAATACGATAATATTCTTAAATACGATAATAGCAAGTGTAAAAAAATATTTGTTTCGGACAATAAAATTATATTAAGGGATTTTACAGTTGATACTTATTATTATTCTCCTCGAAAAGTAAAAACTGAAGATTATATCCTCTCCGCTGGAGATGGCAAAAGAAGTTATGATACTTTAATTAAAGCGATAGGAAAGCAGTATAAACTCAGGATTTATACGGACAAATTTCGTCCGATAAATATATTAAAAAATTATCCTGAGGTGGAATGGATCAATTTGTCTAAAAATATTTTTAATCTTAAAGAGGCAATCCTGAAATCAAAATTGGTGGTTTTACCTGTTAGAGATAAAAATTTAGCCTGTGGGAATTCTATAGCGTTTATCTCAATGGCGTTGGGAAAAATGGTTCTCTGCCCTGATAATTCCTATTATAGAAAATATATTAAAGATGGATATAATGGTTTTTTATATAGGAAATTAGATGAGAAGGAAGTAAAAAATAAGATTATTGAAATTATGAATATTTTGGATGTTTTAAGGACAAAAATTGAAAAAAATGCGAGGAAAACGATTATTGAGAAAGCAAGTAATGATTCTATTGTAAAAGAAATTTTTGATGTATTCGTGCGTTAAATATATGTTAAATAAAGGATGTAATTGAAATGATTCATCCGCTGACCCCATTATGCAATCAAAAGTGCATTTTCTGTTCCGCTTACGGCAGGTCCGATAAGGACTTCAATCTTAAGTCATTTATATCGGAGATTGAAAAAGACGAGGACAAACTGATAATTCTCTCTGGCGGAGAGCCGTTTATCGTCGGAATAGATAATCTTATATATATAGCCGATTTTGTGTCTAAAAAGAATAAAACACTTGAGATTCAGACAAACGCCATTCTTTTAAAAAATATGGATTTTAAAAAACTTAAAATTCTTGTTTCGATAATAAATAAAACGAACGGTTATTTCAATATAAATTTTTCCTCTCATAGTAAAGAACTTGATTTTAAAATAACAAGGGTAAAAGAGGCGTTTAAAAAAAGAATAGAAGGGCTTAATATCCTGGATAAACTTGGAGCGACTATTAGAATAACTTATGTGGTAAATTCGTTAAATTATAAATACCTTCCATCTTTTTCTAAATTTGTAATAAAAAAACTTTCATTTGTTTCCTGGGTTCAGTTCAGTTTCGTAAAAGGAATCGGAAGGGCGGATAAAAATAGAAAAATTATACCTAAATATTCTCTCGTTTCTCCCTATTTGATAAAAGCTTTTGAGTTCCTTGAATCCAGTGGTATTTATTTTGAAGTCGACCATATACCGTTATGTTTTCTCGGAAAATATTATGAAAGAAATGTCGATGTTGAAAAGATAAGGAAAGGGATTAAGGGAGAGTATCTAAAAGAAAAATCCAAACTTTTAAGATGCAGGGATTGCAAATTTTATAATATATGCCCTGGCCCAAGAAAGGATTATATTGAGATCTATAAAAGATTATAAAGCGGATAGGCATAAAGGTAAGAAGGTGAAAAACGATGAGGATTGTGGATTATGGATGTTAAATTATGGATTATGAATTATAAATTATCAGTCACCGCGGGATGAGATTACTTCGCTCCGCTCGTAATGACAGCTGAAGCAGTCACTTCGTGAGTATAGTAAGTTTGCAAACTCGTAATGACTGCTAAAGCAGTCACTTCGCTCTGCTCGTAATGACTGCTGAAGCAGTCACTTCGTAAGTATCGCAAGTTTGTAAACTCGTAATGACTGAAAGAGTTTCAAATCCCCCTTTCTTTTTCCCCCTTTATTAAAGGGGGAGTTAAGAGGGGGATTTCCCCCTTTGCAAAAGGGGGATACAGGGGGATTTAGTCATTGCCTGCCTGCTGTCAGGCAAGGAACAAGGGTGATTTACCACCTCCCCATTCCCTATAAAGTTTTTAGGTAGTTCTTTAGCGCGGTTATAAATATATCCACATCTTCTTTATTGTTGTATATGAAAAATGATAATCTAATTGCCGAATTTATATTGCAGTTTATGCAGGCAAGGTCTGCGCACATCCTTCCGTACCTCACCGCGATGTTTTTACCTTTATAGTTGGATATAAAAAGTGCGAAATCAGGGTTTGAAAAGTTTTTATTTTCAGATATAAACGAGACAATAGAACCATTTTCTATATCCTTACCTATTATTTTTATTCCTTTTATTTTGAGTAATTCTTCTTTAGCAAATGAAACAAGCTCGGATATGTGGTTTCTTATATTTTTAAAGCCAATTTTATTTAGTTTTTCATAAGCTATTGACATAGCGTAAGCCCCGGAATAATTCTGAATTCCTGCCTCAAAGCTTTTATAACCTTCTAAAAACTTGACTTTTATTATCCCGTTCATTTTTTTAATCTCTTTTATTGTCCCGCCTCCGACCCTTGATGAAGATAGAAAATCATATAAATCATCTTTTATATATAGAACTCCCGTTCCATAAGGAGCGCCAATTTTATGACCTGAGAAAGCGATGGAATCCGCTTTTAATTCTTTAACATCCGTTTTGTGAGTTGGAGCGTACTGGGCAATATCCATAAAGACCTTAATGTTATTTTTATGAGCCAGATAGACAAACTCATCGGTATTGACAGTTCCACCCAGTATATTTGATGCTTTTGAAATACATAGAAGTTTGGTTTTTTTAGTTATAAGTTTCTTGAATTCTTTAATCTCCGGTTGATAATCTTTAATCGGTATTATTTTCAATTTAATTTTTTTATTCAGACACACTTTATAGAAAGGCAGAAAAACAGAATTATGCTCAAGCCCTGAGATTATTACTTCATCTTCTTCTTTAAACATAAAAGAGTTTGCAAGTATATTGAAACTCTCTGTTGTTCCCGATGTAAATACTATCTCGCTTTCTTTAGCATTTATAAGATTTGAAATATTTGTTCTCGCGTTGCTGTATTTTTCTTCTATTTTACGGGCTAATAAATGTATCGCTCTCTCCCCCCCGCAACTTCCGTATTTGATTAATACTTCGTTTTGTGCGTCGACCGCTGACTTCATCTTTAATGCACTGCAGGCGCTGTCTAAATAAACGATATTTGGATTTAATTTTAGCGATATAAATTCATTTTTTATCTCATTATTCATTTTTGTTAATTTATAACAGTTTAGTATTCTTAAAAACAATTAAACATACTTTGACTTTTTTAAAATCCCCCTTTTTCCCCCTTTACAAAAGGGGGAAGTAAGAGGGGGATTTACATTGCCCGCTACAAATCAGAGCAAGCTCCCTGCCTGACGGCAGGCAGGTGACACTACAATTAATCGTTTCTCTGTCAGCCGTGAGCCGTCCGCTTACCTGCTCACTTTTTTACTTTGCACTTTTTATTTTACCATAAAAACAGAGAAAAATAGTAAAATATCTTTGATGAAAGGATATAAAATCCTTGAAATATATTTGAATTTTTCATGCAATCAGAGATGTATTCATTGTTTTAACAGCGATGAGTTTCGTTCATCTCATAAGGATCTTGAGTTTAAGACGGTTGCAGAAACTCTTTTTAAAATGAGAAAAGAGGGCTATAACTGGCTTTCCCTTCTGGGCGGCGAGCCAACAGTTTATCCGGATATATTCAAGGTTGTTTCACTTGCTAAAAACCTGGGATATAGAAGAATACTCACTTTCAGTAACGCTCAGAAGTATTCGGATAAATTGTTTGTATCACATATAAAAAAGTCCGGTTTAACGGATAGCGTTATAAGTGTTTTCGGTCATACAGCGCAACTTCATGAAAGCGTTACCCGTGTCCCAGGTTCGTTTGATAAGGTCATAAAAGCCATAAATAATCTTAAAGAAAAAAAGATTAACATAATGATTGTTCTGGTTTTAAACGCTCTTAACTATAAGTATTTTCCAGAAATAGTTAAATTTTTCTTAAATAAAGGAATTAAACATTATATGTTTTTTGCTTTGAAATATCAGGGAAGAATGAACGATAATGAAGCGATGAGTAAAATGGCTGTGAAATTATCCGTTGCCTTTTCAAGAATAGATGAAGTCCACGAAATATTTAAGAAAAGAAAACTCAGATTTCCAACGATAGTTCATGTTCCACCCTGCATACTTCCTGGATATGTTATGTATCTTGATAATTACCGAACAAAGGGATCAAGTATTCTTCTTCAGGATAGAAAACTTTCCGGTATAGATAAAGCACATAAGGATCTGGTTTTTAAGCCCGCCTGCAAAAAATGCATATATTATTCGGGCTGTAGCGGTTTTGACGCGGAGTATGCAAAAGTATTTGGTGATGATGAATTTAAACCTGTAATGATTTCACGAGCCGATAAAAAAGTAAAAGGATGAATAAGCTATACCCTGATAATATTGAACCTATGATTTCTATCAACAATATCTGCAATCACAGGTGCATATTCTGTTCAAGAAAAATAGAACCACCTACTTCTTCCAAGGAGATAAAAGAAATACTAAAAAGATTTAAACATTGTGTTTCTATAGAAGGTGGTGAACCGCTTTTAAATAAGGATCTTGTTAAAATCGTAAAGCATACAAAAAAAGAAGGTGTGAGAGAGGTTATTATTGCAACGAATGGATTCTCGCTGGATAAAAAAGAAAGAGTAAAAGAACTGATAGATGCTGGCGTTGATGTTTTTAATTTTAATTTCCCATCACATATTAAAAAACTTTATGAGGTTCTAACTCAATCAAAAGATTATGAAAAAACTATTTTAGCAATCAAAAATTGTATCGAAATAGGAGGACATAAAAAAAGAGTTAGAATAACATATGTTATAAATACTCTAAATTATAAATATATTTCAAAGTTTGCTGATTTTATCAAGTCAGAGTTTGGTAATGTTTTTTATGTGGAACTTAATATGATAAAGGTTCTCGGTAAGGTGAGAAAAAGAAAATGGCTGGTTCCCAAACTTTCCGATATATATCCGTATTTGATGAAGGGTTTTGCCGAATTTGAGAAAAAGAAAATTAACTTTATTTCAGATGGAATTCCCCTTTGTTATATGACCGGATTTGAGGATAGGAACATAGATGCTCAGATAAAATCCGTTAAATCCGATATCTGGATTGCCGAACATGAAAAGTCACATTTTAAACCCTGTCGGAATTGTGTCTTAAAAAATATATGTTCCGGCCCGAGGACTGACTATGTTAAAATTTATGGATTTTGTGAACTTAAACAGGTTAGGGATAAAAAATTGCTGTCTGTAATTAAAAGCAAAATCAAAGATAGTCGCTTAATTGCATAATAGAAAATATTTTTATAAAATTTAAGTAGGGTTCACTGGAAAAGTTTATTTGAGCAAAAAACAAAGGATTTTCTGAGCGAGACGAGGTGTCTATGAGCGAGCAATGTTGAATAAACATTGTGAGTGTGTCTCAACGACAAAATCGCCCAAAATTCTTTTCTCCCCTTCGGGGTTGCCTGATTTTTGGCTACAACTTCTTCGCTCATCGCTTACATATCGCCTTCGGACTGATATGCTCGCTCTTCGCTCATCGTTTCGCCTCCTGCCTGACGGCAGGCAGGCCACTTTGATAAAGGGGGAAATCCCCTCTGCCCCCCCTTTTAGAAAGGGGGGAATAAGAAAGGGGGATTTCACTCCTCACTTTTCACTTTTTTACTGCTCACTTTTCAATTATTTCGTTAGGGTTAGCGAGCGAACCCTAATTATATTTTATTTTTGATGTTTTTCTGATGGAGTGATTTATGAAGTTTTATAATGAGAAAATAGCCATTGTAGGAATAGGAATAATAGCCCCTAAGGCATTTAATAAGGAAGAGTTCTGGAACAATATAATAAATAAGGAAAACTGTATAATTGAAGTTCCAAAAGATAGGTGGGACTGGCATCTTTATTATGACCCGGATCCTAAGGCCAAGGATAAGACATATTCAAAGATAGGCGGATTTATAGAAAATTTCAAATTTGATTCCATAAAATATAGAATTCCTCCCGCTTCATCTCTTCAAATAGCCAGATTACAGAAACTTACTATAGAAGCGACAAAGATGGCTCTTGATGATTGTAATTATTCGCCTGAGAAGTGGGATCCCACAAGAGTCGGAGTTGTTATAGCCAACGCTATGGGTGCTATGAGAAAAGAGATGACGGATATGAGAATTTATAAATTTTTTAATGAAGATATTTTTTCAAAAACGGAAGTTTTTAAAAGTTTATCTGAGGAACAGAAAAATAAATTTATTGAGGACTATGAGAGGTATATAGATGGGTCTATATTAAACATAACAGAAGATACTATGCCCGGAGAGCTCGCCAATATTACAAGCGGAAGAATAGCCAATGTTTTTAATTTTAATGGTCCAAATCTAATAATAGATGCCGCCTGCGCATCTTCTATGGCGGCTCTTGATTATTCAATTATGGCTTTGAGAACGGGAAAGGTAGATGTCTGTATAAGCGGCGGCGCTGATGAGATGATGAGCCCGGCGGCTTATGTTAAATTCTGTAAAATAGGAGCGCTTTCGGCTGATGGGTCTTTCCCTTTTGATGCGAGAGCAAATGGTTTTGTTATGGGCGAGGCGGTTGGAATATATGTTTTAAAAAGATTATCCGACGCTGTCAGAGATGGAGATAGAATTTATGCTCTTATAAACTCAATTGGCGCTTCAAGCGATGGCAAAGGAAAAGGAATAACCGCTCCAAATCCAAAAGGACAGAAATTAGCCATAGAAAACGCTTTTAAAGAAGTTGATTATTCCGCGAAAGATGTGGATTATGTGGAGTGTCATGGAACCGCTACCAAGGCAGGAGATGTCGCTGAATGCGAGGTCTTAAAAGATATTTTTAAACCACATCTTGATGGAAGAAAACTTAGGGTTACCTCGGTAAAGTCAAATATAGGACATACAAAAGCGGCTGCCGGTTCTGTTAGTTTAATAAAATCGGCGTTATCTTTATATAAAAAAATATTCCCCCCTTTGGCAAATTTCAAAACGCCAAATCCAAATATAGATTTTTCTGTTATTGATGTAATAAACAGCGCCGATGAGTGGAAGACAGATAATATCAGAAGGGTTAATGTTTCGGCATTCGGTTTCGGCGGTACAAATTTCCATGTTACTATGGAAGAATATGTTGAAGGAAAAACAAAATACTCCGTTAATTCCGCGTTTGGAAAAATAGAGACAAAGAATGTGTCTAACGAAGAAAAAGAAATGAAAACTATTGACTTAAAAGAGGACCCCAAAGCTCCGTTTTCTCTTTTACAGGGTGAGACATTTACTCTTACGGCTAAAAATATTGATGAACTTAAAGAAAAAGTTAAAAAATTAAGAAGCGATATGGAAAAACTTCCGAATGTCTATCCGCAAACCATAATATCGGTTGATTTAAACTCCAGAGCGCAGGAAGAAGTTGGCGTTTCCATCGTCTCAAAATCGCCAAAAGACATTATTGAAAAAATAGATATTTTAAATAAAAACTTTGAAGAAAAGGTTTTTGATAATATTCCTTTAAATTTTAAACTTAAAGGCATTTACACTTTCAGAAGAAAGAGCAATTATAAAGGAAAGGTCGGGTTCGTTTTCCCGGGTCAGGGTTCTCAATATGTGGATATGATGAGAGACCTTGCAGCAAAGTATGATGTCGTTATGGATACCTTTAAAGAGGCGGATATAATACTGGAAAAGATGATAGGCGTTAAACTTACAGATACGCTTTGGTCAAAACCCGGAGAGACAAAAGAAGATTTATTGAAAAGAGAAAACGCTATAAAACAAACGCAGATGACTCAGCCGGCTGTAATGACCGCCGATATGGCGATGTTTAGGTTGTTGTTATCTTTTGGAATAAAACCGGAAATGGTTATAGGACACAGTTTAGGAGAATATGCCGCTGCGACCTGCGCCGGGATATTTACGCTGGAAAATGGGCTCAGGGCGGTTACATCAAGAGCGAAAGAGATGAGCAATATAAAGGTCAAAGATCCTGGAAAGATGGCTTCAGTTGCCTGGTCATATGATAAGGTTGAGGAGCAGTTAAAGAAGATAAATGGCTATGTCGTTGCAGCTAATAAGAATTGCCCTATTCAGACGGTTATAGCGGGCGAAAAGGCGGCAGTAGAAGAAGCGATAAAATTATTTAAAGCACTGGGCGTGGAAGCACAGGATATCGCGGTTTCACATGCATTTCACTCAGAGATTATAAGACCTGCAATTGAACCCTACAGAGAATTTTTAAAGAAAATTCCGATAAAGTCATGGGATATTCCAATAATATCTAATGTCACGGCTGATTTCTTCCCGAAAGATACCGAGTCCATTTACGACCTTCTTGTAACGCAGATGGTAAGCCCTGTAGAATTTATAAACCAGATTAAAAAGATGTATGAGGAGGGCGTCAGGGTTTTTATAGAATGCGGACCGAAAAGAGTCCTTTCGGCTTTTGTAATAGAAACGCTTAAAGATAAGAACAATGTATTTGTCCTTTCAACGAATCATCCAAAAAGAGGTGGAATATACGATTTCAACGATGCGATAGCAAACCTTGTAACAGTAAATTTTAAACTTGACTGGGAAGGCAAAAATATAGAAAAAGATTCTAAATTTTACAATCCATATTATCTTAACTGGGCTATCAACTATAAGGATAGCAAAAAAGAAAGCAAAAACGATTTTGTTAATCTGGAGGTTAATATGAACATAAATGAATTCGCGAAAAATTATGGATTTAATTTTAACCCGATAGCTATCTCGGGAATAGCAGCTGGTTCCCCGGGGACTACAGAGGACTTTTTCAGGGAAAAAGCGATAGACGATATATTAGATGGCAAAAATATGATAGAGACAATACCGCTTGAGTGGAGAAAAAATCAGATAGATAAAAATATAATAAGGGTTATTAAATCAGAGACAGGAAATCACAGAATTGAAGCGATTACATCCGTGGATGAAGCGATAAAATTATCCGCAAGAGCGGGAAGATTTGATCTGGTAAAGGATTTCGGATTTCCCGAAAAAATAGCCGAGTCGATGAACTCAGCGTTTAAAATGGCTATCGCCGTCGGTGTTCTTGCTTTGAAAGACGCTCAAATACCTTTGATACATTATTATAAGAGAACGACAACCGGCGGATGGCTGCCGGAGAAATGGGTTTTGCCCGAAGAGATTGGAGATGAGACAGGAACAATTTTTGCTTCAGCATTCCCTACTATAGAATCCATAATAAAAGAGATTACCGATTATTTTATGGACAGATACGGCGCGTTTTCAGACGATAAATTGTGGGAAATTTATGAATCCCTTGTGGATAAAATAAATAATGAAGAAGATAAAAAAGAAATAAGGAAATGGATGAGAGAAAATATATCTAAATTTTCTAATTCGGATAAAAAAGAGAAATATCAGTTCAGCCAGAACTTTTTATTAAAGATAATTCCTATTGCAGACAGCCAGTTTGCTCAATTTGTGGGAGCGAAGGGTCCATCAATTCATTTGAGCGCCGCCTGTTCTTCAACCACTCAGGCGGTTCATGTCGCTGAATCATGGATTAGAAGCGGAAAATGCAAAAGAGTCGTCGTAATAGGAGGCGATGATATTACAAACGAAGTTGTTCAGCAATGGACTATGCCGGGATTTATTGCAAGCGGAAGCGCTACAACTAAAGAGAAGGTTGAAGAAGCGGCTCTGCCTTTCGACAGAAGAAGACATGGTCTTATCGTTGGAACTGGAGCTGTCGCGCTCGTTATAGAAGATGAGACGCTTGTTAGAGAAAGAGGGGTTATCCCACTTGCAAGAGTTCTTTTAACCGAAGCCGCAAACAGCGCATATCATGTCACAAGATTGGATACGGAACACGTTTCGTCAATAATGGATAATTTTATTTCAAAAATTGAAAGGATATACGGGCTTAAAAGAGAAGAAATAGCGGATAAAACGTTGTTCGTTTCCCATGAAACATATACGCCGGCGAGAGGTGGAAGCGCAAGCGCCGAAGTAAAGGCGCTTAAGAAAGCTTTCAGAGATTCCGCTTCTAAGGTTGTAGTTAGCAATGTTAAGGGTTTTACAGGTCATACTATGGGCGCTTCAATAGAAGATGCTGTGGCTGTTAGAGCGTTAAACACCGGAATGGTTCCCCCTATAGCCAACTATAAGGAGCCGGATCCAGAACTGGATGGAATAAACCTTTCTAAGGGCGGAAAGTATAATCTAAAATATGCGATAAGATTTGCCGCTGGTTTTGGCTCTCATATGGCTATGAGTTTTATAGAGAATATTTATACTGCGCCGGAAAAAAGAATAATAGACGAGAATAAATACTATAACTGGCTTAAGAAAATATCCGGTTATGATGCTCCTGAACTTGAAGTTGTAAATAGGGCGCTCCGTCTGAAAGATAAAGGTCCTGTTGCTTATAAGGAAAATGTAACCAAAACAAAAGAAAATGTCGAATTAAGTAAGATAAAAGAAGAAGTATTGACAGAGGCGGAAGCGGTTTTGAGCGAGGACTCCGTCTCTGAAACAATTGTAAATATGATATCTGCCAAGACGGGCTATCCTAAGGATATGCTTGATTTAGACCTTGATATGGAAGCGGATTTAGGGATAGACACGGTCAAGCAGGCAGAGTTATTTGGAATGATAAGGGAGCATTACGGAATAGCGAGGCAGGAGAATTTAAGTTTAAAGGACTATCCGACGATAAGACACTGTATTAAATTTGTTTTAGAAAATAAACAATCTATTGAGTCGAATATTCTTGAAATAAAACAACAGAAAGAGTTTGCCTCTAACTCCAAAACTTCAAATAGCGGGATTCAAAGCGCCGTTATAGAAGAAAAACTGAATATTGATATCGCTTCTATTATAAATCAAATTAAAAATAATCAGATAAGGCATATAAGATATGTTCCTGTTTTAAAAGAGATGCCTGTTAAAGATGAGATTATTAAAAAATTTGATCCATCCAGACCTGCATTGATAATAGGAGAGGATATAGAACTCATAAAATTGTTTAGAACCGAGTTTTCCAAACTCGGGCTTTCAACAATAATAATCACATCCTCACAGACAAAATTGAAAGATTCTTATATCATTAATTTTAGAAATTTAGAAGAAGTTGAAAGTGTGATTAAGGATATATCGTCAAAAAATAAAATAAGCGGAATAATCTATCTTATGGGATGCGTGGATAAAAAACTTGACTTTGACACAAATCCAGCCGAGGATTTAAAATATTATGCTATGCCGCTGTTTTTATCATCTAAATACTTTGCCGGGCCACTCAATGATACCTCGGGCGAATACTCCACATTTATAGCAATGGTTACAAAACTTGACGGCGGATTCGGTTATCTTACCAAGGAGAATTATGACCCGATATATGCTTCTATTTATGGTATCGGTTTGTGTTTAAGGAAAGAGTATGAAAAATCTATAGTTAAAGTTTTGGATTTTCCTAAAGAATATGAATTATCCAACCTCGTTAAAAAAACATTTTATGAGATACAATATTCTGATAAGAGATGCGCCGTTTCGTATAATCTAAAAGGAAAAAGGCATTCGCTGATAGCAATTGGGCATTTACTGAATAAAAATAAAGAAAACTTCACCTTAAAGAATAAAAAATTGATAATAACCGGTGGCGGCAGGGGGCTTGGCTCAATATTCGCGAGAATTGCATCATACAGGTGGAAGCCGGATATTATAATAATGGATATAATTGACCTTGATGATAACGCTTTGAAGTTTGCGACTATGAGCGAAAAAGAATTAAATGAATACAAGACAAAGGTTTTAATGAGCGAACTTAAATCTAAACATGATAAAGTTACGCCTGTGATGCTCGAAAAGGAATTTACAAGGATTAAAGATAGTGCCAACCTTTACAGAACAATTAAAGAGATAGAGTCCCTCGGCTCAAAGGTTTATTATTACAAATGTGACCTTAACAATCCTGTGAAATTTAAAGAATCTATTGATGATATAAGAAATAAATTTAACCAGGTAGATGGCTTGGCGCATTTTGCCGGGCTTGAAAGATCTAAACTTGTTGTGGATAAAACGCTAGATGAGTTTTTCCTTATATTTAATACAAAAGCCAATTCCGCTGTAAACTTCTGGAAAGAAAATATAGTGAAAGAAAATGGTTTGTATATCATGGTTTCTTCAATAGCCGGGAAATTCGGAAATTTAGGACAGACGGATTATTCTGCCGCTTCCGATTATATATCCAAGTTCGCTATTAACCTTTTTAATAAAGGTATAAAGGCGTTTGCTATAGATATGACCGCTATAGCGAATGTTGGGATGGGTATAAGGCCGGGGGTGGAAGCGTTTTTAAAATCTCAACAGGTCGATTTCCTCTATCCTCAGGAAGTTATGAACGCACTCTGCGATGAGATAAGTTATGGAGAATTTCCGGAAGTTATATACTCCGCTTCACTTGGAAAACTTGATTGGGATAAACAGCTTCAGTATGAGGAGAAATTTCCTTTCGGTAGCAGTTCCTCCGACGGATTGGAGTTGCATTTTATGGAAAAGATAAATAAAAATTCCCCCTCAACCGGTTTTTCAGCCCAAAAAAAAATATCAATAGAAACGGAAAATTATCTTCTTGATCATTCTATAAATGAGACGCCCGTTTTCCCGGGCGTGATGGGAATTGAAACATTTGCCGAGGCGGTTATTGGATTTAGCGGCAATTATCCGCTTACGCTTTCAAATATAAGATTTAAACTTCCTATAAAGTTGTTAAAAAACAAACCGGTTGATATATTAATAGAGGCAGATAAAAACAATTCATCTATCTTAATGTCAATAAAAAGCGATTTCGTAAACGCCAAGGGCGTTAAGATGGGAGATACGAGATTGCACTTCAGCGCTGAATACAGGGAGGATTTAAAGTTTTCAAATCCGCATCTGCCGAAGATAAAAAATAAAGCGAAAGTTGATAAAGAAACCATATATAAAACATATTTTCACGGGCCATCCTTTCAGGTTCTTGATTTGATAATTGAAGCGGACAGGAATGAGGTTGTTGGTGTTTTCAAAAAACCATCTAAGAGATTGTTAGGGGATAATGACTTTAAATATTATTTTCACCCTATGATAATAGAAGCGGTTTTTCAGACCTGCGGATGGAGAGATCTCTATATAGACAATAAAATGACTCTGCCGGATTCTATTGATGAAGTGATAGTTAAGGATAACAGAGAAGACCCTGAAAAACTTTTCACATATGCGGTTTTTAAGGGTCTGAATGAGTATGGAAAAAGCGTTTATGATGGCTGGGCATTTGACGAAAATGGCGAGATATATATAGAGTTAAGAAATTATGTAATGATACCAGTAAATATTTTATAATTGTCTAATAGCGTTTGCTTAATTCGTAAAAGGAGCAAGAAGTGAGAGGTAAGATGTGAGAATCGTGAGAGATGTTAAATTATGGATTATGAATTATAAATTATCAGTCACCGCGAGATGAGATTACTTCGCTCCGCTCGTAATGACAGCTGAAGCAGTCACTTCGCTTTGCTCGTAATGACTCAAAAGTCAGTCGTTGCCTGCCTGCCGTCAGGCAGGATTTGCTAATCGCCAAAAGTAAGTGAGAAGTGAGAGGTGAAAGGTGAGAACTGAAATCCCTCTTTTTCCCCCCTTTGGAAAAGGGGGATTATAGGGGGATTTTTTCCATTCTTCTATCACCTCTATGTCTTCTAACAAGTTTCTTGCTCAAAGAGCCATAATGTGTTTTTTATTTATCAGCTCTCTATAAAGATTTAGAGTATTTTCAGCCATTCTATTTACTGTAAATTTTTCTTCTATGGTATCCACCGCGTTTTTAGAAAACTTTTCTCTCATTTCTTTATTATTAATTAATATCTCAAGTTTCTGGGCAAGCTCAAAATAATTTCCCGGTCTAAAAAGAAATCCATTTTCCCCGTCTTTTACTATTTCGCGGTTTCCTGATATATCGCTTGCAACTACCGCCACTCCCGAGGCAAGCGATTCCCTCATACTTCCGCTTAATGCCTCTCCCTTTATGCTTGAGTTTACGCTTATATCGGTTATATTTAAAATTCTTTCCACATCGTTTCTAAATCCTAAAAAAATTCCGTAATCTATTGGTATATCTGATTTGTTAAATAATTCTTTTATCTCGTTTTTGTCTGTTTTCATACCCGCAAATATAATTTTAAACTTATATCCTTTATCTATAAGTATTTTAGAAGCCATAATAGTAAAAAATTGACCTTTTTCATTGCTGAAATTCCCTATATGAGATATTATAAAATCATCATCTTTAAATCCGAGGGATTTTTTAAACTCTAAATCTTTCTCTTTTTTGTTGAATCTCTTTGTGTCAACACCGCTGTATATAACCGCGATTTTATCTTTTTCTATCCCATAATTTATGAGTATCTCTTCAACACTTTTTGAAACCGCTATATATTTATTTACCTCTTTTGAAAGATATCTTATTTTTGCTAATAGATTTGTCGGTATTGGATGAGAGACCCTTCTTGAAACGACCAGAACTGGTTTATATTTTGACAGTTTTTTAGCCCAGAAAGAATAGTTGTGCGCCTTTGGATGATGAGAATGAACTATGTCAAATTTTTTGGTCTCAAATATTTTTTTTAATTTTAGTATCGTTTTAAAATCCAGATTTCCTTCTGGCTTAAAATCAAAAAAAGAAAATTCATCCTTTGCTTTTTCTCTAAGTATTGACGGATTTGGAGAAGCGAAAAAATTATCAACCCCTTTATCTTTAATCAACCTTGCAAGATAAAGCGCCTGATTGACTCCTCCTGAAAATCCATCTGATTCTGTTATATGTAAAACCTTTAACATAAATCACCCTGCGCTTGCTTTCCTCATCCTGTCCATTATCGCTTCTCCAATTCCTTTTTCTTCAACCTTTTCTATGTATATTTTTTTAATTCCCCTATCTTCAAACTCATGGAAAAAATCAAATAAATTCGCCGCCGCTTCTTTTAAATCCTTTTTAGAAGAAAGAACCCTTACAAGTTTAAATTTTTTAGCCGGCTTTTTATAAAACGCTATATATCCTGCATTCCTATCATCTTTAAGTTTAAAATCATTATCTACGATAATTACCCTGGCAAGCGGAGCATAATGTTTTTTAAACTGGCCCGGCGATTCTATGCCATCTGATTTTTTATATATAAGTTTCTGATTTATTATTTTTTCAATATCTTCTTTTGAAATAGCACCTTTTCTTAAAAGGTAAAAATCTCCATTTTCATATTTTATTATAGTTGATTCAACTCCGAAATCCGTTTTTCCCCCGTCTATTATATATTCAATCTCCTCCGTTTTAAATTGTTTTAATATATGTTTCGGTTTTGTAGGACTTGTCCTTGCGAATTTATTTGCGCTTGGCGCAGCGATAGGAGTTTTGGAAAATCTTATTAAGTTGAGAGCTATGTTATTTCTTGGTATTCTAACAGCGACCGTATCAAGCCCGGATGTTACTATATCCGGAACTTTTTTATTTTTCTTAAATACGATTGTAAGCGGCCCTGGCCATAAATTTTTTATTAACCTATCAACCTTTTCATCTATCTTATCGTCTATAAGTTCCCTTAGTTGTTTTAAATCCGATATATGAACTATCAAAGGATCAAACTTCGGTCTTTCTTTAACTTCAAATATCCTTGCCACAGCTTTTTTATTAAAAACATCCGCTCCAAGTCCGTATACGGTCTCAGTTGGAAAAACTATGAGTTTTCCTTCTTTTATTTTTTCAGCGGCTTTTTTTATATTGTAATAGGTTGGTTTTAATATTTCAATCATTTAAAAGATTGTCCAGATCTTTATTAAGTTTCTCATTTATCTTAATTATTTCCTGCCTTATATTTTCTCTCATTTTAATCAGTTTGTAATAAAGTTTTTCATCTTTTAAAGCGATTATCTGGGCGGCGAGTATGGCGGCATTTTTGGAAGAGTCAATACCGACGCAGGCGACCGGTATTAAAGGCGGCATATTAACTGTAGAAAGAAGCGAATCAATACCCCCGAGCTTAACATCAAGCGGTATAGCTATTACCGGGATAATTGTTTTTGACGCTATAGCGCCGGCTAAATGAGCGCTCATTCCGGCTGCCGCTATTATTACATCAAAACCATTTTTTTTAGCGTCAGTCGCGAATTCCGATAAGTCCTGCGGAGTTCTGTGTGCTGATAGAATTTTAATTTCAAATTCTAAATCCAATTCCTTTAAAGTATTTATACAGTCCTTAATTTTTCTGATATCATTTTTGCTTCCAATAACTATCCCTACCTTTGCCATTTTATCCCCCTCATATTTTTAATAATATAGATATTATCAGTATCGTGTTAATAATAGAGATTATTGAAATAAAATATATCAATAAATTTGATGTTGATAATTGCTTCTTTAAATTTTCAATATCATATTTAATCTGAAGGGTTATTTTTGC
>Ga0078972_1003901_pt2 | contig 22831 bp, 20 predicted proteins | sample YelNatPaOPGAMG01_FD_67568 | JGI IMG/M metagenome (GOLD analysis project Ga0078972, IMG submission 67568) | Hot spring thermophilic microbial communities from Obsidian Pool, Yellowstone National Park, USA - OP-RAMG-01 (SPADES assembly) (version 2) | ecosystem: Environmental > Aquatic > Thermal...
AAATATTTCTTGATTTTGGAATAAATTATAAGCTAAGGTCAGAATTTTTTGAAGAACCTTTCTTTATTCCTAAAAACTTAGAAGATTTATTAAAAATAAAAGCAATTCCAAATTTACCAATTTATAAAGAATATTTTTCAGAAGATATAAAAATAGATGGAGTTTTTATTTCTCATGCTCATACTGATCATTATCGCTATATTTCAATTTTAAATAGATCGATTCCAATTTACTTAGGAGAAACTTCTTTAATAATTATTGATTGTTTTTCTAAAATGAAGAAGCCAAAATTTGAAGATGATTTTACTAATATTAATTTTAAAACTTTTAGAACAGGAGATAAAATAAAAATAAATGAATTGGAAATTGAACCAATACATTGTGATCATTCAATAGCAGGTGCATATGGATTTATAATTTATACTTCTAATGGAGCTTTAGCTTATACTGGAGATTTTAGAATGCATGGTCCTAGAGCTGATTTAACTTATGATTTTATTAATAAATTAGAAGAAAATAATGTTAAAAATATAATTTGTGAAGGAACAAACTTAATAGATTTTCATCCAATAAATGAAAAAGAAGTTGCTGAAAAAATAGATAATATTATAAAAAAAGCAAAGAAATTAGTTTTAATAGATACTTCATTTGTTGATATTGATAGAATAAGAGCAATATGCGAAGTAGCAAAGAAAAATAATAGAAGAATAGTATTAAGCGAAAGACAAGCTTTTTATTTATACAATTTAATGAAAGATGAAAAATTAAATATTCCAAATATAATTAATGATGAAAATATTCTTGTTTATATTAAAGAAAAAAGAAGGTATGATAAATGGGAAAAATCTTTACAATTAGCTTTAAAAGATAAAATAATTGGAAATAAAGAGATACAAAGTAAACCGGAAGAATATGTTTTTATTGGAAGTTTTTATAGTTTAAGAGAATTAACAGAAATAGAGCCACCTTCAGCAAGCATTTATATTTTAAGTACTTCTGAACCTTTTACAGAAGAAAGAGAAATGAGTTATGAAAAATTAATCAATTGGCTAGATTATTATGGAATACCTATGTATCATACTCATGCATCTGGCCATATAGGACCATTACAAATTCAAGAAATAATGGAAAAGATAAAACCTAAGAGAGTATTTCCAGTTCATACAGAATATCCAAATTTATTTTCAAAATTTATATCTAAATTTTCAGAAAAAATTATATTACCAAAGAAAGGAATAGTATATGATATAAATTTAATTTAAATTGATAGATTCATTTTATTCAGTATACATATAACTTTAATTAATAGAAATAATAAATTAAGATTATGAATCACATATACAATTTTTTAAGCTTTTTTTGAATATATGAAAATTGTTTAACTTATGTTGCAACATTCAGTTAAATGCATAATTCATAGATTTTCTATTTTCCGATGATAATCGGAAAATAGATGATAGGGCAGGAGCTGGGGTCTATTATGCTTTATTTCCTCAAGAGAAAATATTGGCTTCATATTCAAACCTGCTATTTTAAAAGGCTTTCTCTATCTCCTCATTAATAATGGAGGTTCGAAGTAGATTTTCAACTTCATTAATCATTCTTCTTAGGGTTCCATATTTTCTCAGAATCAACTCTTTGAACTTAATTCATAGTTTCTTGTTTAAATAAAGACTATTTTTTTAAAAGTATACCACTAAAGAAGTTAACATGTAAATTAATATTTAAATTTTTTCCTTAAAATAAAACATAAGTTTTATAATTTTACTAAAGTTATAAAATTTTTAATCAAAATCTTTCTTTGAATAATACTCTGCAAATTCTAAAAGATTAGAATATATTAAATGAGGTCTACATTCTTCTGGATAATCTTCAATCCTTTTTGAAGTTGATACTCCTGAAAGAACAAGAATTCCTAAGCATCCTGCTTTTCTAGCCATTAAAATATCTGTTTCAGGTCTATCACCAATAATTCCACATTTTTCTTTACTTTCATTTGCTAAAGAAAGGGCAATTTCAAGAAAATATAAATTTGGTTTTCCAAGAATTATGGGTTTTACTTTTGTGGATGTTTCAAGAAATGAAATCAATGCGCCTGCACCAGGAACATCTCCATTTTCAAGTGGTAAAGTAGCATCCGCATTTGTTGCTATAAAATCAGCTCCATTTTTAATTAATTTATGAGCTGTAACTAATTTTTTATAATTAATTTTTTTATCCATTCCTATAATTACAGCATCACATTTTTCAGAATTTTCATCAATAATTTTTACTCCAGTATTTCTTATTTCTTCAAAAAGCCCTTTTTCACCTATAACATATATTTCTTTATAATTTTTAGATAGAATATATTGAGCTGCACAATATCCTGAAGTTAAAATATTTTCTATTTTTAAATCAATACCATGTTTTTTAAAAAAATTTAAAAGTTGTTTTCTACTTCTAGTAGAATTATTAGTAGCAATCATTATTTTTGCTCCACTATCCTTTAATAAAGATAAAGCTTTTTGAGTCCCTTCAATAATTTTTTCCCCTTTTAAAATTACTCCATCAGTATCTATTAAGAAAAAAGAAGCTTTTTTGATATTCATCTCCATTTCAATAAGCAAAATATTTTTTACTTTAATATAAAATTTCAAATACTATTTTTTAATTTTATTTTTTGTGCTTCTTTATACATTGCAACTAAATTTTCAATTGGAACTTCTGGTTGAGGAGAATGTGAAGGTGCTAAAACCAATCCTCCATTATATCCACATTCTTTAATTCTTTTTATTACTTCTTCTTTTACATCTTCAATTTTTCCAAATGGTAAAGTCTTTTGAATAGATATTGTTCCATGAAGAATAATTTTATCTCCATATTTTTCTTTTATTTTAGTAGGATCCATACATTCTGGTTGTATTGGATTTAATATTTGTATTCCTATTTCAATTAGCTCATTTATAATTGGCTCTATATTTCCATCACTATGATAAAATATGTAAATTCCATTCCTTGAATGTTTTTTTATTTCATTAATTAATATTTTCATTCTTTCTTTAAAATATTTTCTCCAAATAACTAAAGGAATAATCATGCCTGTTTGCATTCCAATATCATCTCCAAGTTGTATAATATCAATTCCTAAATCTATGAAAATTTTAGCTTCTTCAATTCTATATTTTAAAAGCTTATCTAAAAGTTTATTAACAAAATTTTCATTTTTATATAAATCTATAATAAAACGTTGAAAACCTCTTAAAGCCCAAGCAATTTCAAATAAGGAACCCCATAAATGTGCTCCAATAACATATTCTTCCTTTTTCTCTTTAATTATTTTTATTGCTTCATCAAACCTTCCAGGAGCATCTAAATCAGGAAATTCATAATTATCTAAAAAATCTTCATTTGATAAAGGATGATACACATATCTCCAATGAAGCTTATCAGAAGTAATTTCATACCTTATACCCCATTCATCTTCAAAAAGATTTTCATTAATTATTTTTACATAATTATTAAATGGAATTTCTATAAATTTTGATTTTCTTTTAAAAGAATTAGATATTCCTCTTTCAACATGTCTAAAATCAATACCTAAAAAATCTAAAATAATTTCATGATTATAAGTATTAAAATATTTTTCCAATTTTCTATAAGTATCTATACGAAAACGTCCTTCAGGTTCATCAAGAGGAGTTCTATCAGGAATTTTATATTCAAAAGCATTAAAAACTCTTTTTCTATGATTCATAAAAAATTTTTTTACCTTAATTTAAATTAATACAATAAAAAAATAGATTAATATTACTTAAATGTTTTAATTACTTCTCCATATAATTTTATTGATTTTTTTATCTCTGGACCAATAGGTGAGCCTGCAACTATTTGCGTAACACCCATTTTTTTAAGTTCATTAAATTTTTCTATTACTTGATCAGGAGTACCTGCAATAGCAAATTCATTTAGCATTTTTTCATCAACAATTGATAATGCTTTACCAAAATCTCCTTTACTTATAGCATTACTTATTTCTGAAGCTTTAGAAATATTTATGCCATGCCTTTCAAGAATTGTTTGAGGAGAACCACCTACTATAAATGCAACTACAATTTTTACTGCTTCCTTAGCTTTTTCTTCATTTTCATCTATGGATAATGAAGTATATGCAACAATATCAAAAAAATCAATTTTCTCTTCTCTTTTATCTAAGCTTTCTTTAATATATTTTATTGCATATTCAAAATCTATTGGATGAGAAGCATTTATTAAAACTCCATCTGCTAAAGATCCTGCTAAAGCTAACATTTTAGGTCCTTGAGCTCCAATATATATTGGAATTTTTCTAGAAGGTTTATAATTTAATTTTGCATTTTTAACTTCAAATATTTTACCTTTAAAAGTAACTTTTTCTCCATTAAGCAATTTTTTCATTATATATACAGCTTCATTAATTGTTGTTAAAGGCTCTTTCCATTTTACACCAATAGATTCAAGAGTAATTTTATCACCAGCACCTATCCCTAATACTGCTCTTCCTTTAGATACTTCATCTATAGTAGCTATTGCCGAAGCTGTCCAACATGGATTAATTACATATGGATTAGTTACACCAGTACCCAATTTAATATTATTAGTTGCATAAGCCATTGCAGTTAAAGTTGCATAAACATTTCTATTATTATAATGATCAGTTACCCATACATAATCAATATTTGCTTCTTCTGATAATTTTGCATATTCTACTAGTTTTTCTATGCTTTTAGCAGGTAAAAATTCTATTCCAAAACTTAATTTAGACATATTTCACCACTTTCAATTATAAATAATCAATTCAAACGATAATAAAATATTTTCTTTTATAGCTTTATAAGCTACATTTTAAATAAATAATTATGAAATTTAATGCCAATTAGTAATAAGATTCAAAATCTAAAATTAGCAATAAGAGATTTCCTTTTAGGTGCTACTAATATATATGATATGATTCTATATTTAGAAAGGAAAAAAATATGCACTGAATATATGATTATGTTAATAACTATGGGAGATATGCTTGGATATCCTATTTCTTCATATTATCGTCTTAAATTGTTTCCTTATTATATACCTAAGCTTCATTCTTGGAAAAAATATTTCCTTAAAGAAAGAGATATAATTGAAAAATTAGAATAAAATAATGAAAAATTAGAAATATTTATAAGTTAATTAAATTAATTTATAAAATAGATTTTTATGGTTGAGAAGAAAGAAGAAGGAGAATTAAAGAAAGCAGTTAAAGGGTTAGTATACGGTATGGCTATGCATGGAATGGTTACTTATGCATTAAAAACAAGAATGCATTTAGAAAATCTTTTTATGTTAATAACTATGGGAGATATGCTTGGTGTTCCAGTGCTTCCACCTTATTATTCTTTAAGATTATTACCATATGCTGTTCCACATATAAAAACTTGGAAAAGAACTTTATTAAGAGAAAGAGATGTTACAGATTCTATTTTTGCATAAAGGTGTTGTTATTTGTCAATAAATATTTCCATTCAACAATATCTTAAATCCAATCCAAGTATTAAATATATATTATTTGGAGGAAAAGGTGGATTAGGGAAAACAACTCTTTCTGCAGCAACTTCTTATTGGTTAGCAAAACAAGGGAAGAAAGTTGTAGTATTTTCAACAGATCCTCAAGCTAGTCTTACTGATATATTTGAAAGAAATATTTTTGGAAAAGGAGAAGTTGAAATTATTCCAAATCTTTTTGCTTTAGAAATTGATGCAGATAAGAAAATAGAAATGTATCAAGAAGAAATACGACAAAAAATTATTAGTATGTATGGAGAAATTCCAAAAGAAATAGATGATTATATTAAATCATGTGCAGCTGAACCAGCAATGGCTGAATCTGCTACTTTTGATGCTATGGTAGAATTAATGACAAGTGGCAAATATGATTATTATATATTTGATATGATGCCACATGGTCATGCTATTCGCTTTTTAAGTATGGCGGAAATTCTAGATACTTGGGTTGATAAAATTGTTGAAACTCGTAAAAAAGCTGATGAATATGGAGATGTAGCTTCAGTTCTTAGTGGAAAAGGTGGACTTGCTCAAGAAGATAAAATTTTAGAAGAATTGGAATTCATAAGATCTAGATTAGATTTTGTTAGTAATATGATGAAAGATAAAGAGCATACTGCTTTCTTTTATGTTTTAATACCAGAACAAATGCCCATATTAGATACAAAAAAAGCTTTAGAAATGTTTAAAGCATTCAATATACCATTAAGCGGAATAATAATAAATCAAGTTTATCCAATTGAATTATTAAATCAACCAAATGTACCATCTCTTTTAAAAAATAAGATATTAATGCAACAAAAATACATGAAAATAATAAAGGAAGAATTTGGACCATTAATTAGAGGAATTGTGCCCATGTTTGATCGCGAACCTAAAGGTCTTGAAATGATATCAAAAGTAGCAGAAGTTCTTTTTGGATAAAGAAGTGATTAAATATGAGTTTAAGTTTTAAGGAATATATTAATTCAAAGCCTAATTTAAAATACTTATTCTTTGGTGGGAAGGGGGGAGTTGGAAAAACCGTTATTGCAGCTGGAACTGCATATTATCTTGCTGAAAAATTAGGGAAAAAAACATTAATTTCTTCAACAAATCCAGTTCATAGTTTATCAAGTGCATTTGGACAAGATATATGGGGTAAAGGTATACAAAAAATAAAAGATACTAAAAATTTATATGCTATTGAAATAGATATTTCAGATACTATTAAAAGATATAAAGAAGAAATAAGAAATAAAATACTTACATTTTTAAAATATGCCGATATTCCATTAGATCCTGAACCATTTATTGAAATTGCTACTACTAATCCAGCTTTTGAAGAATCAGCAATGTTTGATGATATGATTAATCTAATGTTAAAAGGAGAATTTGATGCTTATGTTTTTGATACTGCACCAGTTGCACATACATATCGCTTATTAGGCATGTCAAAAGTTTATGATCTTTGGTTACATAAAATGATTGAAAGCCGAAAAGAAGCATTATCACTTCGTGTTAAACTATCATTTAGAAAAGAGAAAATAATGGAAGAAATTAAGAAAGATCCAATGTTAACCAGTCTTTTAGTAACTAGGGAACAAATAGAAAAGGGACGTAAGTTATTAACTGATAATGAAAGAACTGCTTTTTTATTTGTTACTTTACCACTTGCTCTTCCAATTGCAGTAATTGAAAGATTTATTGGATGGGTTCAAGCATTTGAAATACCTATAGGAGGAGTAATTGTGAATGAAGTTCTCCCTAAAGAAGAATTTGATTTAACAAATATTTCACCATACATAGCTAATAAAATTAAGGAACAAGAACATTATATAGAAATAATTCATAATAAATTCCCTGGACTTGTTAGAGCATATGTTCCACTTTATGAAACAGAAGTTACAGGTATAGAAATGATAGCTCGTGTTGCTGAAGCATTAGGAAAATAATTTATATCCATAATTAAAAAAAAAGAAAAAGGAAGTAAGATAATATTTTATTTCTTTATTTCAGATTTGATTCTTCGATATGCTTTTGCTCCTTCATAGCACATAAAGAAAGCTAAAATTAATAAAACTATGTTTATAATAGCAGCAATACCAGCCCCAATTTTTGTTGGATCCGCTATATAAGATGTTATTCCTGTATATGAGAGATAAATTAATGCTGATATTGTTGTTCCAATCATGAAAAACATAGGAATTATTGTATATATTGTAGGGCGTTTCTCTCTTGTAAGCCAAAGTGATATTATCATTAAAGCTAATCCAGCCATTAATTGATTAGCTCCACCAAAAGTACCCCAAATATAGCTAAAAGCTGCACCAGTATGTGGGCTTGTAACAAGCCATACTATGAAACATACTACAATAGCACTTATATACATATTCTTGAATATTCCACCAAATCTAGGTCCAGCTAGATCAGCTAATACTAATCGAGTAATCCTAAGCCCTATATGCATAATCGTTATTGCTAATATGATCAACATTATTGCTGCAAAAGCTTTTGCATAATCCATTGGGACTCCAATATAGTTAAGAAGTGTAGATCCACCTGTTACAAAACGAGCTGCTGGAGCTAAAGGTCCAGCAACTTGAGGAGAAAGTATTGCAACAGTTGTTAAAGCTACTAAAGCTAAAATGCCTTCTGCTAGCATTGCACCACCAGCAACAAAATGAGCATCAGGTTCAGTATCTAATTGTTTTGATGTAATTGAAGAACCAATTAAGCTATGCCAACCAGATATTGCTCCGCAAGCAATCGTTACAAACATCATTGGCCACAATGGTCCTGATGGTGTAGCTTTTGGATCAAAGAAGGTTGTAATAGCTGGAAATGCATAATTTGGAGTAGCAATAAGAACTCCTAAGATCATACCTATTACTCCACTATAAACTAAATAGAATGAAAGATAATTTATTGGTTGTATGAAAACCCATATTGGTAAAACAGCACCTAAGAAACAAAACAGCAAGGTTATAAACATCCAAAAATCTAAAACCCATTCTTTTGGAAATGGGGCAACTATTGGTGTTGCTATTCCAACCCAAACTCCTAAAAACATAATTGCTACAGCAATTATAGTTGTATAAACAATGTTAACCTTGAGTTTATATGTCATATATCCTGCCAACATACCTACAATTGTTACAATAAGTACTGGTATTGGTGTTACAGGAAAACTATTAAATAAGCCAGCAACAACATTAGTAAATGAAGAAAGAATTAGCACTATATACCATAAAATATACCAAAGTAATATTGTTCTTGCTCTTGGAGAAATCAATTCATATGTTATAGGTCCAAAAGAAGCACCTTCAGACCTTAAAGATGTAATCATGCTTCCATAATCATGAATCCAACCAATGAAAATTGTTCCAAAAAGAATCCAAAGAAAAGCTGGTAACCAACCCCATTGAATTGCTATTATTGGACCAAGAACTGGACCCAAAGCAGCAATACTTTTCCATTGAAAACCAAATAAAACATATTTATTTGATGGGAAGAATTCTACACCATCCATGTATGTATGGGCTGGTGTCATTCGTTTAGGATCTGACATTATAATATTTCTATCGAACCATTTTATATAGCCTCTATAGGTTAAAGCATATACAATTATACCAATGAAAATAACTATTAATGAAAGCAAGCCTTTTTCTCCTCCAATATTTTGTTATATATAAAATCAACATATAAGTATATAAATTTTAGTATTTATTTTATATAAAAAGAAAAGGTAATATAATATGTATGAATTTTGGGCAATATTCTTATTAGCTTTTATTTTTATTATCGTATTTTTTATAGGAAGTAATAAAAATAAAAAACTTAGTATAAAATATGCAAAAGCAATAAAAGAATATATGACGCCGCATAGCGAATTTGTTGGTTTTAAGCCATTTGGATATAGTGGTTTTAGATCATTATGTAGATTAAAAAAAGATGAAGCATTCGATAAAATTGAAATAGCTATAGCTCTTATAGATCGTGAGAATTTAATGCATTATCCTCTTTCTTTCATTACAAAAGATTATGACCGTTTTATTTGTTGGGGATTTTTAAAAAATGAAATTCCATTAAATATAGAAGTTCTTCAAAAAATTGATAAAAAAGATTATGAAAAAATGGTTTCTCAAAAAGGATTGAAAGAATTTATAATAGAAGAAAAAGAATTTGAGGAATCATTCATATTTTTAACTGATAATGTAAACTTTGCAAAAAAAATTCTTTTAAAACAAGAAATAAAAGAGGATTTGCTAAATATGAAAAAATTTATTAAAAGATTATCTTTAAATAAAGAAGAATCATGGATATACTTAATTGCAGAATTAAAAGAAGAGGCATTGAAACCTTTACTTAATCTTATTTTAAATTTTGGAAAAGCATTAAGCTAATCATATATCAAAAACAATTGGAGTTTTTATTTTAAAAATACTTAATTCTTTAAATAAATCCATTATTTCTTCTGAAGGAATAATAGAATCTTTTTTTGAAATTTCTTCATATCCTCTTATTTTTAATGAAAAAGCAGTAGAAAGTAAAGGAGAAGAAACTATAATAGAACTTATGAATCCAAATATTAAACCTAAAATACTAGAAATTATTAAAGAACCAATAATCAATCCACCCAATGAACAAAATAATATTAAAAATAAAGAAGAACTTAGTAGAAAACTCCTAGCTTCTCTACTTAATGGATATTCAACAAACATTACTTTTCCATTTGTTCCATCTATTAAATTTTTATATATTTCATTACGATAAATATAATAAATTTCCCAAATAGGATAATGAATTAAACCAATGTATTTTACATCCATTTTACTTATTTGCGAATAACCTTTACAACTTTCATTAGCTTCTTTCATAATTAATGAGTTAGCTATATTTTGAGCTATATTTTTTGCATAATCACTTTGAATATTTGGAGGATAATATTTTCCTTTTTCTAATAAAGTAGGTTTAAAGAATATTTTTCCTCTTATAGAAAATTTATGAGAATTTAAAATCGAGTCAAACCAAAATCCACTATAAGCAGGAATTGCTATATCTAGAATTTTATGATATACTGCTTTTCCCATATCACTTTGACATGTTGCTTCTGCTTCAACATGAAAAACATGTAAAGGGATATAATGAAGCATAACATTTTTTATATATGAAGATTCATTAAAATCATAAGGAACTCCATATCTTCTAGAAATAAAACTTCTTAATTTTATCCAAGCAGAATTATAATTTATATAAATTGGGAAAAAATAATGAACCCATTCTTGAAGAGTTTTCAAATTAAAAGTATAACCACAATAAGGACATGTTGTAAATAATATATTTTCCAAAACATTAAAATTTGCTCCACAATTTGGGCATTTAGCTTGTTCCATTATTTCCACCTTTCAATTCTTACATCACTTATTGTTTTTCTTGAAAGTGAATATGCAAATGAGAAACAAGCAATACATGCTATAATGAAAAAAGTAATATCTTCACGAACTTTAAACATAAGTGAAAGTAGCCCAATACCAGCAAGTGTAGCTAAAGCTGATCCAAATAATTGAAAAATTCTTTGATAAAAGAAAACTGGTTCTGTAGTTTTAAGAAAAGTTAAATCATTACCTGAAATAGCAATATTGTATATCCCTTTTTTATATTTATAAGAAATTATCCAAAGAGGAGCTAATAATAATTTCATTTCTTTTATTTTACTATCACAAGAGTAAAAAATAAATTCGCTTAAATTATTTTCCTTTTTTATCCTTTTTCTTATATTATCTTCTGCTTTATCTATTAATTTACTACTTGCTTCATTTATGCTAATTTCAGAATTTAAAACTTGAAGTTTAATTTCATTCCAATTAATTTCTTCTATATTAATATGATTTGGTGGATTATTACTAATTTTTTCAATAAGTTCTTCAAGACCAAATTCTTCAATTACTCTTCTAGCTGGAATTGAAATTAATATTTCATCTGAAAATTTTCCACTCTTTTTAATAGTAACAACTTTTGTTTTTCCATTTTTAATAATTGTTTTCCTTTCAATACCATTCCATAAAGAAGAAACATCAATTTTTGATAAGAAAATTGGAACATAAACTCCATAAGTATCTACTATTTCTAATTCATTTACTACTTTTTTCATATCTTTATCTTTCCTCATTCTATCCCAAAAAGCATTAATAATTTCTCCTTCATTTTTTGATGGAATGACAAAAATTTGAGTTTTAGATTCTTCTAAGAACCAATTTACATTTCCACAATAAGAACAAATAATAAAAATGCTTTCAGGAGTATATTCTAATGGAGCTGAACAATTATTACATTTAACTATAGATTCTTGAGTCAATCAACTCACTTTTTTTATAAGATATGTTTAAATTAAAAAAGAAAGAAAGATATAAATATTTATAAAATATTAATCAATTTGATTTATTATTTTATCTACAATTTCATTAAATATTTGAAATATTTCTTTTTCATTTTCTGAAAGAACTATTGGTTTCCCATTATCCATGTATTTAGATAATTTTGGATTTAAAGGTATTTTACCTAAAAATTGTATTTTCTCTTCTTCAACTATTTTTTCTCCTCCTCCACTACCAAAAATTTCTATTTTATATCCACATTTTGGACAAATAAGATAACTCATATTTTCTATTACTCCAATTAAATTTATTTTCAAAGCTTTACAAAATTCAGCTGCTTTTTCTACTGCAATTCTAGAAATTTCTGATGGAATTGTTACTAAAATAGCACCATCTATATTAGGAATCATATGAGCTATGTTTAAAGCTTCATCTCCAGTACCTGGAGGTAAATCAAATAATAAATAATCTATTTTTCCCCATATTACATTTGCCATTAATTCTTGTAAAGCATTATATTTCATTGGTCCTCTCCAAATTACTGGTGTTTTTTCATTCGGTAAAAGAAAAGCCATTGATACAATTTTTATATTTAAAATGCCTTCAACTGGAAAAATCCCAAGTGGAAAAGCTTTTAAATTTTCTTTATCTACACCAAGCATTTTAGGTATTGCTGGACCATGAAAATCATAATCAAATATTCCTACAGAATAACCTCTTTTTGCTAAAATAGTTGCAATATTTGCAGTAATAGTTGATTTTCCAACTCCACCTTTTCCACTTAAAATAATTATTTTATGTTTTACATTTTCCATATTTTTTTGTATTTTAATTTTTCTTTCTTCGATTTCTTTATTTATGCTTTCTTTATCCATAATCTAATCTAAAAATATATTCCTCGTAATATATAAAATTATAAACAAATATATATCCCTTAGTTTAAATATTAAACATGCTTGATGAGATAGATAAAAAGCTTATTTCATTATTATCAGAAAATAGTAGAATTACTTGTAAAGAACTTGGAAAGCATATAGGATTCACAAGCATGGGTATTAAAAAAAGAATTTTAAAACTTTTAAAAAATAATGTATTAAAATTTTCAATAGCATTAAATACAAATTATTTAAAACTTTATCCAGCATTTATTTTCTTAGAAATAAAAGATTCTGAAAGTATGGAAAAAATTCTTAATCAATATAAAAATTGTCCTAGAGTTTTAAATATTTTTAAAGTATATGGAAGTTATAATTTAATTGCTTTAATAATTGCTGAGAATGAGGATACTTTAAGTAGTATAGCTATTGAAGAATGCTCTTTAAGAAGTAGAGAAGGTGTACGTAAATCTGAGTTTATTCCAATAAATGAAGTATTCTTTGAACCATATTTATTAATTCGTTTAAATCTTGCAAAAAAATCTTTAGAAAAACCTCCTTGTGGTGTAGAATGTAATAATTGTAAAAGTTTCAATATTGGTAAATGTGTTGGATGCCCAGCTATAATTAATTATCGTGGACCTTTATAAAAATAGATTAAAAATCAATAGATAGTAATAATATTATTTTTAATTTAAGCTATTGTCGAAATCATATTCGTTAAATAATTATCCATGCTTTATTTAAAAAGTTTAAAAAAAATATAATATAATTTAAAAATGATTAAGTTTTAAACTTTAAATTTATCTATTATCTCTGTTAAGTTGAAATTTGGTGGTAAAAATTGGTTGAAAAAGGTCCTTTAAAGCTTTCTGCAAAACTTCTTGAAACTTCTGGATTATCTTTAAAAGATGTTGAAATTGCTATTGGTAGATTAGCTATAGAAGAAGAATGGGAGCCTCTTGGACCAACACCATTCCCTTCTATTGCTAGTTTAAGAGATTGGGATCATATATTACTTAAAAGATATAAGCCTTTATACATGCCATTTTGTGATCTTTGTTGCTTATGTACTTTTGGTAAATGTGATCTTTCAAGAGATAAAAGAGGTGCATGTGGTTTAAATATGTCTGGTCAACAATCAAGAATAGTTTTATTAGCTTGTTGTATAGGTGCTGCAACTCATGTATCTCATGCAAGGGATCTTGTTGAAAAACTTATAGAAAGATATGGTAGAGATCATCCAATAAATATTGGTGGAGAATACATATATGTTGAAGCTCCTAATACACGTTTAGTATGTGGAGTAAAACCGAAAACTCTTGGAGACCTTGAAGATATTCTAGATTATTGTGAAAGACAAATAACTCAATTACTTTCAGCAACTCATACTGGACAAGAAGGAAATAATATAGATTTTGAATCTAAAGTTTTTCATGCAGGAATGATAGATCATGTTGGTATGGAAATAGCAGAAATAGCTCAAATATCAGCATTGAATTTTCCAAAAGCTGATCCAGAAGCCCCTCTTGTAGATCTTGGAATTGGAAATATTGATATATCCAAACCTGTTATAATGTGTATTGGACATAATGTTATACCAACAACTGGAATAATTGATTATATTCTTGAAAATAATCTTGATGGAAAAATTGAAGTTGTTGGTTTATGCTGTACAGCATGGGATACTTCAAGATATTCTCCTAAAATAGGTAAGATTGTTGGACCAATATCTTGGCAATTAAGATTCATAAGAACTGGAATACCAGATGTAATTATTGTAGATGAACAATGCATTAGAACTAATCTTATAGAAGAAGCAAAGAAAATAAATTCTATAATAATAGCTACAAGTGATAAAAATTGTCAAGGATTACCAGATTTAACTAAAGAAGATGCAAATGAAATTGTTAATAAATTATTAAATGGAAGTATTCCAGGAGCATTAATATTTGATCGTGAAAAAGTTGGAGAAGTAGCTGTAAAAGCTGCTATGGAAATAGCTCCAAAAAGATTTAATATAAAAATTTTCCCAATAAAAGAAAAAGAATGGATTATTTCACAAGCTAAAAAATGTAAACAATGTAGAGAATGTGAAAGAGCTTGTCCAAACAATTTGAAAATTGCTTTTGCTATGAAAGCTGCTTCAAATGGAGATTTTTCAAAACTTTCTAATCTTTATGATTATTGTGTTGGATGTGGAAGATGTGAATCTGCATGTCCAGAAGATTTGCCAATTATAACATTAATGAATAAAGCATCAGAAGAAATTATAAGAGGAGAGAAATTTAAATGTAGAACTGGAAGAGGTGCTATAAGAGATACTGAAATAAGAAAAGTTGGTAGAGATATAGTTCTTGGAACAATACCTGGAGTAATAGCATTTGTTGGATGTGCAAATTATGCAAATGGTGGTAAGGAAGTTGTTGAAATGGCTGAAGAATTTTTGAAAAGAAGATATATAGTTGTTGCTTCTGGTTGTGCAGCTATGACTATAGGAATGTATAAAAATAGCGAGGGGAAAACATTATATGAAGAATATCCAGGAGATTTTGATGCTGGATGCTTAGTAAATGTAGGATCATGTGTTGCTAATTCTCATATTTCTGGTGCAGCTATAAAAATAGCAAGCATATTTGCTAAAAGAACACTTAGAGCTAATTATAAAGAAATAGCAGATTATATACTTAATAGGATTGGAGCTGTAGGTGTTGCATGGGGAGCAATGAGTCAAAAAGCTGCCTCAATTGCTAGTGGATTTTGGAGGCTTGGAGTACCAGTAATTGTGGGTCCTCATGGATCAAAATATAGAAGAATGTTGCTTGGTAGAAAAGAGAATAAAGAAGATTGGATGGTTTATGATGCTAGAACAGGAGAAAAAGTTTATGTTGGTCCAGTACCAGAACATTTATTCTATTCTGCAGAAACAAAAGAAGAAGCAATGGTTATGATTGCAAAATTGTGTATGAGAGCAAATGATACTCCTCAAGGAAGAGCAATAAAATTAACACATTATGTAAATCTTTATAGAAAATTCTATGGAGTTTTACCAGAAGATTTGCCAATGTTTGTAAGAGTAGAAGCAGACATTCCAATAACAATGAAAGATGAAATAGTTTCATTCTTGAAAGAAAAAGGATGGGAAGAAAAAATTATACCTGATCCAACCCTTCTTAAAGAAAAGGTGGTGAAGAAAATTGGCTGAATCTTGGCAAAAAGCTGAAGTGCCTGGTCCAATAAAAGCTTCATTATTGAATAATCCTAAAGTTATTGTAGAATATCTAAAAAAGGCAAATCGACCAGTAATAATAATTGGAGATAAAATTTTAGAAATTGAAAAGGAAGGTTATAAAATTCTTGATTTAATTAAGAAATTAAGTAATAAAATTAATGCAGAAATCGTAGCTTCATCACCAAAAATAATTGAAGAAATGCGTGAAAAAAATATAAAATTTAGAATTATGCCTTCTATAGAATTCCTAGATAGATTAAAAGATCCAAATTGGAATGGTTTTAATGGGAAAGGACAATACGATTTAGCTATTTTTATTGGTTTTCCATATTACTATTGTTGGCTAATGCTTTCAAATTTAAAACATTTTGCTTATAATCATTTAAAAACTCTTAGTCTCGAACCATATTATCAACCAAATGCAACATATTCTCTTCCAAATAATCCTTTAATAGAAGCATGGTTTAAATTTTTAAATAATATTATTATTGAATTAAAATGAGTGGTGAGATATGTCATCTAAAGGAATGTTTTCAGATATACCTGTTGAAGTAGGACCACAATTTGAAGGACAAAGGATAAGAAAGGAACAAATGCAAATTGAGCTAGGAGGACCAAAAATAGATCATAAATTTGAACTTGTAAGAGCCAGAAAAATTGAAGAAATTGAAAAAGAAGATGTTTTAATAATTGGTCCAGATATAAAAGAACTTGAAGAAGGGAAATCATATCCATTAGGAATATTAATAGAAGTCGCTGGAAAAAAAGTTGAAAAAGATTTAGAAGGTGTTCTTGAAAGGAAAATACATCTTTATACAAATTATATTGAAGGAATTATGCATTTAAATCAAAGATATGATATATGGATAAGAGTAAGCAAAGCATCTTTTAAGAAAGGTTTAACATCTTTTACTTATTGGGGCAAGGTTCTTCAAAGGCTTTATAAAGCTGAATTACCAATAGTTGAAAAAATAAGAATAACATTCATAACAGATCCAGAAAAAGTTAAAGAAATGTATAATGAAGCTCTTAAAATATATGAAGAAAGGGATGCAAGAGCTAGAGGTTTAAAAGATGAAGAAGTTGATATGTTCTATTCTTGTGTTCTTTGTCAATCTTTTGCACCTACACATGTATGTATAATAACTCCTAATAGATATGCAAATTGTGGAGCTATAAGTTGGTTTGATGCAAGAGCTGCAGCAGAAGTTGATCCAAAAGGGCCAATAATTCCAACACCTATAGGAGAATGCACAGATCCTATTAAAGGAGAATATACAGGTCCTAATGAAATGGTTAAGAAAAGGTCTCAAGGAGCAATAGAAAGAGTACAATTATATACAGCTTTTGGATATCCACATACTTCATGTGGATGCTTTGAAGCTACTGCATTTTATATACCAGAAGTAGATGGATTAGGAATAGTTCATAGACCATTTAAAGGGAAAACAGTTATTGGTCTTCCATTTTCAACAATAGCTGATTCAACATCTGGTGGAAGACAAATAGATGGTTTTCATGGTTTATCGATAGAATATATGAGATCTTCAAAGTTCTTACAAGCAGATGGTGGATGGAATAAAATAGTATGGCTTCCTTCAGACCTTAAAGAAAGAGTTAAGGATGCTATTCCAGTAGAACTATATGATAAAATAGCTACAGAGAAAGATGTATCAAATGTTGAAGAATTAAAGAAATTCTTATTAGAAAAAGGCCATCCATTAGCTAAAAGAATAAAAGAAATGGAAGCTGAAGCTGCAAAAGCTATAGTTGAAGAAGTTGCTCCACCCGCAGAAACTCCTCAACCATTAGAAGTTGCAAAGCCTATACAAGTTGTTCAACCTACTGCAATTACTACAGTACCTACACAAGTTGTTCAAGTTCCTGGTGTAGGTGGAGTTAGAGTAACTTTTGAAATACCAACACAGCAACAACAACCACAGATAGGAATAAAAATGTCCTTTGAAGGTATAAAAATTAAAGCTGAGAAAATAATATTTAGGAAAAAAGGTGGATAAATTGAGTAAAAGCAAAGAAAGCATATTATCATTAGAAGAAATTCTTAAATTGCTTGAAAAATATGGTGAAATTGAGCTTAATAATGTAACTATACATATTGATAAACTTTTAATAAGGAGCGGAAAAGCAAGTGAAAAAGAATGATGAAAACCCTTATAGGAAAATAGCTGAAACTTTTATAAAAGCATTTGAAGATAGTGATGAAATAGAATTAGATTCGATAGAAATTGCAATAGATAAGCTTGAGTTTCTTTTAAGTAGCATAACAAGGCAAATTATTACTCCAACAATCATGCCTTCTCAAATAGCTAAGCCTATCGAAATTCCTAAATTAAAATTTGAAAAACCAAAAATGGTTTGGCCTGGGAAAATAATTGAAGTTGAAATTGGAGCAACAAGAAGCATGGGTGGGACAAGAGATAAAACATATATAATAGGTGGAGAAAAAGCTCCTCCATTCTATTTTTTTGAAGAACCAGAAATAGTTATGCCGCATAAACCAATATTCGCATTAGATATTTTTGATATGAAAATTTCTCTTCCTAAAGCAGTAAGAATGTTTTATGGAGAAGATGTTCTTAATGATCCTGCCGAATGGGCTAGGATTGCAGTTGAAAAATTTAATGCAGATATGATAACGCTTCATTTAGTAAGCACAGATCCAAATGTTAAGAATACTTCTCCATCTGAAGCTGCTAAAATTGTTGAAAATGTTTTACAAGCTGTTAAAGTACCAATATGCATAGGAGGATCTGGAAATCCTGAAAAAGATGTAGAAGTATTTGCTAAAATTTCAGAAATTGCAGAAGGTGAAAGAATATTAATAAATTCATTAAATTTAGATATGGATTTGAAAAAAGTTCTTGAGCCAATAAAGAAATATGGACATGTTGTAATAGATTTTAGTCCAATGGATTTGGATAAAGCTAGACAATTAAATAGGAAAGTTTATGATTATTTACCAAAGAATATGATAGTAATAGATATGAATTGTGCAGGAATAGGATATGGGTTAGAATATGGATATACTGCAACTCAAAGAGCTAGATTAGCTGCATTAAGAGGTGATGAAGAATTACAACATCCATTAGTTGCTGGTGTAAGTAATGCATGGGCTGCTAGAGAAGCATGGATAAAAATGGATCCTTTATGGGGACCAAAAGAAATTAGAGGACCAATATGGGAATTATTAACTGGTCTTTGTATGCTTTTAGCTGGAGCAGATTATTTCATGACTGTTTGTCCAACTACTCCAACTACTTTAAAAGAATTTGTTGAATACATTTATGAAAGAAGAATATTTTCAAAAGAAGAATTATACAATTGGGTAAGTGCTAAAATTAGGTGATAAAAATGCCATGGAAATCAATAAGTCCAATAGAAATATACAAGTTTCTTCCAAGAACAAATTGTCAAAAATGTGGTGAAGAAAATTGTATGGCTTTTGCAGCAAAATTAGTAAACATGGAAACAAAGCTTGATAAATGTGCTCCACTTATTGAAGAAGAAAAATATAAAGCAAATTATGAAAAAATTTGGAATATCATAAAACCTGCTGTAAAAGAGATCATTGTAAAAAGAGGAGATATTTCTATTAAAATAGGTGGAGAATATGTTATGTATAGACATGATTTAACATACATTAATCCTCCTCCAATAGCATTAGATGTGGATGATGAAATGGATGAGAATGAAATAATAAATAGAGTTAAATTTACTGAGAATTTTAGTTATACTTATACAGGTATTAATTTAAAACTTGATATGATAGCGATTAGGTCCGTTTCAGAAGACCCAAAAAAATTCATGAAAGCAGTAAAAATAGTAATGGAAAATACAAAGCTTCCAATAATGCTTTGTTCTTTTAAACCAGAAATAATTGAAGCGGGATTATCCTTATTAAAAAATGATAGACCATTGATATATGCTGCAACAGAATCAAATTGGAATGAAATGGCTAAATTAGCAAAAGAGTATAAATGTCCATTAGCAGTATTTAGTCCAGGAGATATGGATGGATTATTAACAATTACTAAGAATCTATTAGATAATGGCATAAGCGATCTTATACTTGATCCAGGAACATTTGTTGGGAATGGTTTAAGCACAACAATAAATTCATTAGTAGCAATTAGATGGAAAGCATGTGAAGAAGAAGATCCATTGTATGGATTCCCAACAATGGGAGTACCAATGACCGCTTGGTTTTTAATTGATGGAGATAAATTGAAAAAAGCTACATGGGAAGCAATAACAGCTGCAAGTTTAATAGTTAATCATGTATCTTTATTAATAATGCATAGCATAGAAGGGTGGGTATTGCTTCCAATAACTATTCTAAGACGTAATATTTATACAGATCCAAGAAAACCAGTATCAGTTAAGCCTGAATTAAAAATTATAGGAAATCCAAATGAATGGTCGCCTGTATTTGTTACAAGCAATTTTGTATTAACATACTATCTTGTATCTGGAGATATTGAAAATTCAAAAATTGATAGCTATTTATTAATAGTTGATACAGAAGGATATGCTGTAGATGTAGCTACAGCAGCTAATAAATTTGTGCCAGATAAATTTAAAGAAGTTATTGATGCAAGCGGGCTTGAAAAGAAAGTTAAACATAGAATTTTAATTATACCTAGAAAAGCTGCTAAAATTTCAGGAGAAGTAGAAGATGCTATTAAATGGAGAGTTATAGTTGGACCATCAGATTCTTCAGAAATACCTGCATTTATTAAAAATGAATGGCCAAAAATACTTGAAGAATGGAAAAGTGAAAATAAATAATTTTTTAAAAATATAATACTTAATGCTTTTTCTTCCACCATTTACTTGGAAATAGGCTTTCTTTTCCAGGGAAGCTAAAAGCTGCAGTATATTCTTCAATAAAATCTATATCTTTCATTAAATCTATGTATGATAATAGTTTTGCAATTCTTTCAGCTTCTTTTCTATATTCTATAGACATAAGAGCTAAATATGCACCTCCAATAGATCCATTTCCAAGATATTCTATTTTTGCATTTGGAAATTCAGGTATTAATCCTATAGCCATAGCATTATTTAAATTTATATAATTTCCAAATGCTCCACATACATATACTCTACTTATATCATTAACTGTTAATCTCATTTTCTTAAGTATTATACTTATAGCTGCACAAGCAGCTGCTTTTCCATCAAGTAAATTTGCTATATCTTTCTCAGAAATTACTATATCTTTCCCTATTGCTGTTTCTTCAGAAGGTACAACAATATATTCATATCCTCTTTCTCCATATTTAATATATGAAGTTTCAATTGAATAATTTATTTTCCCTCCACTATCCATAATTCCATTTCTAAACATTTCAGCCAAAAGGTCTATAAAACCTGAGCCGCATATTCCTTTAGGCTTAGTATTTCCAATAGTTGTATATTCTGCTTTAAAATTTTTAGGATTTATTTTAATACTATCTATTGCACCTTCAATTGCTCTAATTCCAAAACTAACTCCCCATCCTTCAAAAGCAGGACCTGCGGCAGCAGTTGTAGAAATAAACCAATCTTTACAACCAAGAACGACTTCAACATTTGTTCCTATGTCTATTAATAAAGCAGGTTCATCAAATTTAAACATTCCTGATGTAAGAATATCACCTATAACATCTCCTCCTAAAAGCCTACTTGAACAAGGTAAGCAATATACTTCTGATAAACTATTTACTTTTAAGCCAATAAAAGAAGAATCTAAAATTATAGGTTCTTTTGAAATTTTTGAGCCTGGTTCTAAAAGTGGAAAAGCATCAATGCCTGCAAATAAATAAGTCATAACAGTATTTCCCGCAACACAAACATCATATATATCATTTATTGAGAAATTTGTATTTTTTAAAAGTTTAAAAATCAAATCATTAATTGTATCAATAACTGCTTTTTGCATTTCATATTTCTTTTCAGCTTTCTTATAAGTATAACCAATTCTTGAAACAACATCTTCACCATATACTAATTGTTTATTAAAATCCGAAGCTCTATTAATAATATTTCCTGTTTTCATATCAACAAGATATGCAACAACTTTTGTTGTTCCTATATCTATAGCTAAACCAAGAAATTTATTAGAAGTGTCTCCATTTTCAATATTTATAACTCCTTTTTTCTTGCCATAATCTCTAATAGTAAGCGTAATGCCATTGGAATATAGTGAAGCTTTTTCTTTATTTAAATTAGCTAATTTTAAAGCATAATCTATTTTTTCTAAAGGGAAATATTCCTTTTTTATAGATGTGATTGGAGTAATTTTAGGTATTTTTGCTTCAAATTGTAATTTTTGTCCTTCAATTCTTGATTCAACTGGCACAAAAATTTCACAATCTTCAAGTGGATAAGATAAGCATGCTAACACGTATCCTTTTAAAGCTTCATCTTCTGTTAAAAATTCTTCTCCTATAGATTTAAAATCAACATTCCCTTTTTTAACAATAACTTTACATTTACCACATGTACCTCTTCCACCACATACACTTCTTATACCTATACCTGCAATCCTAGCTGCTTCTAATAAATTAATGTTTTTTTCAATACTTATTCTTTTACCATAAGGTTGAAAAACAATTTCAATCATATGTTTAATACGAATAAAAAATAAATGCTTCTCTATAAATTTTTAAAATTCAATATAAATACTCTATATTCTGATAATATTTCATAAAAGGATAAAAAAATAAGGAAAGCTAAGATTGTAAAAAAATTTTTGAAAAATGTTTAAGAAAATTTTGAATTTTGAAATTATTTTTAAAAAT
>Ga0078972_1007971_pt1 | contig 22831 bp, 19 predicted proteins | sample YelNatPaOPGAMG01_FD_67568 | JGI IMG/M metagenome (GOLD analysis project Ga0078972, IMG submission 67568) | Hot spring thermophilic microbial communities from Obsidian Pool, Yellowstone National Park, USA - OP-RAMG-01 (SPADES assembly) (version 2) | ecosystem: Environmental > Aquatic > Thermal...
CATTCCCAAGTGTAGTATTTTTAAAATCAGAATCTTTAACCAGAGTATTATCTAACTTTCTTTGTGTAGCGACTTTTGCATTGATATAATCAAATGCAATGTTGAGTTTATTTAATTTTTCCGGTGTCCAGTTAAGACCTGTTACGAAATATTTTCTTCCAGTTCCAATATTATTATTTATATCAGAATAATTTGTTTCTTTAGAACCAAAACCACTTAGTATTATCCCAGGTCTGTAATCATCATTTATTGATGTATAAGCTCTTGTCGTAGTAGTGCTTGAATCTTCACCGGAAAGATATGCGTACTCAGCTTTAAGACCAAGTTTTCCAGCAAGTTTATCAGTTGTATATCCAGCATTGACTTTCCAAGCATATCCTTTATATTCAGCTCTGTTTTCATCAGAGCCATCATTTTGGTCATATTCACCACCAATATTTAATCCCTCAACATAATTACAATCCCAGTTTGCTCTTAAACCATAAAGCCCTAAGTTATCTGCTGGCGCTACAGTATTATCAACCTTATAGTAATAATATGCATTAAGGTTGAATCTATCTATTTTTGTTTTTACATCAAGGCCGGAAAGGTTCTTTCCCATATCTCCAGTTGCTCCCTTTTCCTTTCCAAGTATGCCGGTGAATGTCCAGTCCTTGTAATTATAAGTGCCAACCCAGGCATCTATTGCTGAAACATCACCGAAAGTTGGCTGATAAGGCCACATCTTTGGACCATAGTAAATTACAAGGTCGCCAGGATTTCCATAGAATTGTCTTCCAACTTTGTGGTCAAGACCAATGACGCCTTTTAGATTTAAATACGCCTGATCAACAACAAGATTTGTTTGTAAGTCATCTAAGTTCTCTGATGTATTATTATTATTTCCCCACTGTCTGTTGTCTTTTACTATTGTAACGACAGCATTTGCGTCATCGTTGAGGTCAAAGCCCATATTGAGCATTAACCTTGTATCAACATCGCCATATTTATCGCTTTTATCGCTATTGAAGTAATTAGCGTTGTTGATGTTGTATCCATTTACTTCGAGAGATCCATTGTATTTGAAGTTTTTGAGTAACTCTGCAGATGCGACTGATGAGAGTATCGCTACTGCTGTTACCGCTGTTAACAACTTTTTCATCTAACCCTCCTTTATAAGGTTATTTGCCTTTTTAAAAGGCATATAAAAATTGTATAAAATTTTTTAACCCCCTGTCAATATCTGTGGAATTTAAGTGTTAATATGGATTTTTCTCCGAGTTTCTTTTTATTTTTTTAATAAGACCTTCAAATACGAAGTTGTGTATGGGATAGAGCGAGTACCAGTAAAGATAGCCGAAAAGTCCTTTTGGCTTGAAATACGCTGTTATGTTTAGTTTATTTTCCGGGCTTATTTCAAATTTAAGCCAGCCGTAGCCCGGGAGTTTCATCTCGGCTCTTAGAAGAAGAAGTTTATTTTCTATTATATTTTCGACTCGCCAGAAATCGAGCGTTTCGGAAGTATGAAGTTCTTTAGGATGCCTTCTGCTTCTCATACCAATCCCGCCTATCAGTTTGTCTATAAGGGCTCTCAGCTTCCATAAAATATTCGCATAATAGTACCCGTTTTCACCGCCTATTGATTTTATTACGCTGAATATTCTTTCTTTAGGCGAGTTTATTTTTATAGAATAGGACTGGTTTATTACACCTTCAACTTCGCTCAGATTTTTTATTCGTTTTACATAGTGAGGTATATATGAGACGGACCATATACTTTCAACCTGATTTCCGGTTATTCTCCTTAAGGCGTATTGTATCTGGGTTTTATAATCTATCGGTTTTATTTCGGGAAATATCTTTTCGGCAAGGTCAGATTTTTTTATGGCGTTTAGTTTTAAACTTTCTATTAATGAAAGTATAAGATTTTGCGGAAGCGGAGATATGAGGGATAATATTTTAGAGCAAAAAGCAACGCTTGTTATTTGAAATCTGATCTTTGTTTTTTTTATTCCTCTTATTTTTAAATAAATTTCTATCATATCGACATATTTTAAAACATCGGGGCCAGCTATCTCTATTACTTTAGAGTCCGCCTCTTTTTTCTCAAGTGAAAGAATAAGATATGAAAGAACATCTCTTATTCCTATCGGCTGACATAGAGATTTGAGTTCTTTTGTAATCGGGATAAATGGAAGTCGCTCGGCTGTGTATCTTATCATCTCAAATGAGGCGCTTCCGGAACCTATGATTATTCCGGCTCTCATTTCCACAACATTTTCTATAAAACTTCTGAGAATTCTGCCGACTTCTATTCTGCTTTTCATATGTTCGGATAGGTCTTTTGTGTTCTGGGTCAGCCCGCCAAGATATATTATTTTTTTAACACCGTTTTTCTTAGCATATTTTCCGAAGTTAGAGGCGCAGATTTTTTCAAGTTCAAAAAAATTTTTAGAGTCGGTCATCGAGTGAATTAAATAGAATGCAGATTCACAATCGCGGAAGGCCTCGTCAAGATTTTCTTCGCGGGTGAAATCTGCTTTTATTATCTCTATTTTATCGGAGAATTCTCTATTTTTAAGGAAATCGGGGTTTCTTACGGGGCATTTAAGTTTATAACCTTTTTCAATTAATCTCGGGATTAATCTCAGTCCTATGTATCCGCTTGCGCCTGTAAGTGTTATCTGCATAAAACATGGTTCGTTGAAAAACACTAATGAAATATTTATAAAGTGAGAAGTAGCGGTTGCCTGCCTGACCTGCCTGACGGCAGGCAGGGACTTGCTCTGAAATGGCAAAGCAATCTTTGCTACAAATAAATCCCCCTTAGTCCCCCTTTTTCAAAGGGGGAAATAAAAAAGAGGGATTTGAATGGTTTTAGTCATTACGAGCGGAGCGAAGTAATCTCATCTCGCGGTGGCTAATCGTTTTACTCCCTGCTCCGACGTCACGTCGGAGTGCGACTACAAATTTCACCAGCCACCACTTTTAATTCACAATCCTCCTCGTCTCTCACCTTTTACTTTATTTTTACTCACTTTATAGATGCTATTTAAAAAATTATTTTTTAGCGGTTTTCGTTTCAAATCTTTTTAGCGCTTCCTTTGCTAATGCCTCCCAGGCGCTCTGAGGGTATAAAATTAAAAGTTTCTGGTATGTTTCTTTGGCAAGTTCTTTATCTCCTTTGTTTTCATAGGATATAGCAAGCGATAGATAAACTTCCGGCGTTAAATAATGTTCGGGATAGAGTTTTATGAACTCTTCTAACCTCGGTATTGCGTTTGAATAGTCCCTTAATGATTGATACGATTTTGCTATTGAGTAATATGCGAAGGGGATAAGGTCTTTATTGGATGTTTTGTTTTTTGCGTTTTCATATTCGGTTATCGCTTTTGCGAAGTTTCCAGAGGTATAGTAGATATCGCCTTTTAAAAACATAGCGAAATCGTGGGCCGGATATTTTGAAAAATTTTTTTCTATTATATCTAACTGCTCAAGCGCTTTGTCTATATTGTTTGAAGCATAATACTGCTGGGCAAGAAAAAGATATTTTTCGGCGGTTTCTTTATTCTTTGATAGATTTAACATTACCACTATTACTATTATTATTGCCGCTACTATTATCGCGACTATGGATAAAAATGATTGTCTGTTTTCTTTTATCCAGTTGGCTATCACATCATTCTTTTTTTCTATTGAATCTTCACTTCTGATCCATGTTGATTCTGGCATTTTTCCTCCTTTTATAAATCTTACGCCCCCGGCCGGAGTTGAACCAGCAACCTTCTCCTTAGGACGGAGCAGCTCTATCCAGTTGAGCTACGGGGGCAGATTTTAATATTTTATAAGAGAAAATAAATTATAATCCTTTAGTTTTTCTCTTCCTTTTAAGAACTCAAGTTCAATAAGCATCAGTATCTCAAAAACATTTCCATTGAGTTTTGAAACCAACTCACATACCGCCTTTGCCGTTCCGCCGGTTGCCAGAACATCATCTACTATTATAACATTCTCCCCTTTCTCTATAGCATCTTTGTGTATCTCTAATGTATCCTTTCCGTATTCCAGCTCATATGTAACTGAGATGGTTTTATACGGTAACTTTCCTTTTTTCCTTACTGCTACAAATCCCGCTCCAATTTCAAGAGCAATCGGCGCCGCTATTATAAATCCTCTTGCCTCTATCCCTATTACTTTAGATATATTTTTATTTTTATATCTTGCCGCTAAATACTGAATTGTTTTTTTGAAAGCAACATTATTGGATAAAAATGGCATTATATCTTTAAATATAATCCCCTTTTTAGGAAAATCGGGGACATCCCTTATATTTCTCTTTAAGTCGTCTATTATTGTTTCTATTTCTAAATTTTTATTCATTTTCTCTCCTTTTTATTTACGGGATTTCCCAGTATATCTGTCGGTTGTTTTGATATATCCCAGCCGGGCTTGAGATTTGGAGCGTGTGATTTGTGCGATATTTCTATTAATCCCATATTAGCAGCGACTCTTCTTAACCTTAAAACCGCCCTTTCTTCAATCTGTCTCACGCGTTCCCTTGAAAGTTTTAGTTTATCTCCAATTTCCTGAAGCGTCATTGGGTTTGTTCCTGATAAACCGTATCTCATTTCAAGTATCATCCTTTCTCTATCACCAATCTCTTTTAAAGCGTTTTTTAACTCGTCATGCATTTTAAGTATTGATATTAAATCTTCGGGCGAAGACGCTTTCGTATCCTCTATCATATGACCTAATGTGTCTTCTTCCTGTTCCTCATTATAGACCGGATTTTCAAGCGAAGTAGAACCCTTTACCACTTCATAAGCGTTTAAAACAGTCCTTATCTGGTTTGCGTTTAAATGCATTTCTTTTGCCATTTCGGTAAGCGTCGGGTCGCGTCCCAATTTGCCATGAAGCAAATCCCACTGCCTTAGCCATTTTCTCAGCGCCGTCCAGGCATGGGGTGGAATTCTTATCGTTTTTGATTGCTCTTCAACCGCCCTTCTTATATATTGTTCAACCCAGTAAGACGCATATGTTGAAAATCTGTATCCTTTTTTAGGGTCAAATTTATCTATAGCGTGAAGCAGCCCTAAATTTCCTTCTTCTATGAGGTCCATTAAATCAGCGCCAGGATATAAATATTTTTTCGCTATGGGTATTACAAGCTTTAAGTTCATCTTGAGTATTTTATCTTTCGCTCTTCTGTCTCCCCTTTTAACTCTCTGCCAGAGTTCGTGAAGTTCCTGTCTTGATACATTTGTATTTATCTGACTTATCATTTTTATATATTGTTTGGTTGAATCTATAGAAATATCGTGAGTTGTTGATGAAGCAGCGATTTCAGGGGTTTCTATTTCGGTCTTTTCTTCCATTTCATTATCAATTTTTTCTATATTATCGGTAATTATTTCCCTGGTTGTTCGGGATGTTTTTCTTTTTTTGTTACTTTTCATTTTTCCACCTTCATTTTTTAATAATAAATTCATCTTCTATATCTATATCCTCTTGATATTTTCGTATCTCCATCCTGTCTATTACAGCGAAAGGGTGTTGCCTTTTAATTTCTTCTATAAATTTTTCTATATTTTTATAAATGCCTTTAACAGCGCATTCAACCGTTCCATCTTCGACATTTTTTACCCAGCCGGATAAATTGTATTTTTTTGCTTTTTCAACCACGAACCATCTGTATCCTATTCCCTGAACCGTTCCATAAATTTTTATAAAAATTTTATCCATAAGTTAAATAATACAAAAAAAAGATTTCTTTATCAAGTAAAGACCTTGACATATCAAGGGATGACCGAAATCATCTCTTGTAATGGCAAGCATGCGGTATGTGAGAAGTAAGCAATGAAACGTGAAATCCCCCTTCCCCCTTTGGCAAAGGGGGATGAAAGAGGGATTTGTAGCGGGCGCCTGCCTGCTTGTCAGGCAGGGATCTTACTCTGAAATGGCAAAGCAAGCTTTGCTACAAATAAATCCCCCTTAGTCCCCCTTTTTCAAAGGGGGAAATAAAAAGAGGGATTTGAATGGTTTTAGTCATTACGAGCGGAGCGAAGTAATCTCATCTTGTGTATTGTATTTTCACCTGCCTGCCGTCAGCCCCGCCCTTTCTACCTCCGAAGTAATTCTTCTAAGCAGGAAAGGGCGGGGTCAGGCAGACGTCGGGGTGCGACTACAAGTTGAGGGGTCAAAATACAAGCGAGAATTTAAGCCGAAAAAGGCAGTTGTCGGAAGTGATAGCCGCCACACAAGCGACAAACAATCAAATTAACGAGAATTCAAAAATATTTCATCGAAATTTGATTTTTAAAAAATAATTTTGTTTAATATATTTGTAATAGGTCAGAAAGATCTATAAATAAATCCCCCTCATTCCCCCTTTTATAAAGGGGGAAGAAAGGGGAATTTTTACAAGCTACGAGCAACCAGCATAGGGTTCTTGCTGGCTCTATTTGAGTTGCCGCGGTAGCTCAGTGGTAGAGCACTGGTCTGAAAAACCAGGTGTCGTTGGTTCGATCCCAACCCGCGGCAATCTCTGTTATAGATAGTGTTATTTGGATGTGGATATGAAAAATAAAATAGCGATAGTTGACGATGATGAAAATATGCTTGAGTTGCTCAGTTCTGTTTTGACGGAGAGGGGATATGAAGTTTCCTGTTATAATGAATCGCTCCAAGCGCTTGGAAAAATGAGAGAATATTTGCCTTCGCTTATTATGCTTGATATACATATGCCTAAAAAAAATGGAATAGAATTATTAAAGGAAATTAAATCGGATTCTGTTTTAAAAAAAATTCCTGTCGTAATGCTTACTGTAGAAGGGAATCCCTCTGAAATAGAGATGAGCATGCTTTATGGCGCAAATACTTATATATTAAAACCGGCGAAAAAAGAAGATATATTAAATATCGTTGAAGGAATTTTCGCGGTTTGATTTTTGGTTTCATAATTTGCTAAACTATAATTATGGCAAATATAAAAACAAAAAGACATAAAAACGCTTTAAAGGGATGGAGAAGGTCTTTAAAAAGACAAAGCGAGAATCAAGGGATAAAAGTGAGAATTCATAAGAGAATAAAAGAATTTAAAAAACTTTTATCTCATAATAATATAGATACGGCGACAAAAATGCTTAACGAGATTTATTCTATAATAGATAAAGCCGCTAAGAGAAATACAATACACTGGAAAAACGCCGCAAGAAAAAAATCGGAGCTTGCGGTTCTCTTCAAAAAGTCATTAAACCGGAAATAACATAAATCGCACTTCTTATAAGTATATAAGGGTCATAGGTGGTTGTGCTTTTGAGCGATTTTTCTATACTAAGGCATTGTTCAATGGCTTTTATTATCTTATTTTCGCTTATAAATCTAAAAGTATTAATGTTTAATTCGTTTCTAAAAACTCCAAGCGAATATGCAAGCGAATAATCGTTAGTATATAATTTTTTAATAATTGTTATTTTTAATAATTTTTCGAGAGAAAGCAAAAGCGTGGATATTATTAAAGTGGGCTGTTCTTTCTGTTCTATTAGATTTTCCGTTATTTCATATAATTTTTGTTTATTATTGGATAAAATCGCATTTATTATCTCAAATCTGTCTATCTCCGGATTTGGAGATATTAAATCTATTGTTTCATCCAAATTTATCTGTTTCTTATGTTTTAAATAAGTTAAAAGTTTTTCGGTTTCGTTTACAAGAGCTCCATAAGATGCGATAGATCGCGATATATACGATAGAGATGCGGGATCTATGATTTTTGAGTTTTTATCAAATTCATCTTTTATGTAATTTTCTATTTCGCGGGGAGTTGGAGGATTTAAGGATGTGTGAGTTATATTGATTTCGCTAAAATCTTTTTCAAGTTCTGAATTTTTAATTTCATCGTCTATTGTTATTATTAACAAATTCAGGTTAGCGGAATTTTTAAGATATTCTAAGACAATTTTTTTGGGCTCTTTTTTAATTGATTCAAAATTTTTTAACAGAACTATTTTTTTTGACGCAAAAAGCGGCCCGGATGAAATATCATTTATAAAAAGAAGCGGTTCAATCTCTCTGGCATAGTGAATAGATATATCAAAATCATCAAGCGATTTTTTTATCAGATTTATTATTTCGGTTTTTTTATAAGAGTCATTCCCGGTAAATAGATATAGAGGGTCGAATTTTTTTGAAGATATATCGGAAATCAATCGCTCCTCTGTTTTTATTTTCATATTTTTTTAGACGATACGCCGGTAACCGAACCAAATCCTTCAACCGTTCTTTTAACGATATCCTTTGACATTATATCCCATAATTTTTCCCTCGCCTGTTCCTCGGTCATTCCTCCGACAAGCGTGGGAGCTGAGTATATCTGATTGGCTACGAGATTATTTTCTTCCCACAGAACAGCGTTGTTTTTCCTGTCTATCATTTTTAAAGAATAGTATATTGTTATTTTATAGACCATCGGAACCAAATTGGAATCATATTGAATCGGGACCATAATATAGTTTTTAATCTCGCCGGTTAATATTCCATCAGCATTGTCGCTGGATACCACTTTGTATTCGCCGTTTTTTATAAACTCGTCAATTATCTTCAATGTAAGTTTTTCTTCTATTGAAAAAATGGAGCTTTTATTTGAAAAAGGAAGAACGCTTATTGATTTTATGTGCTGTGGAAGTATCTGAGACGTGGGTCTGTAAACAATATTTTCCGAAGAGCAGGAAGTTAAAAAAAGAATTAAAAGTATTTTTTTCATTTTTCCCCCTTTATGACAAAATTTATAATTCTATCTTTTACAAATACAATCTTTATTATTTCGGCGGTTAAGTATCTGGATACTTCTTCTTTTGCTATTTTCTCGACCTCTTGCTGCGAGGACCCCGAGGTCGCCTTTATTTTTCCCCTTAATTTGCCGTTTACCTGAACCGCTATTTCTATTGTTTTCTGTGTTATCGTCAGCGGGTCATATTCGGGCCATTTTTCTTTTAGTAGGAAATCTTTTTTTCCGCTGGTTTCCCATAACTCATCGGTTATATGCGGAGCGAAAGGATGCAATAATTTAACGAATATTTCAAAATCATAGAGCGATTTTGTTTTTGAAATTTCATTGAAGTATATCATTAACTGCGATATCGCCGTATTAAATCTCATCTTTTCTATATCTTCTTCAACTTTCTTTATGGTTTCATTTCTTAGTATTATTAAATCCTTTGATAATTCTTTTTCAATAACTTTAAGGTTTTCTATGTTATCCATAGCCCAGTTCCAGATTCTTTTTAAAAATCTATGAACTCCTTCTATTGCTTTCATATCCCAGGGTTTAGAGTCCTCAAGCGGTCCCATAAACATTTCATACATTCTAAATGTATCGGCTCCATATTTTTCCAATATCTCGTCGGGGTTTATAACATTTTTTTTGGATTTAGACATTTTTTCAACCATTGGCTTTATTCTTTCCCCGTCTTTTGTAACCGCCGTTCCATCGTTTTCAAACTCAAGTTCTTTATAATTGTGATAAACGCCTTTTGAATCGCGGTAGGCGTAGGATAAAATCATTCCCTGATGGACTAATTTTTTGAATGGCTCATCAGTTGAAACCACTCCTATATCATAGAGAAATTTATGCCAGAATCTTGCATATAATAAATGTAAAACGGCGTGTTCGGCTCCACCGACATATAAATCCACCGGCATCCATATCCTCTCCAATTCGGAGTCAATGAGGAATTCATCATTTTTAGTATCGATATATCTTAAATAATACCAGCATGAGCCGGCCCACTGTGGCATAGTGTTCGTTTCCCTTTTAGCACTCCCGCCGCATTTAGGGCAGGTCGTATTTAGCCAGTCCTTGGCGAGAGCAAGCGGAGATTCCCCTGTTCCGCTCGGTTCGTATTTTTCAAGCGGCGGAAGAATTAAAGGAAGGTCCTTCTCGCTTAAAGGAAGCGTGCCGCATTTTTCGCAGAAAACAACAGGTATTGGCTCTCCCCAGTATCTCTGTCTTGAGAAAATCCAGTCCCTCAATCTGTAATTTACCTTTTTACTTCCGATTCCCATTTTCTGGACCTGGGCTATTATTTTTTCCTTAGCTTCTTTGGTTGAAAGCCCTTCTATTAACGGCGAGTTAAAAGATATTCCTTCATCCGTAAATGCTTTGGTTTTATCCAATTCTCCGTTTAATGGTTTAATTACCCATTTTATTTCAAGGTTGAATTTTTTTGCAAACTCAAAATCCCTTTCATCATGAGCCGGCACCGCCATTATGGCGCCGCTTCCGTATGTGAAAAGAACATAATCGGATATAAATACCGGAATCTCTTTTTGGGTGAATGGATTTATTGCATAGGCGCCTGTAAAAACGCCTGTTTTGTCTTTATTGTCAATTCTTTGCTCTTCTGTTTCTTTTAGACTGAATTCTATATATTTCTCTACTTCTTCTCGCTTTTCTTTTGATGTTATTTTTCTGACAAGTTCATGTTCAGGCGCTAAAACTATGTATGTTGCTCCGTATATGGTATCCGGCCTTGTCGTAAAGACCTTTATTTTATCTTTAAATCCTTTAACTTCAAAAAAAATCTCTGCTCCTTCACTTTTACCTATCCAGTTTTTCTGCATCTCTATTGTGGATTTCGGCCAGTCAAGTTTTTCAAGATCTTTTAAAAGCCGCTCGGCGTATGCAGTTATCTTTAAAATCCACTGCCTTAATTTTTTTTTCTCAACCGGGGTGGAGCATCTCTCACATTTTCCCCCAAATACTTCTTCATTCGCCAGCCCTGTTTTACATTTGGGGCACCAGTTTATTGAAATATTATCCATATAGGCGAGCCCTTTTTCAAAGAGTTTTAAAAATATCCACTGCGTCCATTTATAATAAGATGGATCCGTCGTATTTATTTCTCTGTTAAAATCATAAGAAAGACCGATGGATTTTATCTGCCTTCTGAAATTATCTATGTTTTTATGAGTTATTATAGAGGGGTGTATTTGATTTGCCATAGCGTAATTTTCCGCCGGAAGCCCGAAAGCGTCCCATCCCATAGGATGTAATACATCAAAACCTTTCATTCTTTTGTATCTTGATATTATATCCGTCGCTATGTAACCAAGAGGATGTCCGACATGAAGCCCGTCTCCGCTCGGATAGGGAAACATATCAAGACAGTAAAATTTTGTTTTTGATGGTTTATCTGATGTCTTGAATATATCGGATGAGTACCATCTTTTTTGCTGTTTTAAGTCAATCTCCTGAAAATTTATTTCTCTTGTTTTCATACATTTAACCTCTTCTATATATTTTATCAAATAAGTTTTTTTATAACTTCAAGGGTCTTTTCGTTCATTTTTTTTCTTTTTTTAAATGTAGAATCATCATAGCCCGCTAAATGAAGGGTTCCGTGAATTACAAGAATTAAAATCTCGGTTTTAAAGTCCATTCTATACACCTTAGAGTTCCTCAATGCGGTATCAATCGATATGTATATATCGCCATATTTAGATGGAATATTTAAATCGTAATTGAAAACGACGACATCTGTCGGTTTGTTTTTATGCAGAAATTTTCTGTTTATTTCCTTTATCTTTCTATCATTTACAAATATTATATTTACCTCGTTAAATTTTTTTTTAGAATATAATAATGTTTTTGTAACGGCTTTTTTTATGTATTGATAAAATTTCTTTTCTATTTTTTTAGATGTAGTATTGGTAATTATAATCTTCATTTCGTTTCCCATTTTTCATACGCTTTTACAATCTTTACGACAAGAGGATGCCTTACTATATCGGAAACATCAAGTTTTATAATCTTTATATCTTTAATTTCTTTGAGTATTTTCATAGAGGTTATCAACCCAGATGTCTCTTTTTCTTTTATGTCTATTTGTGTTATATCTCCGGTTATCACTATTTTTGAACTGCTTCCCATTCTTGTTAAAAACATTTTCATCTGAGAAGTTGTAGTGTTTTGAGCTTCGTCTAATATTATGAACGAGTTCTCAAGCGTTCTCCCCCTCATATACGCAAGGGGGAGCGTCTCTATTATTTCTTCTTCTTTATATATTTGAAATTTTTCAGGACCTAAAAGATTGTAAAAGGTATCGTATACCGGTTTTAAATAAGGATTCACTTTATCATCTATATCGCCCGGCAAAAAACCCAGTCGTTCTCCCGACTCGACTATTGGCCTTGTAACCACTATTTTTCTGATTTTTTTCTCTTTTAATAATTTCAGAGCGACCGTAGCGGCGAGAAATGTTTTTCCAGTTCCCGCGGGACCTATTGCTATTACTATATCATTTCCAAGCATTGTCCTTATATACTTTTGCTGATTGTTTGTTTTTGGTTTTATGCTATTGCCGAATTCAGTTATGTAAATAAAATTTTCCGCTGGCTTTTTGATTTCTGATTTTGCCTCGTTAGAGATTTCCCGACTTTTGTCGGAATTAACTCTGACGGGGTCCGGAGATTGCGTTTTTGGTTTTAATAGCGTTTCGTAATATTTTTTGAGCATATACTCAAAGGTATTAATCGTTTTGTCAACATTTCTTAATTTTCCTTTTATTATCAATGTAGCGCTTTCATTTTCCACATTGTGTTTTACAAATATTGAGACCTTATACTCCTTCTCAAGTTCTTTTAAATATATATCCTGAGCGCCAAGAATTTTTAATACTTCTTCGTTATTTTTAAGATAAAATTTTTTGATTATCATACATCCCAACCTTCCATAATAATTTATAATTTATTCTTTCCTGTATCAGATTTAAAATCTCCATATCATCTTTTTCGGATCTGTTCAATAATTTTATAACCAGTTTCGTTATATCTCTCATTAATGGAATATCGCCAGGATTATTTGATGTTATCGCTTTTTTAAAAATTTCTTTTAAATTCTTCTTAGATGCCTCGCTTTCATCAAAAGACGATATGGAATATAATAGCATTTTCGTATATTTATCTTTTTCGTCTTTTGAAGTTAATAATTTTATGATATTTCGTGTTTCAGATGAAAACTCTGAAATTACAAACGGGGTAAAGTCGGAAAAATCTTTTTTTTCAATAAGCCCTCTATCAACTTCAGAGTTGTTTTTTTTAATTCTTACTACGGGATTTCCTTTTTCCTCGGAGATGAGTACGGTATATAATTCTTCTTCAAGCGTGATTATATCTGTTAACTTCACATAATAAACTTCATTTTTTTCATCTATTATCTTTATATGATGCCTCGATTTTAGAAATGGATTTGTGAAATCATTATTTAAAAGCAATAAAAATTCGCAGATATATAATTCTTTATATTTTGTATTTTCTATTTTTTCTATTTCCTTTCTCACATCTCTTTTAAAGTTTGATTTCTCGTTTTTAAGTTTTTCTATTATATCCGAATCCATAGAGCTTTCTTTAAGATACTTATTTATTTTAATGAGGCGTTTTATTGAATAGAGTGTTTCGATATTTAATATGTCGTCAAAAGACCATGCGTCGCTTGTGTACGCGAACGCTATATCCATTTGAGATTCAAGCGTTTTTAAAATAGAAGTAATTTCTTTTGCAGTGAGTTTGACTCTTGAGTTTTCTTCTATAAACTTAATTGTCTTTTGAGGGTCAGAATTTTCGTATATATTTATATAATTATTAAGCATTGTTAATGGATCTTTAATTTTATCTAAATTTTTAAGATATAAATCGTCAACTATTCGCGATGCTTTATCCACAGATTCTTTGAGAGTTTTTCTCCAGCCCTGATAGGTATTGGAAGGATTTAACCGACAGCCACACTCATTTTCCCATCTTTTAGTTCCATGTGGACAGGAGCGCGAGGAATTGTTTATTATTTCCACTTCAAAGTCCGTCTCAAGTTGAGATAAAGACGCTATATTGGAGATGAACATATTTTTTTGCGTCAGTATATTTTTTATCAGATTAATTAAATAGATATCCCCGTTTTTAATATGATGACCGTAGTTTTCGCCATCGGACGCTATAAAACATACCTGGTTTTTATGAATTTGAGAGAAGGTTTCTTTTATCCTCAAAATAAATTTAGCGGTGTTTTCTAATTCTCTGCTCATCGTATCTGAGATATCTTTGTTATAGAAAAATATTTTTATTTTTTTGCCATCAAATTGTCTTGACCGCCATATATAAAATTTTGATGTATCTAAATCTTTATACGATGAGATTGCGGTCTGTTCTTCCGTATTAATATTTTTTATCCGTCTCGCCTGAGTCGGAGAAAGGATGGTGAAATCAATTCCATTTTCTATTAAAACATCCAGCGTCTCTTCATCAACCGCCGTTTCGCCGAGCCACATACCGAGCGGCTCTCTTTTAAAATGCCTTTTGAAATTTTCTATTCCCCATTTTACATATAATCTTTTTTTTGAAAGCGAAACAAGCGGAAGTATTGAGTGATTGTAAACCTGAGCTATGGCGGCTGGATACGGAAAAAGTTTTTTAGATATTATATCGGCTTCCAGTATCGCAAGGTAGAGTTTAGGATATTCTTTCTCTATATAGTTTATGAGGGCTGAACCAAAGTTGAAACTTATATAAGAGTATATTGAAACTGTTTCGTCTAATTTTGTTTTTATTCTTTTTAGAGAGAGAGGACCATAACACTCATCTATTATTAAATCGTTATAATTTGAATATGATTTGTTAGAGGTCTCTTCGTTTATTTTAAAACTCCACGGGTCGTCTCTATTTGGTTGATAGAAATTAGCATGTATGGCGATGCTTTTTTTTACCATTCCCATTTAGATATTCCTCTCGGTATGACCACTATTCCCCCCGGATCTATATAATAATTCTGAGAATCCTTATCCGGATTATATCCTATTATGGTTCTGGGTTCAAAAACATTGTATCTATCCATTATTACATTTTTTAATCTTGAACCGGATTTGATTTCGCAGTTATCCATTATTATACAGTTGGTTAGTTCACACTTATCATGAATTATAACATTAGAAGATATTATGCATTTTTTTAGCGAAGATTTAGTGATTACAGACCCATCGCTTATTAAACTGTCCTCAATATTTGATTGAATTATTTTAGCGGGCCCGCAGTTAAATTTCTGCGATATTATGGGCCATTTAGAATTGTTTAAATCTATTTTCGGTTTTTCACCTAAAAGGTCTATATGAGCGTCAAAGTATGACTCTATTGTTCCGACATCCCTCCAGTAATTTGGCTCTTCGTAATTCTTTATTCCCGGGAGATTCTGTTTTGAATAATTGTAGGCATATACACTGTATTTCTTGTATATTGATGGAAGGATTGTTTTTCCAAAATCAATATCCTCCTTATCTGCGAACTCATGCATTATCTTTCTTAGCACATCAAAGTTGAATATATAATTTCCCATAGAGGCGTAAACAAAATTAGGATTGGATGGTATCGGTTTTGGATTCTTTGGTTTTTCTTCAAAGCCGGTTACTTTGTCTGAATCGTGCGTCGTTATCGTTCCAAATCTTGACGCTTCCTTTACAGGAACTGTAATAGCGCTTATCGTTACATCCGATTTTTTTTCAATATGAAATTTTATCATCTGTCTTATGTCCATTCTGTATATATGATCCGCTCCAAATATCGCGACAAGATCAGGGGAAAAATCGTTTATAAGATTTAAATTTTGCTTTACCGCGTCAGCGGTTCCTTTATACCACATCTCGCCCAGCCGCATCTGGGGCGGGACCACCGTTATAAAGTGGTCTTTTGTGACGCCTGAAAAAGCCCAGTTCTGTCTTATATGCTCTATCAATGATTGAGATAAGTACTGGACAAGAACATAGTTGGCGAATATGTTTGAGTTTATGAAGTTTGAAAGAACGAAGTCAATTATTCTATATTTCGCTGCAAACGGTACCGCGGGTTTAGATCTCTCTTTTGTTAAAGGATAGAGTCTTTCGCCTTTTCCCCCCGCCATTATTATTCCTATGGTTTTCATACTTTTCCCCCTAACTTAAAGCATCCAAAATTTCTCTGAGGTCTTTTCCGATACACAAAAAAACCGGTCTGTCTGAAATTGTGTAATTTTTAGTTTTCATTGCCTTTAATTTCGCCGTCGCTTCTATTAAATCATCGATATTCGCTGATTCCCTCGCGACTATCATATCCTGATCGTCTATTCCGAAAGATGTGAAAAAATTTTCCGTCATCTTAGAATACGAATCTATTATTTTTTTTCTCTCATTTATAAGTGACTCTCTTTCCAAGTCGCTTAGTTCATACCATTGATTTGATTTATTTAATGGATGTAACAGAAAATATTTATAAATCCCCGCCCTTCTGTTTATATCGTCCAGCGTCTGTTCTTTAAAATCCTTAAAACCTATATACGAGTATTTTATTTCAAGGTATTTACCTATCCCAACCGAAAAGTTTTTTGCGCAAACGCTTTGAAGATAGTCGATTGAATTATGCATTCTCCACATCATCATATCAGAGTCCTCTTTGAGCCCGGATACGAAATATGTCCTTAAAAAAATCTTCTCCTGAGAATTAGCAATGTTGTCTTCAAATTCCTGCTTTAACGCTATTTTTTCGTTATGCTCAAGATTTTTAAATTTTGAGGACAATTTTAAAAAAGTAAATATTGAAAATAGTTTCATATTATTTTTTCTCCTTGTTATTTTCTGAATTCATTTTTAAGTAATTCAATTTAAAACTATAAACTTCCGTCTCGTTTTCGGTTATTATTCCCGGTTCAAATTCTATGAGTATATATTTTTTACCATTATACTCTATTATATCGCTGTTTGGAATAATTCTGGCGCTTTTTCTCTGGGCTATCATCATAACGCCCCTTACCATCTCTCCGACTTTTATTTCTGGGATATCTTCAAAATCAAATAAAAGCTGGTAATAATATTTATCTTTTGGTATAAAGTCGGTTAATGTTATTTTATATTTTCCAAGCCTTGAATCTTCTATTATTCCTTCAAGTCCCTTTTCAAGGTTTACATATATTTTTTCATCATTTTTCGCTATAACTCTCATTTTTCTCGCTATAGTAATCAGTTTATCTCCTCTGTTTACAAAAGAATTTTGTTTTACATAAATCTTTGTGACTATACCTTTTTCAGGTATGGTTATGTCCGAATAATTAAACATTCCCTTCCATCTTTTAAGTATTTCTTTTTTTTCATTTTCATCTTTTCCTGTTTTTAAAAGCGCTCCCACTTCTCCGCTTACCATTTTTATAACCGTCTGGGATGTCTTGACTATATCAAAAAGCGAGGTCAAAAGAATTGTCACCTCACCGTCAAAAGGAGCGGTTATATTGTATTCGTCATATGCTTGAGTTACGCCAGATATGTTTGAGTTAAGGTATATTTTTTTGTCAGTGATTTCCTTTTCTTCAAAGGTTATTCCTTCAAATGAAAAAAGTTTTAAGGAACAAAAAAATAATACAGTTATTATAATTTTAAATTTTTTTGCTGGCATAGATTTTATTAAAATACTCCCAGGTCCATGGCATTTTTGCTGCAAATATTTTAGATATTGCGCCTGCATATTCTCTTATCTCAAATTGAGCATGCGAATTCGTTCTTAGTTTTATGAAATTTAAAAGGCTTCTTGCGTTTATGGTCCAGTAAAACTGGGTATACTGGCTTACGGGAAGAACCATTCTTGCCATCTCTCTTGCCACGCCTTCTTTTAAAAGTTCCTGATAGACGCGGTATGATTCTTCTATCGATTTTGCGTATAAAGTGAGAAGTTTTTTATCATCAAGATTTTCGGTCTCTAAAGATCCCTGTTTATTTTTTGTATCCTGAATTCTGAAATTTTCAGGCATATAAAACTCGTCTTTTACTTCTGTGTATCTTGCGCTTACTTCATTATAAGAATTATGGACAACAATTCCATCAGCAATAAAATTATGATGCGGACCTTCAACTTCTATGTCATAAGTGGGTACACATCCCGCGTACTCGATGTTTACAAGTTTTACCGGTACGACTCGCAAAAATGTTTTTGGGGGTTTGGGTTTGTGTTTAATTTTAAGAGTTTGAAAAAAATCATTTAAGGAATTATTAAAATAAGCATTCGCAAATTCCATTTCTTTGTTTTGAGCGTGTATTGAGCGATGACAATTAACACATAATGTCGTTAAATTATCTAAATTTCTGGATAGTTCACGAGAAGCCCAAACGGGGATAATATGGTGAACCATAAGATTGCCATTTTGTTTATTACAAATTTGACACGTGTAATTGTTTTTTGCATGGATTTTTTTCGCCTGTTCTTTTGTCCAACGAGCAATGGATTTCCTTTCTGATGTAACTCCTCCTTTCCAGAAATTGCTTCTTGTGCCACTTCTTGCCTTTCGAATAGCTGATAGAGATTTTTCTGTTAATATTCTATTCACCCGATAATGAATACCTTTATTCCATGGGATATGCCCTATTTTATATCCTTTTTCGTTATTTTTAAACTGAAGACCATATTTTTTTAACCATTTTCTAACAGTATGATAAGAAATTCCAGCTGCATTAGCTATTTGTAGTACACTCCAATTTGCTTTTTTCTTTTCATTCAACCATTCTTTAGAACGATAAAGGGGAGAACCATTAACAAATAGTATGGGTTGTTTTGACCAGTAAACTTTGTTATTTATAAACTTTAAATCTGTGGCGTCTTTTAATGTTTTCCATCCCTCTTCAGTTAATAATCTGTGATCCTCTGTTATAGTTGTGGAATATCCATTTTCCAATGTAATTTTAAAGACATTTTTTATACCGGTTGCCCAAACATCTTTTATATGGGTATATTCAATTTCTTTGGTTTCTTCATTTAAACATCTCAACCACATCTTTTGAAGTTTTTCTTTTAGAGGCATCCTTATTCCAGACGGCCGTCTGTGTTGGCAATATTCTTTAAAATTCCTTCCTGTTATCTGCCATATATTGCCGAATCTGGTTTTTATCTTATAACCTTCTATCTTTTTTGCTCGGATTTGATTGCGAATTTGGGACATTGAAAGGCCTGAAAGGTGGCTTAATTCACCAACAGAATATAAATGCATATCATCTATCAAATCTAAGTTTATTGGTTTTAGATATGGAGTAATAGGTTTTGCTCCAAAATGCCATTTTTCATAAACTTCTTGCACTGACATAGAATAAACATTACGTTTTCCTTTTGTTTTGTGTCCTGGCAAATCGAAATAGAGTTTAACTTTGCCGTCCATGCAACCCCATCTATGCCTCATCCACTGCCTTGCCACAAAGATAGGGCATTTTATATGAAATTGAAAAACGCAGTGTTCAAAAGGTGTAAAGTGTTCATGTTTTAAAAGGTATTCTATAAGTTTTTTATCTTTTTCTTCTCCTTTAAGTGTCATATCAAAGCTGACTCTCGCACTTAAGACAGCTCTTTCGTCTCCGCCGATGAAATCAATCAGTTTAACAAAACCCTTATCTAAGACCTCGTAATAAAGAACTGGGTTATTATCTTTTTGCATAAGCGCTTCCTTTTTAAAATTAAGTTAAAATTATATATACTTTAATTTTAGCAAATTATAAGAATAACTGCTATCTTGTAAATGAGTAATAAAAAGACAAGGATAAAAAGGAGGATAAATGGATATCGCTAAAAAAATAGCGAGGATTATATATCCGCATTTTAGATTTGGAGAAAGCAGAATAGAAGATTCCATAAAACTTGTTAACTTAGGAATTGGCGGTTTCTGCCTTTACGGCGGAAGCAAAGACGAAATTATAGATTTCATAAGAACGATGAGGTCGGTCTCGGATCATCCATTGATATTCTTAGCTGATTATGAAAATGGAGCAGGGCAGTGGGTGGAAGGTGCTACTAAACTTCCATCAAATATGGCGATTGCAGCTTCTCAAAACGCGGAGATAGCGAGGCGGAAAGGAGAGATAACTGCGATAGAATCGGATGCGCTCGGAGTTGACTGGGTGCTTGCTCCTGTATTAGATATCGCAAATAATCATTCAAATCCGATAGTTAATTTAAGAGCTTTTTCAGATGAGACGCAAACGATTATATCTTTTGCAAAGAATTATATTTCGGGGCTTAGATCCTTTAATGTCTTAAATTCTATAAAACATTTTCCCGGTCACGGCGACACTTCTACGGATTCTCATCTTAATCTTCCAGAAATAAATAAATCTATAGAAGAGTTAGAAAAATATGAGATGATTCCTTTCAAATCGCTTTTAGAACTCAGCGATTCTGTTATGGTAGGACACTTAATGATGAAATCGCTTGACTCAAAAAATCCAGCTTCGCTTTCCAAAAATATTATAACTTCAATGCTCAGAAATAAATTCAATTACGATGGCGTCGTTATAACTGATGCGCTTATGATGAAAGCGATAAAAGATGAGACAGAATCCGGAGTGAGGGCATTTGTCGCAGGCGCCGATATTCTTCTCTATCCCGAAGACCCTCTCAGATTGTATCACGCTTTAAATGAAGCTAAAAACAAAGGAATTATAAACGATATGATGATTGATAACGCTATAAGAAGACAGGACATACTTGTTTCAAAGAGAAGAACTTCAAATTACAGAACGAAGGATTTATCTGTTATAGGTTGCAACGAGCATAGAAAATTTGTTGAGGATATCGCCCCCAAGTGCATATCCTGGGTTAAAAAGACAAAAGTTCCCGTTGAGAAAAATATTTTTTATTTCGAGACACTTATGGAAGATAAATTTAAGGGCGAAGCATTCATTAAAACGCTTAAAGAATCAGGTTTTGAGTTTAAATCGGATATGGATAGTGCAGATGTAATTATAATTTCTTCCTTTTCAAAACCGAAAGCGTTTTCGGGAAGCATCAATCTCAGTTCAAAAGAAAAGGAAGAGATTGATAATATTTTAAGAAAAGGGAAAAAAACAATTTTTATATCCTTTGGAAGCCCTTTTGTTTTTGACGACTATCTTAAAAGAATAAATTCCGGTATATGCTGTTTTACCGATATAGCTGAATTTCAGGTTGCCTGCGCCAGAGCTTTGAAAGGAGAACTCAATATTTCCGGAACGATGCCCGTAAAGATATATGAATAATCTTTCTTATATAGACCTTATTGTAATTGCAGTCGGTATAATAATTCTATCGTTGATAGGATTTATCAAAGGAAGAAAAAACGAAGATTCGCTGGATTTCTTTCTCGCTTCAAGGAAAAGCAGCGTCTGGGTTTCAACATTTTCTTTTGTCGCAAGCGAAATAAGCGCTATGACCATAGTTGGAGTTCCCGCTGTAAGTTTTAAGGATAACTGGTCATACCTTCAGTTTTTTCTCGGTTCTGCCGTTTCAAGAATGATAATAGCTTATTTCTTTATTCCAGTTTTTTACAGATATAACTGCACCACGATATACGATTTTTTAGGACAGAGATTTCACAGAGGAATTCAGTTTACCTCGAGTATTTTCTTCTTTATAACAAGATTGTTAGCTTCGGGAATAAGATTATACGCTACAGCGCTCGCCATCTCTGTAATAATAGGTCTTAATATAAATTTGACTATATTTCTTTTTTTATTGATTTCTTTTCTTTTTATCGGCTTTGGCGGTATGAAGTCGGTATTATACACAGGAGTTTATCAGGCGTTGAGTTTTTATATTATGGCTGTATTAGTTCTTGGTTTTATATTCATTTCAAAGGACTTTTCTCTGTCAGGTTTTTACACTACATCTTTGTTGGATGGAAAACTCAAAATTTTTAATTTTTCTCTAAATTTTAAAGAGCCGGATATATTTTTGCTCGCTATACTGAACGGCGTTTTCGGTTCTCTCGCCTCATTTGGAACCGATTATGAAATGATGCAGAGATTGCTTACTCTAAAAACGAGAGCGCAGAGTCAGAAGACAATGGCTTATACTATAATCGCCACTTTAGTCCTCGTTATTCTGTATCTTACTCTCGGAACATCAATATATATTTTCTTAAAAACTAACTCCATAAAATATTTAGATAATAGTGATAAAATAGTTTCATATTTCGCGGTAAATTTCCTTCCGCACGGTTTTCGTGGTTTTGTTTTCCTGACTGTGTTTTTAGCTTCTATAGATCTCCCCCTCGTTTCGCTTTCCACTTCTTTCGTAAATGATATATATTTAAAATTTAAAAACATTGGAGAGCAAGAAAAAATAAAGGTTACGAGATTGGCGATGCTTTTTTTCGCCATTCTTTTGTCTGTAATAGCGATAGTGTCTCAGAAAGTTGAAGGAATGCTCTGGTTTGCTTTTGAGATAAACGGAATTACAAGCGGAAGTTTACTTGGAGTTTTTTTGCTTGGAATATTTAGCAAATATAAAGGAAATAAAAGTATAATATTTTCTATGATATTTTCTTCTCTCTTATGCCTTTCTTTTATGATATTAAACAGAATTCAAATTACTAATGTTCCCTGGAGCTCTTTTGTGGTTATAGGAACGATTATAAGTTTCTTTTTTCCCCAGATAATTTCAAAGATTACCCTGAAGAAATATTTATAAAGTGAGCAGTAGCGGACGCCTGCCTGACGGCAGGCAGGTGCTACTACCAAATTGGTGAATAGGTTTTCAATCCTGGTAGATTGGATTTTGGATTATGAATTTTGGATTATAAATGATGAATTATGGATTATGGATGATGAATTAAGGAAGAGATTACTTCGGTAGAACCAGCAAGAGGTTGACTCGCCTGTCTGACGGCAAGGAGGTCATCCGACGTTACGTCGGATGGAAAATCCCCCTCTTTCCCTCCCGACGATATGTCGGGGGGGATGAAAGGGAGATTTTCTTGTATTATTATTTTACAATCTGTTCTTTTTTCTTTTTGATTTCTTCTTCTAATTTTTCAAGTGCTTCTTTCGCATCTTCT
>Ga0078972_1007973_pt1 | contig 22828 bp, 18 predicted proteins | sample YelNatPaOPGAMG01_FD_67568 | JGI IMG/M metagenome (GOLD analysis project Ga0078972, IMG submission 67568) | Hot spring thermophilic microbial communities from Obsidian Pool, Yellowstone National Park, USA - OP-RAMG-01 (SPADES assembly) (version 2) | ecosystem: Environmental > Aquatic > Thermal...
GGCTACACTATCCGGCCTGTTTTAAGTGGCAAGAAGAGAGCAAGCGGTCCGCTGGAGCGGGCCCTATGATTGCTACGCTGGAGCACGGGCGGGCGAGCCCGTGCCATTTTGATTTTTGAGAGGTACCGATGCGTATTGCAGTGATTGGCGGCGATGGGACGGGGCCGGAAGTTGTGAACGAGGGTTTGAAGGCGCTGAAGGTGGTGGCGGCGAAGGTTGGGTTTGAGTATTCGCTCAAGCACTTCGACATTTCGGGCGACCGCTACCTGGCGCGGGGGGGCGATCCGAATCGGCAGACGATTCCGGTGATCGAGGACAGCGAGATCGAGGAACTGCGGTCGTTTGATGCAATCTACCTGGGCGCTGTCGGCCATCCGAAGATCGCGCCGGGGATCCTTGAGAAGGGTGTGCTGCTGCGGCTGCGGTTTGACCTGGACCAGTACATCAATCTGCGGCCGGTGCGGCTGTATCCGGGCGTGGAGACGCCGCTGAAGGACAAGGGGCCGAACGACATCGATTTCATCGTTGTGCGAGAGAACACGGAAGGGCTGTACAGCGGCGCGGGCGGGTTCCAGTACAAGAACACACCGCAGGAGGTCTCGACGCAGCTCAACGTGACGACGCGCTTCGGGGCGGAGCGGGCGATCCGCTATGCGTTTGAGGTGTGCCGGCGGCGAAATAGCAGGAAGAAGATGCTGACGCTGGTTCACAAGACCAACGTGCTGACGTTCGCGGGCGATACGTGGTTCAGGGCGTTCAACGAGATCGGGCAGAAGGATTACCCGGACATCAAGCGAGACTACAACCACGTGGATGCGTGCTGCATGTGGTTTGTGAAGAACCCGGAGTTCTACGATGTGATCGTCACGGACAATATTTTCGGGGACATCATTACCGACCTGGCGGCCGTGATTCAGGGCGGATTGGGCGTGGCGGCGGGCGGGAACATCAACCCCAAGGGCGTGAGCATGTATGAGCCGATGGGCGGGTCTGCGCCGAAGTACACTGGCAAGAATGTCATCAATCCGCTGGCGGGCATCTTGGCTGGCGGCCTGATGCTCGACAACCTCGGAGAGGGAGAAGCGGCCAAGGCTGTGGAAGATGCGGTTGTCAAAGTCATCAGCGGGCGGCTGTCAGGACTTGCTGCAGGCCAGATGGGATACACCACTGCCCAAGTGGGCGATATGGTCGCTGAATACGTAGGCTAGTCTGCACCGGCGCAGCGGCGATATGCAGCGCATGAAGGAACCCATGACAGAGAAATTGACTGTCCTCCCGCTCGGGGGACTCGGCGAAATTGGGATGAACATGATGGCAGTGGCGTACGGGAGCGAGGCCTTTGTGATCGATGCGGGCCTCATGTTTCCGGACGATTCCATGCCTGGGGTGGACCTTGTCATACCGGACATCGACGTGCTGCTTGCGCAGGGATGGAACATCAGGGGGATAGTGGTCACCCACGGTCATGAAGATCACATAGGCGCGCTGCCGTACGTCCTCAAAAAGATCAACTGCCCTCTTTTTGCCACTAATTTGACCATGGGATTGGTGGAATACCGTTTGGAGGAGTTCGATCTCCTGGATGCGACGACGCGCTGCGTCATCGGTCCGCATGAAGACCTGGAGCTCGGGCCGTTCAAGATCTGTTTCACGCCGATGTGCCATTCCGTTGCCGACGGGGTGGGGCTCATCATCTCCACGCCAGCCGGCGTGCTCATGCATTCAGGGGACTTCAAACTCGACCCGACGCCCATTGACGGCCGGCCGTGCGACCTCGAGAAGATAGCAGCCTTTGCCCGCAAAGGCATTTTGGCGCTGTTCTCCGACAGCACCAACGCGGAACAGGGCGGCGCGACGCTGTCGGAGAGCATGATTCGGCCTGCCTTCGAGACGATTTTTAGAGAGGCGCCGGGCAGGATCCTCATCGCCACCTTCTCGTCGAACATCCACCGAATCCAGCAGGTGCTGGACCTTTGCTTCGAGATGAGAAGAAAAGTGGTGTTGGTGGGGAGGTCCATGGTTGCCAACACCCGTATTGCCAGCGAACGAGGCTATTTGGATATTCCGCCGGATACCGTGGTGGAGATGAAAGACCTGGAGCGCCTGCCTCCCCAAAAGGTCACGGTGCTCTCCACCGGCTCCCAGGGGGAACCAATGTCTGCACTGGCGCTCATGGCCCTGGACAAACACAAACACCTCAAGATCAAACCTGGGGACACGGTGGTGCTCTCGTCGAGATTCATTCCAGGCAATGAGAAGGCCATTAACCAGATCGTCAACGAATTTTGCCGCCGCGGGGCGCGTGTGATGTACGAAAAAGTTTCGGATGTGCACGTCTCTGGGCACGCCAGCGAAGAAGAGCTTCGGTATCTCATACGGCTCGTCCATCCGAGGTATTTCGTCCCTATCCACGGCGAATATCGGCACCTGCTGCGGCACGCTCACATAGCCATGGAAGAGGGCATTCCCCGGGATCATGTGGTGGTGGCGACGGACGGCGACGTCATCGAGATCTCTGGGCAAGGCATTTCAGTTGCGAGGCAGTTGGAGGCTGGCCGCGTTTTTGTCCACGGCAAAGGCGTAGGGGACATCGGCCACAATGTGCTGCGGGATCGGCGATCACTCTCGGAGACAGGATTGGTGATGATAGCCCTGGCGATATCGCGTGAGACAGGGAGGCTGGCAGCCGGACCCGAGGTTCATTCCATAGGGGTTACCTTTGACGAGGCTGCCCAGGAGCTCCATGACCGCGTTGCGCGCGACCTGACAGACCTATTGGCCGGCCTCGATCCTCGGGCAACAGAGCAGTGGGAAGCCGCCAAGGAGGAGATCCGGCTCGCGGTCAGGCGCTGTGTGAACAAGACGCTCGGACGAAAACCCCTCGTGAAAACCGTCCTCTTGGAAGTGTAAGGCCGCCGCGGGTAAAATCACAGCGGCGCCGCTGCGCGGGAAAGGCCGAAGGAGGGGCCGAGCCTCAGAAAAATGCGGCGAAAAATTCGTTGGCGTCAATTTTTCCTTGCAATTGGCATTTAGTTGCTATACACAATGAAGGACACGCGGTGCAAAAGCGGACGGCGGACTGGGCCGGGGCGAGTAAAAGCCGACAAAGCGCGTCGCGCGGAGTGGGATTTTTCTTGACAAGCGTGGTTGTCGCGTGCTACGGTGCATACAATATGTGGTCTAACAGCTCTTATTGTGGAGTATGCTTCATTTAAGGAGGGTTTAGGATGAAGAAGTCGTTGGTTACGTTGGTAGTTCTGGTGAGTGCTCTGGCGCTGGCAGGAACGGTGTGTGCGTATGTTGACTGGTCATGCTACGAAATGCCGAAGGCCAAAGTGGTGTGCAAAGACACGGTGTTGTGCAAAGGCGCGGCAAAAGGCGCGATTCCCTTGTGCGGCCCGTGCGCTCCCGTCGTCAAGTATAGTGGCAAGTGGCTGACCGTGGCAAAGTGTCCTGCGCCTCCAAAGGCTGCGGCTAAGCCCGCGCCAAAGGCCGCCAAGAAGGCCGCGCCCAAGAAGTAGTAATAACGTCTGCACAGAAGGCTCCTGATTACGGGGCCTGGTGCGAACAGCTTATACACCATGAGGCAAAGCCCCTCACAAGAGGGGCTTGTCGCGTTCTAGGGGGTAGCCATCTCAGCGGCGCCCCCTTCTGTCATTTGCACGCAAACCGAGTGATCGCCGCCCTCATGAAAGACTTCTCGCTCTCCGCGGGGGTCGCTTCGTTCGAGCCTCGCTCCTTCGAAATGAGAGAGGAACGGATTTCGGAGGCGGCATAGTGGATTTCGGAGGCGCGGTCTTATGAAATGACGCGTGCGTTGACGCTACCTCGCAATGTCATTCCCACGGAAGTGGGCGCCAGAATAGAGATGGTTTCCAAATCGGGTTGGCGGCGGGACGATGAAAGCCCGCAACGCCCCAGAACGGCGAACCCCCTGCGCGCTGTATGGAAGCGACCGCAGGGGGCGTGAGGCGCTGCGTATCAGAGAGGCTGCGTACTCGCGCAGCGCAGCGCCGTTAGAAGTTTCCTCCCATGAGGCATCTCCCGCGGTGAGGTCCTTGCATGCCGCCAGGGCCCATGCCAAATCCTCCGCCCATGAATCCCATGGCGCCGAGCTTTTCTCGCTGTTCAGGGGTAAGGACACTTCGCACCTGCGTCCCGAGGGCGCGTCTCTCCTTTACCATCGCGTCTTGAAGCGCCCAGATCTCCTCGCGCTTTTTCTGGATGGCTGCTTCGTCAGGTTTTGGCGTATTGGCCAGTTCTGCCAGTTCAATGCGTTTCTGCCCTATTTGGCTTTTGATGGCATTGGCCTTCTTCATGAATTCAATCCTCAAGGTATTGATCTGAGTCTGCTGGTCCTTGGAGAGTTCATTCCAGACCGCGGCGCCGGGACCGAAGCCCTTTCCCATGCCGCCGGGGCCGGCCCACAGGGCCGACGCAACAAGGGCCGTCATGACCATGAAACCCATTGTGAAACCAAGCGCTTTTTTCATAATATGTTCTCCTCATCTCTTTTTTTGATGGGCGCGCTTTCGCGCCTCTGATGAGCAATACAGACGAACGGGAAAAAACTCGCGCGGAAAATTAGGGGCCTCGCGACACAACGCACGCGTTTCTCCTATAGCGATTGCCAGAAAAATTGTCCGATTGGGTGAAGCATTTTTTTCAACGAGGAGTATTGCGCGTTGACCCATGGGGAGATATGTTTCTCTCGCCACGAGAAGCGTTGCTTGTCATTTCGAAGGACCCATCCTCGAACGAACGTGAGAGGGGGCGTCTGAGAAATCTTTGCCTCTGGATGAAGATTTCTCGGCGCTACGCGCCTCGAAATGACAGAGAGGATAATGATCTCACAAGTTATCACGAGATTGCTTCGCTTCGCTCGCAATGACACGCAAGAAGACATTGTCATTGCGAGGAGCCGAAGGCGACGTGGCAATCTGAGCTCGTAGAAATCAATGAGTCTAAGCACTATGGAATTCGCGTTTACTTTCGAGAACCGCTATACCTATGCATCGATGTTATTCGGCAAGGAAAATCGAGAATGACGCTGTTGCGCGCACGCGGCGGGTTATTCTTGGGCGGGCGGCTTGAACAGAGGATCAGGCCCCATGCGCCGACCTTTAGGTCCCTTGCGGCCGGGTTCGCAGGGCCCCATCATGCCAGGACCTCGACACGCCCTATTCTTCACGATGGCGAGGAACTGCTGCCGCTTTTCCTCTGGTAGTTGTGCCATTATTTTGCTGATACGAGCCAGGGCCGCGGTCTCCATCTGCCTCTGGAGATTGAGGAGTTCGTCGATGTGTTGTTGGACAGGGGTGAGGTCGCCTGGGTGCGCGGCGATCAAGTCCAAAATCTCGCTCTTTTTCTGCTGGATGAGGCTCCGCTTTTCTTGTATCTCTCTCCGGGAAAATGGGGCGTCGGGCGCCTGGAGCGCGTGTTTGGCCTCGCCGGAAAAGAGCGCAGATGGTTCGGGGGCTGGGGGGGCTCCCAGCCACTGTTGAGCGCGCCACAGGCGCCAACCCACCGTTCCTGCCACCGCAACGTTGAGGGCGAGGGAAAAGACAAGGAGGGCCTTCCAGAACACTGATTTCATCGGTCGTTCCTCTCGCCGGAGGACGCGGAAGTCAAGTCCATGAAAACGTCCCCGAAGGAACTGCCGTTTTCCAAGAGCTGCGCCTCCGTGATGGGCTCGTCAGCGGTCGGGAAAAGGACATCGACCAGCGATCGGCCGGCGAAGTTGCCCATTCCGAGCGCGATGAGCACAAGGAGCGCAAACACGGGTACCTGTCTCCATGCGACGAGACTCTGTTCCCCGCGTCGCGCGCCGGCGCGAGAGGCAAGGCGCGCTTTGATCCGATTCGTCAACGCCCTCTCGTCCACCGCGTACGCCCCGACGTTCCTCACGCGCTCATTTGCGAGGCTCATCTGGCGCCACATCCGGGCGCATTCCTCACATGACGTGAGATGCGCTTCGAGTCTTTCCTTGTCCCTTCCTCTGAGTTCGCGGTCAAGGAGCGCCGACAAATCTTTTTGGTATTTTTGACAGCTCATGGCCTTTGCCTCCACTTCATTATACCAGCGAATACGCAATATCCCGCGATATTTCTCCATACATGGGGATGGTTATCAATCATCCCCGAGGGTTTCCATGATCCGCTGTCTGGCGCGAAAAATCAGCGATTCAACGGACGAGACAGACGTTCCCATCACCTGGGCAATCTCTTCGTAGCTTAAATCTTCTTGCGCCTTCAGCAAGAGCGCGGTTCGCTGCCTTTGGGGAAGCTTGGCGAGTGCGCGCTGGACCGTCTCAAGCTCCTGCTGGACGCTGAGCTGCCGTTCAGCGTCCGTATGGGGAGACGACGGATGAGCTTCCAGAGGGTCGCCGCGCTCCTGGTCTGATGATTGTTCGGACCAAAAACGCGCCATGCTTCGCTTTATGGAGCTGAAAACGTTGATGCTTTGGTTGCGCGCAATGGTGAACAGCCAGGTTTTCACGGAGCCGCGCGGGGACGCGTATTGATCCAGATGGCCATAGACTCTGAGGAACGTCTCTTGCACGATGTCCTCTGCGTCTTCCCGTCGGCCTGTGATGCCGTATGCAAGGCGATAGATGGAAGCTGCGTATCGATCCACCAGCGCGTTGAAGTGCGCGTCTGAACCCTCCAACGCGGCCTGCAAGAGTTCTTCATCGCTCAAGGATTCCAGGCCGCTCATGGTAGGCGTCGGCCGGTTCTGCGCGCAGGCAAGACTGTATATGATATGGCCTCACCGGCCGAGCGGCTGCTGCCACGCGGCCTTGAGTTCCCGTATGTTGACGCGAACCACGACATCTCTGTTGTTCAATCCTTTGATGATAACCGTTTCGTCCTGAGCGACCTTGCCGATGCGACTCAGGGGGGCCCCTGCCATCGCGGCCTCAAACCGTGTTCTATTCTCAGGGTGTATTGTGATGAGGAAACGCGAGGGGCTTTCCGAGAAGAGCGCCACATCGTTCCTAGTGACGCCGTTCAGCGGCATGTCCGCGAGCGCGACATCAGCCCCAAAGCCGCCCGCAAAAGCGCTTTCTGCAAGGGCCGCGCCGAGGCCGCCGTCCGAGAGATCGTGGCAGGAAGCGACGAGCCCTTCCCGTATCGCGTGATGCAGTTGTCGGTAGAAGGAGATGACGGAGAGAGGAGTTACCACCTTGGGAACTTTGTTTCCTATGTATCCTTTTTGGGCAAAGTATTCGGAGCCTCCTGTTTCGTCAGATGTCACCCCAAGGATGTAAATATCGTCGTTGGGAGCTTTGAAATCTGATGAAATAGACCGCCGGATGTCTGGAACGATGCCCAGCGCGGTGAAGAGCACAGTGGGGGGTATAGATATTTTGGTGTCTCCGATGTGGTAATCGTTTTTCATGCTGTCTTTGCCGGAGATGCATGGGATGCCATACGCGGTGGTGATGTCATAGAGGGCCTGGTTGGCCCTGACGAGCTGGGCCAGTTTGTAATGGCCGTCAGGATTCTTTTCCGACTGCACAGGATCGCACCAACAAAAGTTGTCGAGGCCTGCTGTTTGATCAGGGTCGGCGCCCACGGCAACGATGTTCCTCATGGCTTCGTCGATGACTGCGGCCATCATCCAATAGGCGTCGATGTCCGAGTATCGAGGCGCGATGCCGCACCCGATCGCGACGCCTCTGAACCGGCCAGGAACGGGGCATATGACCGCGGCGTCTGCTGGCCCGTCCTCTTCTTCTCCGATGAGGGGTTTGATGATTGTCCCGGCCTGCACTTCGTGGTCGTACTGCCGTATGAAAAACTCCTTGGAGCAAATGTTCCAGCGCGTAAGGAGCTGCTTTAATTCCGATGAGAGGTCTTCTGGGCAGTCGAACGCGGGTTCCTCATGAACGGGCTGCTGCCATCGAGCTTCGAGCCTCATCTGGGGCAGGCCATTGTGGAGAAAATCTAAGGGCAATGACGCTGCAGGTTCTTTTTCCCACCACACCGAAAAGAATCCATCGTCCGTGAATTCCCCGAGGTCCGTGGCTTCGACGTCCATCTGACGCGCGAGTTCGAGGAACGCCGCCACTTTGTCTGGGGGGACCGCGACCGTCATGCGCTCTTGAGCCTCGGACAGCAAGACTTCCCATGGCTGCAATCCGGCATATTTCAAGGGCGCTCGATGAATGAACAGCCGGGCGCCGCCGGCTTCACGAGCCATTTCTCCCACTGAGGAAGAGAGGCCGCCCGCTCCGTTGTCGGTGATGGATGAATAGAGTCCGCGATCCCTGGCGACCAAGAGAAAATCAGTCATCCTTTTTTGGGTGATCGGGTCGCCTATTTGGACCGCGCTGACCGGCGAACCTTCGTGGAGTTCTTCTGATGAAAAAGTGGCGCCATGTATGCCATCCTTTCCAATACGTCCACCAGTCATGATGATATGATCCCCTGGACGCGCCTGTTTGATATGGGCTGGTTTGCCGAGAACCCGCGCGGGCATGATTCCCGCGGTGCCGCAATAGACCAGGGGTTTCCCGAGATAACGTTCGTCGAAGACCACCGCGCCGTTGACCGTCGGGATGCCGCTCTTATTGCCGCCGTGCTCCACGCCCTCTCTCACGCCCTCGAGAACGCGGCGTGGATGGAGAAGACGAGGGGGCAAGGGACCCGTGAAGTCAGGCGGCGCAAAACAAAAGACATCGGTGTTGAAAATCAACGCGGCGCCCAAGCCTGTCCCGAATGGGTCGCGATTGACGCCGACAATACCTGTCAACGCCCCGCCGTACGGGTCCAGCGCCGAGGGAGAATTATGCGTCTCAACCTTCATCACAAGGTTCCAGTCGTCATCGAAGCGAATGACGCCGGCGTTGTCTCGAAAGACCGACAGGCAATAGTCTTGAGCTCCTAAGCGCTGCCGTATCAATTCCGTGGCGCCTTGGATATACGTGGGGAACAGGCCACGGATTTCTGACCATGTCGCGCCATCCCAATAGTCGATGACGGCATTGAAGATCTTATGCTTACAATGCTCTGACCATGTCTGAGCCAGGACCTCCAACTCGCAATCCGTGATCTCTGGCCCGAGCCCGACGCCCAGACGCCTTTGTTGAAACTCCGGGTTGCGAAAAAAATCCCGTATCGCGATCATCTCGTCCAAACTAAGCGCAAGCACCCCTTCTTTGCTGAGCGCCATAAGTTCCTCTGGCGATACCTCCAAAGATATCCTTCTTATCACTACCCTGGCCTGTTGGATGACCCGCGGCGCGACGCGATGAAATCGATCTTCCCCCCGCTGAAATACCCGCCAGGTCTGGATGAGGTCATTGGCAAGCATGTCCCGGGCTAGAGATTCAACCTGGCTGCGAGGGATGGCGCCTGTGATGAAATATATTTTGCGGGAATAGACGCCTTCCTCTTCCGTGAAGGAACAGTCCAGGGTCCGTTGTATAGCCTCCCGAGCAGTGCGGGCTACATTGTCGGTCACGCCCGGCTTGAATCCCACCTCGATAGCCCAGTCGTATTCAACCGGGAGCGGTTGATCTATGGCTGCATCGTGGATGACTGGATCTTGGAATACTTCAGTCGCGATGAGATGGAGTTCGTGAGCGCTCATGTCTCGTTCAATGAGATATGCGTCTGCGACGCGTACATCCTGGAGATGTATGTCCAAGTGCAGCGCAGCGCGTGACGCCACCTTGCCGCCCATTGGGTCAGGTATGCGCCTTTTGAGACAAACCTCTATGCGATGAATCATTGGCAGTCCTTAGTTGCGTGGTTTTCGCAATCGTTCGGGCAAGCAGACGCCAGCCGCAGCGCGCTATTGACCTCCTGTGTGAAGGAAGATACGCGCGTCCACCGCAATGGCGCCAGCAGGCGAAACGATAAGAGGATTTATATCGATAGATTGGATCTCAGGAAAGTGGGTCATGAGATCCGCGACTCTGACGATTGCATCCCGTAATGCAGGGCGATCGACGGCAGGTCTGCCTCTGACGCCGGAGAGTATTTCCGAGCCGGGCAATTCGTCGATCATTTCATCCACATCGGCCAAGGTGACCGGCGCCATGCGCAGCACGCCCTTGGCAAAAATTTCCACAAAAAGGCCTCCGTGCCCAAGGAGCGCCATTGGGCCGAATTGCGGGTCACGCTTGCCGCCGACAATCAATTCATAGGAATCCACCTGCCGAGGCGCCATTTTCTGAACGAGAATTCTGAACGCGTCTCGGGAGTCCCTGGCGGCGAAACGATCAAACATGGCGCGGCATGCGCTTTCCAAAGACGCCGGATTTTCGAGATCCAGAACAACCGCGCCTTGATCGGACTTGTGTGATATATGGGGGGCGATGGCCTTTACAGCATAAGGGCCTTCGATAATTTTGCAGACTTCCTGCAATTCATTGACGTCTTTCAGCACGGCCATGGCTGGCGTGGCGAACCCCGCGTGCGCGATGATTTCCAGCGCCTCATGGAGGAGAGGAGAACGTCGCTGCGCCAGGCAGGCGCCCAAATATTCGCGGATGGCCGCCCTATGAGGCGGAGGATCCGGCGAGGCGTATTCATGTTGTCTTGCCACGAAGCGCCGCCTCTGGTCGTGACGGAGCGCCGCGTCCAAGGCGCGCACAGCCCGTTCAGGGCTCAAAAAGATAGGGAACTCAAGCTCCTTATGAAGGCTCGAGACCTCGTAGGGTTCCGTGGCCACGCACAGGGCTACGGGCTTGCCGTATTCCTGGGCCATGGCCGCAGCAGAGCGCAGCAACCGACGCGATGACGCGCCTTCAATGGCCGCAAAATACGTATGAACCAGCAGCACCCCGTCGTAGGCATCCTCTTGAAGGATGCGGCGAATAATCTTGGCATACACGTCAAAATCGAAGAGATCGCCAAGATCGAGAGGGTTGGTGAGTTTGATGACGTCCGCCCTCATGTGTTTTCTAATTTCCTGCAGGAGGTCGGGGCTAGGCGCGGGTAGATTGAAGCCGTAGGTGTGGGCGGCGTCAGCGGCTATGACCGCGTGGCCGCCTGATCGGGATACAATGGCGAGGTTTCTGCCCGTCATGGGAGGGAGCTGCAGGATTTTCACAAAGTCTAAATAAGACTGCATGTCTCGGAGGCGGGCGATGCCGACTTGGTGCAGCGCTGCATCGACCACTTGATCGTCGTTGGCCAGGGCCTCGGTGTGGGATTGGGCTATGACCCGGCTGAGGGCTCCGATGTTGGCCTTGTGTACAACGATGGGTTTGGGCGATTTGCGCCCCAACTCCGTGAACCGCCGCCCGTCCTTGATGGATTCGACATACAGGCAGATCACCTTGGTTTCAGGATCCTCCATCAAGTATTCGACAAGATCGCTCTCATCCACGTCCAATTTGTTGCCTATGCTGGCGAACTTGCTGTATCCAAGCTGTTCGCTGTCGAACATGTTGAGGAAGCTCAAGGCCACTCCGCCGCTTTGGGCCACAATACCGACGCCGCCCTTTCGGAAGACATTGCGCAATGTGGGGAACGGCGTCGCCAATCCATTGGACGCGTTGATGAGCCCTATACAGTTGGGCCCAATGAAGCGGATGCCGTACTGGGTCGCGATTTTGCGCAATTGAGCCTGCAAGTCCCGTCCTGCGTCGCTGAACTCCCCGAAACCGCCGCTTTCAATAATTACTCGACGAATGCCTTTTTTCCCGCAGTCCTCCAGGATCGATGGGACCGTCTTTGCCGGGGTCAAAATAATCGCCAAGTCGATGGGATCTTCTATCTCTTCCAGGCGCCGGTGGATTTTTCTTCCGAAGATAACGCCTCCATCCAGGCCAACCAGATGGACAATGCCGTTAAACTGAAATTCCAAAAGGTTGCGGGCAATTTCCTTGCCGAGGTTGGAGGGAACCGTTGAAACGCCGATCACGACCACGGATGATGGATAGAAAAAATCCTTCATATTGGCTTTACTCCTGTTCATGCGGCTGCGTCTGAGGCAAGAGGCGCAGAAATCCACGTTATGATCTATGGATCGGCGTTGCTCGTCAACCCTCGTAGCCCTTGGGATGTTTGGAAAGCCATTGCAGGACTTCAGCCGCTATTGATTCGATGTCGGAGCGTTGGGGCGTCCAGTCGAGCATGTCTCTTGCAACGCGCGGGTCTGCAACCAGCTCTGGCGGGTCGCCGGGCCGACGCGGCCCAATTTTTGGATGTATGGCGCGGCCGGAGACCTTGGCCACTGCGTCCACCACCTGTCTGTTTGACAGGCCGGTCCCGGCGCCCAAGTTCACTTGCAGCAGGGGCTCCTTCTCCAGCATCTGCAAGGCCTTGAGGTGCGCGTGGGCAAGGTCTGTGACGTGAATGTAATCTCGGATGCAGGTCCCATCAGGGGTTGGGTAATCGTCTCCAAAAATGGTGAGTTCACTCTGGAGGCCCAGCGCATAACGCGCAACATTGGGTATGAGGTGCGTCTCCGGGTCGTGATCCTCGCCGAGGTCATAGGCAGGCTCGCATCCCGCGGCATTGAAGTACCGCAAGGCTGCCGACCGTATCCCATAGGCGCGTTGGTAATCCTCGAGCATCCATTCGATAGCCAGTTTGCTTCGTCCATAGGGCGAAATCGGGTTTTTGGGGTGGTCTTCTGAGATGGGGAGGCGCTCCGGCACCCCATAGACCGCGCAGGTTGAAGAAAACACCAGCCTATTATGCCCGGTGGCTCGCATGGCCTCGAGCATTGTAAACGCGGCAATCACGTTGTTTTTGTAATACAAAGACGGTTTTTCTACTGATTCGCCCACCAGGCAGCTTGCCGCAAAGTGAAAGATCCCATCGTAGCGATGGGCAGAGAGGTGCGCTTCGAAACCGGCCTTATCCAGAAGGTCGAGATGGACAAAGCGATGGGCCCGTATTGCGGCGCGATGCCCTTTGGAAAGGTTGTCCATGACCGTGACGTCATAGCCGTGGTTGTATGCGAACAGGGCGAAATGGGAGCCCACGTACCCCGCGCCGCCTATCACAAGAATCTTGGCGTCTCCCATCGAAAGGTCCTCCCCTCTGCGCGCTTCGTGCATCTGCTCGCCCTGGAGGCGCAAGCCTTCTTGCCAGCAGTCGATGTGCAGCGGCGCGCCTTGCGTCAAATCAAGAAAAACATAGTAGCACCCCGCACCTCGACGAGCAAACGATTCTTGCCTCTCAGTGACCGCCCGGAATCTGCCTCGGGGCCGTTGCGCCTCAAGAGACGACACGAACACGACGACAGCGCTTGCGATCGGCCGAGAAGAAATCGTTGAATATAGTGCAGTCGGAGAGTATGGTAGGAGTCGCGCTATGACGGCTGAACGCGTGAGAAAGGCTCGTTTCAGAGGAGGTCAAGATGGTATTCGACATTGCTGACGTGAGGGCAAGGGAGATCCTCGATTCCAGGGGGAATCCAACGATCGAGGTGGATGTGATGCTGGATGGCGGGGCAGTGGGAACGGCTGCGATTCCTTCCGGCGCGTCCACAGGAGAAAAAGAAGCCGTAGAACTGCGGGATGGCGACCCAAAGCGTTACGGAGGGAAAGGGGTCCTCAAAGCAGTCGAGAATGTGATGCAAGAGATTCGACCCACCATAGTGGGGATGGACGCCTTTGATCAAAAAGGCCTTGACGCCGCTCTGATTGAACTCGACGGCACGAAGAACAAGAGCAAACTAGGAGCGAACGCGATACTCGGGGTGAGTCTGGCCGCGGCAAAAGCGTGTGCAGTGGAACTCGGCATCCCCCTGTATCGGTACATCGGCGGCGTCGGCGCCAATCGTTTGCCTGTGCCGATGATGAATATCCTCAATGGAGGAGCGCACGCAGACAACAATGTAGATATCCAAGAGTTTATGATCGTTCCTCTCGGCGCTTCGTGCTTTCGAGAAGGTTTGCGCATGGGCGCAGAAATATTTCATGCGCTGAAAAAAATACTCAAAGGCAAAGGCCTCAGCACATCGGTTGGGGACGAAGGGGGATTTGCCCCAAACCTCGACTCCAACGAAGAAGCCCTCGAAGTCATCATGCTCGGCATCCAAGCGTCTGGATACCAGGCGGGCAAGGATGTGTTCTTGGCATTGGATCCGGCCGCGAATTCATTCTTTAAGGATGGATACTACAATCTAGCGGCTGAATCCTCAAAGAAGACGTCAGAAGAGATGATTAGTTTTTACGAAGCGCTGGTGAGCAAATATCCCATCATAATGCTGGAAGACGGCTTGGCTGAAGACGACTGGGACGGCTGGAAACTGCTTACGCAACGGTTAGGGAAAAAAATAGAGATAGTCGGAGACGATATATTCGTCACGAACATCGAGCTGCTGCAAAAAGGGATAAACATGGGCGTGGCGAACTCGATTCTCATCAAACTCAACCAGATAGGAACACTCACTGAAACGTTGGAGACGGTGAACCTGGCCCGCGTCAATGGGTACACCTGCGTGGTATCCCACCGGAGCGGAGAGACAGAAGACACGACCATTGCAGATTTTGTGGTGGGGATAGGGACAGGTCAAATTAAGACAGGGTCCGCGTCCCGGACTGACAGAATTGCAAAATACAACCAGCTTTTGAGGATAGAAGAATCTTTGGGAGAGAGCGCGGTGTATGGCGCGCCTGGTTTGATGCGCTGAATCTTGGACAATTCATGGAACAGGGAGGCGTTGGCTGAGCTGGTTCATGCCAGAAATGCCCCTGTTCCAAGCGACCCGTCGCTCAGCGGGGACTGTGGAGGGGGCAACAAGGCGCCCGCGTCAGGAGGTAGGGATGGCCCAAACGCGTGTTCAGAAGACGTTTGCCGAAATTAATAGGAAAATCAAAGAGGGGAAGGCCGTGGTAGTGACCGCGGACGAGATGGTTCACATCGTTCGAGATCACGGGCCAGCAGAAGCCGCGCGCAAAGTGGACGTGGTAACCACTGGAACGTTCGGTATCATGTGCTCGTCCGGCGCGTTTCTGAATTTTGGGCATACCACTCCCCGCATTCGCGCCAGCAAGGTCTATATCAACGGGGTTGAAGCCTACGCGGGAGTCGCCGCGGTGGACTGCTACATCGGCGCCACCCAGCCACGCGAGGACGATCCGCTCAACAAGGTTTTTCCAGGCCGTTTTCGGTATGGGGGCGGACATGTGATTGAAGACCTCGTGGCGGGGAGGGAAGTTTTGTTACAGGCATCTTCGTACGGCACTGACTGCTATCCCAACAGGTCTTATGAAGCGAAGATGCGTCTCAAGGACTTTGTCGATGCGTTTCTCCTGAGCCCGCGTAACTGCTATCAAAATTATAATTGCGCCATCAACTTATCCCAAAAAACCATTTACACGTACATGGGTGTCTTGCGGCCCGAGGCGTCCAACTGCACCTATTCCACTGCAGGTCAACTCAGCCCGCTGTTGAACGATCCCTTTTATCGCGCCATAGGCGTTGGTACGAGGATTTTTTTAGGGGGCGGCATTGGCTATGTCATAGGCCCCGGCACCCAACACAATCCCCACGTGGAGCGGTCCCCAAACGGGGTTGTCATGGGCGGCGCGGGGACGCTTGCCGTGCGCGGAGACTTGAAGCACATGTCCCCAAGCTTTCTGCGGGGCGCTTCTATTATCGGCTATGGATGCTCGCTTTGTGTTGGCATCGGGATACCCATTCCCATCCTGGACGAAGAAATGGCTCGATTCACAGGGGTCTCTGATGAAGACATACTCGTCCCTGTGGTGGATTATGGTCTCGACTATCCACAAGGCAAAGGCCATCCACTTGCCTACCTTAGCTGCAGTCAATTGAAGACAGGAGAAGTCGTGGTCAACGGCAAGAAGGTCACCTCATCTCCGCTGTCCAGTTATTCCAAAGCGCTTGAGATCGCCGCGCTCCTGAAGGAATGGATCGAGTCTGGGCGTTTCCTCCTCGGGGAGCCTCAAGACACGCTGCCTTCAGTATCTTAGGAGGAAACGCGTTGCGGGGGAACATCGTCTTAGAATATCAGCCGAGGACTTACCGCGATTATCGTGATTCAGGACGTTTTTGCACGTTTCGCGTCACAGTGGAGACCACTGACCTGTACGTGAAGGCCCTCTGCCCCCTCGAACGCGAGACCGAACAATTAGTGCGGGAATGCCGGGGTCAAATAGAGGCGGCCATTGCCCGGAGGCCAGAGTTTTTGGCCAGCCTCACGCCCATTGAAGAGGACCCTCGAGACAGTCCTGTAGCGATGCAGATGATCAGGGCTGCGGTCAAGGCGGGTACCGGTCCCATGGCCGCAGTGGCGGGCGCGGTTGCAGAATTCGTCGGGAGGTCTTTGTTGGCGCTGTCCCCAGAGATCATCATTGAAAACGGGGGAGACATATTTGCTCGAGTGGATACGCCATTTGTGTGCGGTCTTTTCGCCGGCTCTTCCCCATTTAGCAATCGACTCGGCTTCAAGATCGATCCGACGGGTTTGCCGGTGGGAATCTGCACGTCGTCCGCGACGGTAGGGCCGTCTCGATCGTTTGGCAGGGCCGACGCCGCGGTGGTGGTCTCGTACGACGTTGCGCTTGCAGACGCGATGGCGACTGCATTGGGGAATCGTATTCACGGGTATTCGGACCTTCGCAAAGGGGTTGAATGGGCCATGACAATACCCGGCGTCAAGGGCGCGCTTGCTGTCCTAGGTGACAAAATGGCAGTTCTCGGGGAAATCGAGCTCACGCCTGTGTCGCCATGACCCTTGACGGGAATTTTTTAACTTTTGCAAAGGTTGAAGCCGCGAGGAAGAGACAATGGCATCGAAAAATGTATTACTGATCTTCAAGTCCAGCATCATGTACAAACCGGTTATCTATCGCCTGGCCAAGGATTTTGACCTTGTCTTCAACATCCTCGAGGCCAAGATACTGCCCCGCAGAGAAGGGCGCATTCTCCTGGAACTCAGGGGTACGGAAGCAGCCATCGACGAAGGCATCAAGTTCCTCGAAGCCCACCAGGTTGTTGTAGAAATGCTTGCTGACAAGGTCTGGCGGGAAGATGAAAAATGCACACATTGCGGCGCGTGCACCGGCCTTTGCCCTACCGGCGCCCTGCGCATCGAGACGCCCGAGATGAAGGTCGTCTTCGAGGTGGAAAAGTGCGTAGCGTGCGGCATGTGCGGCCTCGTTTGTCCCTTTGGCGCGATGAAAGATATCAAACTGTTCGACCCCTTTGCCGAAGGCCGCACGGGTTCTTGAATCGTTGGGAATATGATCGCGTTTTACGAGCCTTGCGTCCGTGGGAGGTCTATCTCGTCAGGAACGGCGCGGGAAGCGCACAAAATTATATTGAAAATGGCGCGATTGTAAGCTAGTGTGACCGAATCACGGAAAAGACTCAATGGGAATGAATCTTTTGAGGAGGGATGGAGCAATGGCGTCTCGGATTTTCAACTTCAATCCTGGGCCAGCCGCGCTTCCGTTGCCAGTTCTAGAGGAGGCAAGGGAGGAGTTTATTGATTTCAAAGGGTCGGGTATGTCGGTGATGGAAATAAGTCACCGGTCTGCGCTCTTCGAGGACATACTCAACGACGCGGTTGCCAGAATCAAGAGGTTGCTCGCACTGGGCGACAATTTTAAGGTCCTTTTTCTCCAAGGAGGCGCGAGCACGCAGTTCGCCATGGTCCCCATGAATCTCATCCCGCCTGGGGCATCAGCCGATTACATCAACACAGGGACATGGGCGACCAAAGCGATCAAAGAGGCTGAAATCCTGCAGAAGCCCCACAAGGTGATTGCGTCGAGCAAAGACAGAGATTTCAAGTACATTCCCAAGACATTTCAGGTGACCGAAGGAGCGGCGTACCTGCATATCACATCCAACAACACCATCAAAGGAACTCAGTGGCAGTCGTTCCCCGATGCAGGGGACGTGCCATTGGTGTCTGATATGTCTTCGGATATCCTGTCTCGAGCCTTCGACCCGCGGCCGTTTGGGCTTATCTACGCAGGCGCTCAGAAGAATTTAGGACCTGCAGGCGTGACTTTGGTCATCATCAGAGACGACATGCTGGCGCGCGTCCCGAACGACATACCCACCATGTTCCGCTATACCACTCACGCGGAAAAGAATTCCTTGTACAACACGCCGCCGTGCTTCGCGATCTACATGGTGCAGCTCGTCTTGAAATGGCTCGAGGATACGGTAGGAGGGCTCGCCGCGATAGAGAAGGCGAACAAAGAAAAGGCGGCGTTGCTCTACGGCGTCATCGACCAGAGCGGCTTTTACCAAGGAACTGCTGACGTGGACAGCAGGTCCCTCATGAACGTGACCTTCCGTCTGCCCAATGAGGACCTCGAGAAGAAGTTCGTGGCCGAAGCGCAAAAGCAAGGGCTTGGAGGACTGAAAGGACATCGATCAGTGGGCGGTTGCAGGGCTTCTCTTTACAATGCGGTTGGTATGGATGCGGTCCAGGCATTGGTGGATTTCATGCGAGAGTTTGAGAAAAAGAACGGTTGACGCCTTTGACGAGGGAGGCTTCCCATGACGTATCGTATTCTCGTCTCTGACAACCTGCACCAAGAGGGCGTGGAGTATTTCGCTTCCCAGGCAGATTTTGCCGTGGAAGTTCGGCTGGGTCTTGCGCCGGATGCCCTGAGGGCTGCGATTGCCGACTACGATGGGTTGGTAATCAGAAGCGATACCAAAGTGACCAAGGATGTTCTCGAGAATGCGAGAAAATTAAAGGTCATCGGGAGGGCCGGTACAGGTCTGGATAACGTCGATATCCAAGAAGCGACGCGGCGGGGAATCGTGGTGATGAATACGCCGGGTGGCAATTCTGAATCAGCGGCCGAGCTGACCATTGCCATGATCATGGCCGTGCATAGACACATTCCCCAAGCCACGGCATCCATGAAGTCGGGCAAATGGGAGAAGAAGAAGTTCCAAGGCCGTGAAATGGCCGGCAAGGTCCTTGGGGTGATTGGGCTGGGTAAAATCGGGAGCATCGTCGCGAGGCGGGCAATACGAGGGCTCAAAATGTCTGTATTGGCCTATGATCCGGCGAGAACCGCGGAGGCGATTTCCCAAATAGGAGCGAAGCCAGCGTCTTTGGAAGAGATATATCGCAAGTCTGACGTGATTACCGTCCACACGCCGCTGAATGAGTCCACACGAGGCCTTGTGGGAGCCGAGGCTTTTCGCATGATGAAGGACGGCGTCTTCATTGTGAACTGCGCTCGAGGGGGCATCTTGGATGAAAATGCCCTGCTCGAGGCGCTCGAATCGGGAAAGGTGGCCGCCGCAGGTTTGGATGATTTTACGATGAAACCGCCCGGACAGCATCCGCTTGTGATGCACCCTCGCGTGGTTGCGACGCCGCACCTTGGCGCTTCCACCAGCGAAGCGCAAATAACCGTGGCAGTAGCGATTGCCCAGCAGGTTGTGGCTTATCTTAGGGACGGGGTGGTGAGGAACGCGGTCAATGCGCCGTGCGCTGATCCCACGGCCAATCGCAAAATCGGCGCGTACACGGATCTTGCCAAGAGGCTGGGGGAATTCGTCGGCGGCTTGCTCACAGGCGGCGTGGCAGAGATGCAAGTCGAGTATTTGGGTGAACTTGCGGCCTGGCCAGACGTCGCGCCTATTACCAACTCCGCTCTTTTGGGTTTGCTCGTGCAATACGAAGGCGCGGAAGTCAACCCGGTAAATGCGCGTGTAATCGCCGAGGATAGAGGGATAAAGATACTTGAGACCACGACTCAGGAGCCCATTCAGTTAGGGGCAGACCTGGGCGTCACGGCGCGCAACGCTCAGGGAGAGCAGGTCAGGGCGCTGGGCGCGCTGATTCACCGAGTCGGAGACGAACCACGAATTGTCGGGATTGACGGCTTTGTGACGGAAGCAGTTCCAGCCGGACCTATGTTGGTAGTGATGAATCGAGATATCCCGGGGGTTGTGGCCGGAGTCTCCGGCGCGCTGGCAGCCAACGGCATCAATATAGGGCAGATGAACCTCTCTCGGGACCGCCCTGGCGGCATGGCAATGTCCATCATCAACATTGACGTTCCCGCCGCAAAGGCCGTCCTGGAAATGATCGAAAGGATCGAAGGAATTGTTCGAGTCAGGCAGGTGACGCTCGACTGGTAGGCGAGTGAGGCCGTCGATGCGAGGCCGCTCGAGCGCTGGCGGAGGACGTATTCATCTGTAATAAGCGAGAAAGGTAAACACATTTTGAGTACTCTGGTTATTTTGGGAACCCAATGGGGTGATGAGGGAAAAGGAAAAATCGTCGATCTTCTCACTGGCAGGGCCGAGGTTGTTGTTCGCTTTCAAGGCGGCAACAATGCCGGCCATACGCTGAAAGTCTCAGGGGAACAAGTAATCGTCCATCTTATCCCGTCCGGGATATTGTATCCTGACACGCTCAACATCATTGGAAATGGCGTTGTCATCGATCCATCTGTCCTGCTCCAAGAAAAGGCTTCGCTGCGGAGCAGGGGCCATTTCCTCAATGACGGCCAGTTGCTGATCTCGGATCGAGCCCACGTCATCATGCCATATCACAAGATCATAGATGTGGGTCGAGAAGAACTGCTGGCTGGCAAAAAGATAGGCACCACAGGACGCGGGATTGGCCCAGCTTACGAGGACAAGGCTTCCCGGATGGGGATTCGGGTGTGCGACTTGTTGCGACCAGAGGAGCTGCGGACAAAAGTTCGCATGGCCTTGGAGGAAAAGAATTTTCTGATTCAGCATCGGTTTGGCAGAGACCCTTTAGATGCGGATGCAGTAACCGAAGAATACCTCGACTACGGCAAACAGCTTGAACCGCACGTGACAGATACTTCGCAGGTCCTGTTTAGCAAGATTTCCAGCGGCAGCAGGATATTATTCGAGGGGGCTCAAGGCACCCTGCTCGACATCGATCATGGGACATATCCATATGTGACGTCTTCCAACGTCGTGTCAGGCAATGTGAGTTGCGGGGCCGGCGTCAGTCCGGCGAGCATCAAAGGTGTATGGGGCGTGGTAAAGGCCTACACCACTCGAGTCGGAGAGGGCGGCTTCCCAACCGAGCTCAAGGATGCGCTTGGCGACGAGATACGAACTCGAGGGGCAGAATATGGAGCGACTACCGGCAGACCCCGGCGATGCGGCTGGCTTGATATGGTGGTCGTTAACCATAGCGTACGGCTCAACGGACTCACGGGCATTGCTTTGACCAAAATGGACGTGTTGACGGGCATTTCGCCGCTGCTTGTCTGCACTGGCTATGAGATAAACGGCGTGACCGTGGACAGGATTCCGGCTCATATAGAAGATTTTGCCGTCGCGGTTCCCAAATATAGGGAAGTCAAAGGATGGGATGAGCCTCTGGATCAGTGTAGGTCGTTTGACGACCTGCCCAAAAATGCTCGCGACTATGTGGAGACGATAGAGCATCTTTCCGGCGTGCCGGTGACGCTGGTTTCAGTGGGGCCGTCGCGGGATCAGAGTATATTGAGGCGGTCGCCGTTCTGAGCCTCCTTTTCGACGACTGAGAAGGAGTCATCTCAACCGCGGCGGTTCGTGATTGCGTTCCAGCGCCGCGTCATCACTTGTGGGATACGCACATGCGCGCGATATCCCGCTGTACGTTCGCATCCTGAAAGGCCGCTGGATCGTCCAGGTAACGGTTAATGACGTCCCATTCGGTGGGATGCATGAATTCTTTGAGCATGTGAATACCCGCGGATTTGAAGGGTATCAATCGCAATAATTTCACCCCAATTTTTTTGGCTGCCTCCTGGCCGCCTTGTTCTCGGTCTATGACCACGGCAACGACGGAGCATGCCACGTTGGGGATATTTCGCCTCGTCACCTCATGTCTGACCTGCTCCAAGGCAATAAGCTTGCTGTCGAAACGCGTCACGAGATCGTCGATCAACGCGAGCCGGTCTCCCGGGATTATTTCGCCTTCCAGAAGGGCATGCTCCCCATAAGATGAGATGGCCTTTTGAAGCATCTCAATATTCTTGACTCCCTCAAGCTTACGAGTGAAGGCCGCCGGCATGTTGGCGGCAATGGCCATGCCTGCCACGATGGGAATCCCGGCCATAGCAATGCCTACGGCCTTGTTTATGTCTCCCGCCTCTTCTTGCAGTAAGCGCCCCATGGCTTGGCAAATGAGCCGAAATCCATGAGGATATGACAAAATAGGGCGGAGTTGTATATACAGGGGACTATAAAGCCCTGAGATAAGAGTCCAGCCCGATGGTTTGTCCCGATAAAAAGTCTTGATCATGCCGTTCTGATAAAGAAACGCCAGAATTTGTCGGCCAAAATGTGTTTTTTCTTCTTCCCAAGACATGGCAGAATCCTTGTGTGAGAGAGCTTTTGTGAGGGGAGAGCGGCTTCCAATGCAACGCGAAGGGTATTATAGCAGTTCTCGAAGAAAATCGCGAATACCATGGCTGCGTCTCTGGTCGATTGAGGTGAGCAGCGATAGCCTGGTCGCGTTCGGTTCTTCGCCATGACAAAAGGCCATTGGCCAGCCATCGCGAGCAAGGCGCAGCACTTCGATACATTTGAGAAAAGCGACAACACTCTGACATGTTCAGCCAAACCACTGTGAAAAACCGCAGCTCTGGCGTTGAGGAACGTGTTTTTGGGAATTTGGGAAACCACCTCATAGCAGAACCGCGCAAAGCCTGCGTCGCGTCTATACCGGTTCTCTAAATTTCTGTTGGAATAAGGGCCGCCTCGTCGAGCGCGTGGTCGCTTTCGGAACATCCTTGACAGCAGCCAAAGGTCAACATTTGTCATTTCAAAGGAGCGGCCTCCGAACGAATGTGAGGGGATGCGACTGAGAAATCTTTTCCCCAAGGCCAAGATTTCTCGCTTCGCTCGAAATGACATGGACAATGCATTCG
>Ga0078972_1007975_pt1 | contig 22819 bp, 12 predicted proteins | sample YelNatPaOPGAMG01_FD_67568 | JGI IMG/M metagenome (GOLD analysis project Ga0078972, IMG submission 67568) | Hot spring thermophilic microbial communities from Obsidian Pool, Yellowstone National Park, USA - OP-RAMG-01 (SPADES assembly) (version 2) | ecosystem: Environmental > Aquatic > Thermal...
TGTTCCGAGATTATGACCAAAGAACGGATTAACAACTTTCAGCTTATTGTTGATTGTTGTTGTATGAGCTGTGCAGTTGTTTGCATCAAGTGTGACTTCATGATTTATTATGACTTTAAATCCATTCGGTCCCCCGTCGGGACATGGATAAGGATCTCCGCCCGTCTGTGTCCATATAGTTTTGTCCGACCAGTTGCCGTTGCTGTTACTTGTATATTCCGGCATATTTGTCGGGAAGGCAGAAAAGATTCCGGCTGTGTATTCACCGCCAGGATTATTGGTAGATGCAAAGCTGAAGGTTATTTTATTGAGAACAGGATCTACTCCGGGTGTTCTTGTCCATGTTGTGCCTGGGACTTCGAGCCTTGCAGCCAGGTAGTTGCTTTCCTGTGAACCAATAACATCTTCCTGCAGATAATTCAGTTCAAGCGTGCCGGAGAAATTTGTTACACCGGAACTGACTACAGACCAGTAATAGTCAAGAGCGTTGGCAGGGTCAACAACTCCGGGGTGTCTTGCATTTACATTATTAATTTTTATGTAACCTACTGTTCCGTTTGCTGTTATGGTCAGAGTGCCCGGAGTATATTTCCCGGCCACGCCTACAGGAAAAATAAACGCCGGTGAGGCTCCTGAACTGAAGAATTTTCTTAATCCGCCATTGCTGAAGACTCCGTCGGTGATTATCATCTTAGCGGTGCTGAACGGAGCTCCCTGGATGTTACTGTTAACCCCGAGTGTAAACAGGTTATTTTTTATATTAAGAATTCCCGATGTAAGTGTAAGATCTTCAGTAAGTGAAACATCACTGTTAACCTCAGCTCCTGCAGCATTATTGAGAGTGAGCCTTGCGAAGGATCCTGTTCCGGAAATCTTTTGCAGAACTGTTCCGTTTAATAATATCCCGCTTCCGGCCGAATTGTCATCAGTATAGCTGCTGTTGTTAAGGAGGTCGCCTTTAACATTTACCGCATTTGCCCCGCCAATAAGGGTACCAGTTAATATACTGAGATTCCTGTTTGCTGTAATTGTATTATTAAGAGTAAGCGACACACCGGGCATTACAACCAGGTCGTAGAAATTAGTTATCCCTGTAACTGACTGTGCCCCCGCATAAGATGAACCGGAGGATACACTGAATGTAGTGGTGTTAGTACCGGCCACGTAGCCTGCTGCACCCGGTGTATTGGTAAAGTTGCCGTTAAAGGTTATGTTGATATTGTTTGAATTCAATACCGCGTTGGCATTGATTACCATGTCGCCGTTAACGGTAAGGGGACTCTCAAGCAGCCTTACAGTTGCATAATTTGCAGCAGATGTGCCGGTGATGGTAAGGTTATTAAGCGGAATATTTGCATCGAGGAAGTAATTCTGGGCTCCGGAAGCACCATTTGCAAAGATAATGGTACCCCCTGTTACCGAGCCTGTCTGAGGTCTGAGGTAAACATCTCCATAGGGAGAGGAAGGAGTAATGGTTCCTCCGTTACCGCGGACAATGGTAATAGTACCCCCTGACATGTTAAACTCGCTGCCGTCATTCAGAACTTCAAATTTGGCATTGGTGGTAACAAATCCTCTGCCGTGAACAGTTACCGCACCGCCAGTCTGGTTGTACCTGAGCATACCAGCGGCATTTGAAGGATTACGCCGTATCTGACCTACCACCTCCAGAAGGCCTCCGCTTATTTCAATAGCCGAAGCTCCTGAGGTTGAATACTCTATGTCGTTATTTATATCATTCGGGGCTCCAACCTGACCTACAAATACCCTTCCGTTAATAATTGTCAGTTTTCCGTTAAGAATAAGGTCGCCGTTGTTATTGGCAGCGTTACCTATTAGTATGTTTCTGTTTCCTGAATTGCTCGGCAGATTTATATAGAGGCCTGCTGTTGCCGGTATAATAAACGGAGAAGTTGTTGAAATAGTAAAGTCCGAAGAAGGATCGGTACGCATATATCTCAACGTACCATTCTGCAGGGTAAGCCAGTTATTGACAGGGGTTGTAAGAGTTCCTGCAATATCAATTGTTAGGGTAGTACTCTGTGAAGTTCCTTTGTTAACAGTAACCGTGCTGAATACAGTGAGAGGCGTACCTGCTGTATTTTTTATGCTTGCCGAGGTTGGGCCGAAGAAAGTTACAGGAATATTGGTAAAATCAACTTTGGATGTTGTGCTCAATCCATGGGTCAGACCGTCGGTATTGTTTATCAGGCTCCCTCCAATTGACATACTCTGGTTTGTTGCTCCAATCCCCCATACATAGAGAGCTGCAAGAGTTGCCACCCTGACGTCACCCTCAACCACAAAGTTCTGGGCAATTGCTCCGTTATTGTACCAGATAAGCGCACCTCCCTGAATATCCATATTACCCTTAATGGTAATTGTTTTTGCAACAGCGGCAACCGGACCGGGATAAGTATTTCCCCATGTGGGGCAGAACCAAGAATCGGCATTCTGGCCTCTTGTAATAAGGTCACCGTAAATTGTCACACTGATATTTCCGAAAATCACATTCGACCCTCCCAGCGGAGAAAGAATTAGATTTCCATAGCTTGATATATTTGAAGGAAGATAATATGTACCGCCCGCAGCCGGGTTTGTTGTATAAAGCTCGGTAGTTCCCCTGTTGACATTAAATTCTGAAAAGTCGCCTGAAGGGAAAATATAAGTGGATGGACTGTTGAAATTTGTTGTAAGCCTGAAGTTGCCGTTTCCGTTTGGATGCGATGTAACCCTGCTGAAAACGGATGAGGGGTTGTATCCGACATCAAGTGCTGAACCGGCCTCAATCTGAAGCGTGGCGCAGCTTACACTCCCGGTATTTGGAACAGTGGGATTGGTGGCAAGATATACACTGTCCCTGTCGCCGATTATTACAATATCGTTTGCTCCGGGTGCAAAAGCCGGCGGATCATCAACAGTATGACCTGTAAGCGACCATGTACTCAGGTCGGTCCATAGTCCCGACTGGCGGCTGTAATAAACCCTCGGAGCTCCGAACGGATCGGTCGGATTGTCGTCACCTGCCGTATATTCACCGTCTATAAAACTAATATTTTCAAGGAAACTGCCCGTACCCGGCTCACCTATAATATTATTAATTTCATCAACATCTGCTGCAGTTCCCTTTGTCCATGAACTTGTTGCAGTGTTAAATCTTGCCGCAACGTACTCGTTCTCAGTTACTGTTCCACCACTTACAACATTTGCTTCAGCATAAGTATAACCATGAGTTACAGTTGCAGAACCAAGGTCAAAGCCCGAGGAAACAACACGCCAGTAATAGGTCAGGCTGCGACCTGTAGTCGTGACATTCGGATGAGCATAATTAACAGGTATAACAGTTATTGAACCATAGGAAGCGGGGGCAGAACTGAATGTATATGTTGCAGGTGTATAGTTTACAACTCCAACATGAAAAGTGAACGGCCCGGTAGATGAAAATACTTTTGTTACCCCGCCGTCGCCGTTATTACCTGCTGTGCAAATATACCTCAGGGGACCTCCGTTCACAATCGAAGCTTGTTCATTAAGCCTCAGGTTATAGTTTCCTATATTAAACAGCTTGTTGTTTGAAAAAGTAAGGGTACCGTTAATTGTCATATTTGCAAGGAGCGAAACAGGTGCAGCTGCAGCATTGGTATTTTTTAATTCAACATTACTAAAAACTCCGTTACCGTCAATTGTCTGCACGGCAGTACCGTTAAGAACAATCTTTCCTGTTCCTGCTATAACGCCGGAGTTATAAACAGTACCGCCTATATTAATTGTATTGCCGTTATCATTCAGTGTGGCAAGGGAGAGCCGGAAATTGTTTGTAACGGTAATGACGGAACCTGCTGTTCCTGCAAAGTTTAAAGCAGTCCCGGCCGGCTTGTCAACAGTGAAACGGTAAAGTGTCTGCGGGGCATAAACGTAAAAGTTCTGCCCTGCTGAGCCGTTCAGGGTTGTAGTATTATTACCCGGAGTATATGCAGATCCGGAGGCTATTGTGAAATCTCCTCCTATTGTAACATCAAGATTGTTTGCCGTTAGGGCACCGGAGGTTATGGAAAGTTTGTTAAGAACAGTTACAGGTGTGGAATTAAGCTGGACGATCGCGGTCCCGCTTGTCCTGTTGACAGTCAGGTTTGCAAAAGGAGCATTGGAATTAACAAGAAGATCCCGGTCATCAGCCGGAACAATACCTGAGACAGGCAGTAACTCCACAGTCCCGCCGGTTACATTAATATCTGAAGCAGAACAAAGCACTCTGAAAGCATAGGTAGGGGCCGTGGTTCCGCAAACATCATATATTTTTATTGAACCTCCGGTCATGGAATAGCCGGTGTTACCGCCACTGTTGGTAATGTCGAAGGATCCTGCTGTGCCATCCACTCCGACTGAAGCGCGGGTATTATTCAAGGGAGCGCTCACAAGTCCTGCAGGTGTAAAGAGCGTAGTAGTTCTCTGAAACCTTCCTCTAACTTCCAAAGTTCCGCCAGACTGGGAATAGGATATAAGACTATTTGCCAGAGGAGAAGAATGGAACTGTTTAGTATCCACTGTTCCACCGTTAAGAATAAACTGGCCGGGGGCATAATTCCAGTAAGTGATACCGCCCGATTCGCGGGTTGAAAGGTATCCGTCATTAATCTGAAGTTTTCCATACACTGAAATCCCGCTGTTCGCGCTCCCGGCATCTATTCCCATTGAGGCATTATCGGGTGCAGCAACGCCGTAAGCCCCGTTAACTTCACGGTAATTGTCGGCTGTTGAAAGAACAATTACGCCTGTTCCATCAAGAATAATTGCGGCGTTCCGTGGAATGCAGAAATCGCTTGAAGGCGGGCCGGCAACAGATCCTTCCGTCAAACTTGGAATTACGGCAAGCCCCTGAAGTACAAGGGTTCCGTTACGAACCCACAAAGCCTTCTTCAGATAAGGATTTGCATTCGTGGCCGGAGCTGTCACTTCACCGGCAGAAATATTTGCACCAAACAGCCTGAAGTAATTATAGGCCGATGAATAAACCGTAAGCTTGCTTGTCTGTCCGCTACCCTTATCAACAATAAGGTTGTAGAAATCTGTCTGACCATTACATGTAAGAACTCTGTCGGCTGATCCGTTAAAATAAACTGTGGCAAAACCGGTTGTGGGTCCGTTAACAATTGGAGGAAAACTGTTATAAACAGGATAAGGAAGATTGGTGAAGCGCACGGTACCATTATTTGTAAAGTCGCCAAATATCTGAACCCTGTGTGACTGCAATTCGTAATAATTGACAAACCCTCCGGTAACTCCGTTTATACCAAGTGGTGAGGTTTGTGTATTTGTTACGCCTGTTCCTACTGCTATCGAAGCACCATTGTCAACAATAACATTTCCGTTTATTACAAGAGATAGTCTTTGTGAAGTTGCATCGTTAATCTGAAATGTACCCTGCCTGACAAGGAGATTACCGTTAAGAGTGAGGTTCCCTGCCTGGACCACTGCGCCCGGCGCTTTTATGGAAAGGTGGTAATAGGTTGTCTGTGTAACGGGCATTGTAACGGCGGCGTTATATTCGGTGGTACCGCCGTCGGCAGTCACAAAAGTGTTGGTTGTTACCGGAGACGGGAAACCTGCTGAAGCGAGTTTAAGGGTTCCGGCACCTCTCAGTGCAGTGAGCCCGCTGGTAAAGCTGAATACTGACTGGTCAAGAATACCGCCGCTGTTTATAGTAATATCAAGGTTTTGCGTTGCAACGTTTGAGGAGAGTGTAACCGTTCTTCCGCTCAGGATCACCACTTTGTCTCCAAGCCCCGGCACCATTGTTCCGGGGCCGGTAGTACCGCTGGGGTCAAATGTCCATGTGGAAGCCTGGTCCCAGTTGCCTGTCTGATAAGAGTAGAAAGTGCCCGGTGCTCCTAATGTCCAGAGCCCCGTTATTGTGGCGCTTCCGGTGGATGTGGCAGGATTAACACCTTTGGCTGAAGCTCCCGTGGCTAATGCCCAGGTGCCGGAAGTGTTTGTATATAAACGAAAATCAGCAGGATTGCCGACAGCTTCGGATATATCATAAGCGAATGAGAGTACTGTAGTTGGCTGGGTAGTTATGCCCGAAACTGAAATGTCCCAGTGTTTTTTAAGGTAATTCGGAAGTGAACCGGCCTGAAGAGGTACTGCTCTCAGAGAAATGCTTCTGGGTGCTGCCACAGCATTAGGTAGTAAAGAAATAACCAAAGGATTATAGATTCCGTTACTCCCTACCGGATAGGTGAGGTTAAAGCTCTGGTTAGTGGCATTAGCTGAACGTATAAACCGCCCTGTCCCGTTTGTTTCAATCATTTTTGTTGCACTGAATGGGGCACCGGCTATTGCGGTTGTATTGGTAAGTGTCAGGTCGTAGTCGCCAAGCCTCAGAACCCCTGATGTAAGTGTAAGTGTACCTGTAACGCTTGCCGGGCCGGTGAGGGTTTTGGTTCCTCCCCCATTAATATTAAGGTTGTAATAGGTATAGCTTCCTGCCTGCTGGTTTGTACCATTATAGTTGACCCTCCCGGTGGAACATGTGTAGCCTCCGCCCGTAAAATCACCTGCGACATTTATTGTGGCAGCTCCTGTAAAGGTGATATTGTTCCTGTCGCTTCCTCCATCCATTCTTATGTTGCCGGTGACGTTCATGGTACCGGTGGATGCAGTAATTAAAAGATCATAAGAAGGATCAGCGGTTGCCGGCATAAAAATTCCTGCGCAATTCAGAATTCCGGTACCAAGTGTAATGGTCTGGTCACCTGCGTCGGCAGCAGGTTCGCTGAAAACAACATCTCCCGTAACGTTAAGCGTCCGGCCGGTTAAAACAAGAGTAGTCGCTGCGGTAGTACCGTCAACAAATTTAATGCCTGCTACCGGATTAGCAGGGGAGACATTAAGGGTAACGACATGGCCGCTGTTAACCCATACTGTTCCTGCACCTGGGGCCACTCCCGGGTAGTCACCGGCTGCACAGTTTACCCATGCACCTGCCACTCTGACCTGCCATGTTGTGTTGGCATTCCAGTTTCCGGTTGCGCGTGTCTGATAATCACCATCCTGCGGGGCAGGCAGAGGCAGAGGCAGAGGAAGGAAAGAGGCCATCTTCTCCGGAACAGGATTGAGACCCGATTTATCTTCCGTCATTCCTGAAGCGGTAAAAAAGGCAGGATTATCAGTTTCAGCAATCAGTGAAGCTGAGCCGAAAGCCGTTCTCCCGGCAATCAACGGGGATAGTATTGAAAGGAGAAAGAATAATATAAAAGTATTCAGGAAACCGCCAGACCTTAAAGGTGAAAATCTGATAAAACATTCTTCATCCCTTTGTCTTCTAAAAGCGGAAAACTGGTTTTGCCGTTCCATATCTGTCAGGTTCAGTTTTATTTCAAATATTTCATAAATAATTAAAAAACAATATTTTCAGCCTATACTTCTTCCATATTAAGCTGAAACTGCTTAACCATAACTTCATAAAGCGAATATATATAATTTTGTCTCACATGTAACACAATATTTTACAGGTATTTTCAACATATTAACAATAGTTATTAAACCGGCTGCCCGTTCCGGCAGTTTTTTTTGTTATAAGTGTGACACTTACATACCGGCATTTAGTTGCATGGGGAAGAGGGCGAAAGAGTATTTTTTTGACAAAAACAGGTACGGATTTTATGAACTGATCTGTTTTTTTGATTAAAGATATTCCGGGCAAAGGAATATCAATAAAAAAAAGGAAGGAGTATAAACTCTTTCCTTAGGAATATTTGTGGGCGATGTAGGAGTCGAACCTACGACCCCCTGCTTGTAAGGCAGGTGCTCTGAACCAGCTGAGCTAATCGCCCTAAAAGAACTTTAAAAGTGGGTGCAAATATAGATTACATTTTTATATATGCAAAAAACCAGAACCAGATTTTTATCAGAAAGAGTGAAAAAAGTATTTTAATCTCTTCTCTGTTTCTCCGGAATAAAAACAGAGGCTAATACCGACGAGGCCAATATTAAAACAATCACTATCAATGACAAATAGACAGGTATTTCAATTTTTTTAATTGCCTCAGCAAAAATCATCTTCAATCCTACAAAGGTCAATACCAGCGACAATCCTGTTTTAAGGTACCTGAAGTAACCCATTATTCCTGAAACCGCAAAATAGAGAGACCTCAACCCCAGAATGGCAAATATATTTGAAGTTATGACAATGAATGCATCATCAGTAATCGCAAGTACTGCGGGAATACTGTCAACAGCAAAAATTACATCCGACGATTCAATTATCAGCAAAACCAGAAAGAGGGGAGTTGCATATAATTTGTTCTCCTTCCTGACAAAAAATTTCTCCTTTTTATCTGATTCTGATATTCTTATAATTTTTCTTGCAAATCGGAGAACCGGATTTTTCTCAGGTTCTACCTTAAATGTTTTACCTTTTATTATATCTGTCAGCATTTTAATACCTGAATAAATCAGGAAGGCACCAAAAATGTAAACGATCCAGTGAAATTTATGAATTAGTGTTACGCCTGCAAGAATGAAAACCGTTCTCATTACTACAGCTCCAATAATGCCCCAGAACAGTACTTTGTGCTGGTATCTGTCATCAACAGCGAAATATGAAAATATCAGAATAAAAACAAAAATATTGTCAACACTCAGTGAGTATTCAATAACATATCCTGTAAGATATTCAAGAACTTTTACCCTTGCCAGTGTGGCGCTTTCCCTTGCATAGTCGAAATATACCACAAGCATAAAAAGCATGGCCAGCCCAATCCATATCCCGCTCCATCTGAGTGCCTCCCTTATACGCACTTTATGAAGCTTCCTGTGAAATACCCCAAGATCAAGCGATAACATTAAAGCTATAAGAACAATAAAGCCAATCCAGAAGAATAAGTTTTCTCTCATTAACGGTTCAGAAATATGAGTGCAAACATAGAAAAATTATTCAATCTGATTTAAGAGATTCGCCTTGATGTTTTCAGAACCGGCTTATTGTCAGAATTAATAATATCATCCGGTATTATTTCACCGGCATTATGGTTCTCAGTGGTTTAAAATATTTTTTATCAATATCCGGAATGCCGTTTCCATTTAAATCTTTCATTTGCTGAAGGTATTCAATCAATGCCAGCCATTCTTTCCCCTCCTGCAAACCTGGCTGCTTTTCATCAATATCCACAATTGCGGTGCTCATATCAGTAACTCTTTCACCTTTGCTGTTTTTCGGAACCACATTTATCAGTCCGAAACTCTTCTTTTTTATTATTCCAATAAATTCAAGCATATATGAATTTGCTGTGATGGAATACAGAGAATTATTTTTCTTTGAAAAATCAACATTTATAACCCTTCCGTCAGGTTTAACGATTTCAATTTTACTAACCTTTTTAAGCAGTCCTTTGTCGGGATTGTATTCAGCTTTCATTCCGGAAAAGAAGCAGTAATAATCGGGGTCTGATTTCCCTGCAATGAGAAGTATTTCAAGTATGTTTTTAAGTTCTCTGCCGGTTACGTATAAACGCGAGAACGGATAGCCCGGGACCTCATCTTTTCCAGAGCCGAGTGGCATTATCCTGAAAATATCAGCCGGGGTCTGGTTGCCGGGAACAATCCTGTCGCGGATTATTCCTGCCGAAACCATTGCTACATCAGCACCAGCCGCGGAATGTTTATTAATATAATAATGTATAGCATCTGCAACAAGTGGCCCAAGATTGCTTTCATCAAGGTTGCCCTGAGGATTAATATCAATGAGCGTGCCGGTTTCCGCAACAGGCATCTCATAACTCATTCTGAAAGGCTTCAGGATATTATCAGTAATTATTTTTTTCTGCTCTTCAATACTTTTCTCGGTTTCCTCATCACCTGCAATATGGTCGTCAACACTTATCAGTTCATAACTTTCAAATTTTATTCCTTTTTCTGAACGGCTGAATATCACCCTGCCCATGTTTTCTCCATATTCCCCTGTCTGGACAATAACTGTACCGTTGACAATAACAGGTTTTTGAAGCAGTGTATGTGTATGTCCGCTTACAATCAGGTCAATACCTTTTACTTTTTTTGCAAGTTTAACATCTTCTCCCTCCCACTCCCCATTTTTACCCTTTGATACACCTGAATGGGAAAGGCAGATTATCATATCACAGCCCTGCTGTTTCAGTTCATTAACAGCCTTCCTTGCAAACCGGACCTGCTTTTCAAATGTAAGGGGAGCTGCATAAGGTGCCACATCAATGGCATTAACACCTAAAAGGGAAAAGAAACCTGCCTTAATTCCATGACGTGTTATGATGAATGTCCGTTTTATAACTTCTTTCCGGAATAATTCCTCAATAGCATCATCCCTTGAATCCTTCTTATTGAACACCGCATTCCCGAGAAGCAACTGGGGAATTTGTCCGGTTGCAAGCGAAGAGTTGATTATTTCAGCAATTTTTTGTGTACCAAAATCAAACTCATGATTGCCGAAACACACTGCATCATAGCCCATTTTCTTCATCAACGGAAGCTGAAAACCGTTTTTTGCTTCTACTGTATGAAACAGTGTGCCCATAAGGAAATCGCCTGCATCAACCACAAAAACAGTGTGCTGCGGGTCTTCCCTTTCTTTTTTAATAATTGAAGCTAATCTCGAAAAGCCTCCCTTAGTCTTATCATCGTTAACACTTAACGGCGTATATTGTGATTCGGGTGCAAATCCTTCAATCCTCGAATGCAGGTCGTTTGTATGTAGAATAATAATTTTTTCCGGGGTCTGTGCAATCAGGAGTCCGGAAACAAAAAACGAAAAAAGCAGAAATTTATATCTGATCATAATACTTAATTTTAATTATTAATAAGTAAAGATAACCAATATTTTAAAAAAGTTAGCAGTGCCTGAAATTAGTTATTCACTGCAAATCAGCAACAACGAAGGTACTTCCGCCTATAAAGATAAGATCATCACCGGAAGCTGAGGATTTTGCCTTTTCAAAAGCTTCCGGTACAGAGGCATAAGCGTTGCCGTTCAGTCCATAATTCAATGCTTTTTCCCTGAGAAGATTTTCGTCAAGTGCTCTCTCTACGGTTGCCCGTGTAAAATAATATCTGGCCTCTTTCGGGAATAAGGGAAGAATACTTTCAAGATCTTTATCTTTCACAAAACCCAGCACAATATGTTTCTGTTCTGCAGGTATTTCCATCAGCTGACTGATTACCTGCTCCAGTCCCTCCCTGTTATGTCCAGTATCGCAGATTATCAATGGCCTGTGGCCCAGAATCTGCCATCTGCCGGCAAAACCTGTATTTTTTACAACATCCTTAATTCCGGTTAAAACAATCTCCTCATTATTTATTTTAAAATAAGAATTCAGTTTCATTGAAGCAGCCATTACCACAGGTATGTTTTTTGCCTGGTAATCACCTGCAAGAGGTGATTTAACAACAAATTCTCTGCCGGTTCTGATGTGCTTCAGTATAAATTTCCTTATTTCGGAATTAGGGTCAAATTTTTCAGGAACACATTGATATTCAATGTCAGCAAAAATTATTTCAGATTCAGTTTCCTTTGCCTTCGATGTAAATACTTCTGCCGTTTCCTCCTGTGTTTCCCCGATAATTACAGGAATACGTTCTTTTATTATCCCTGCCTTTTCGCCTGCAATTTTCTGCAGGGTATCACCAAGAAACTCAATGTGATCATGTCCGATATTTGTTATAACTGAAAGAACCGGTGTGATTATGTTAGTGGAATCGAGCCTTCCTCCCATTCCTGTTTCCACAACAGCCACATCAACATCTTCCTGTGCAAAATACACAAATGCCATGGCAACTGTTATTTCGAAGAATGAAGGCTTCAGTTTCTCAATTAATTCCCTGTTTTTATCAATAAACCCGGTCACCTCCTTTTCAGGTATCATTTTACCGTTTACCTTTATTCTTTCCCTGAAGTCTTTAAGATGAGGTGATGTATATAGCCCTGTCCTGCAGCCTGCTGTCTGCAGCACCGATGCCAGCATATGCGATACTGAGCCTTTACCGTTTGTCCCTGCTATATGCACCGATTTAAATTTTCTGTGAGGGTGCCCGAAATATTCATCAAGCAGAATAGTGTTTTTAAGGTCGGCTTTATATGCAGGTTTTCCGATGCGGTGGTATGCCGGAAGCTGGCTATAAATATATTCAACTGTTTCCTTGTAAGTCATATTCATTACTTCCGGCCTGTAAGCCAGTTATTACGTCTGATTTTACCAGGTTCGTACCTTTCAGGAAGCGGGGCCGGTTTTTCGGCCGGAACACCTATTGAGACGATAGCAACAGGTCTGATATCCTGAGGAAGCTGCAGAATCCCGCTGATGGCTTTTACCCTCTCTTCCCGCGGCTCCACTCCAAGCCACACAGCACCGTAGCCGAGTGCATGAGCTGCAAGAAGAACATTCTGCGTGGCAGCCGAACAGTCAAGAAGATAATAGCCCGGTGCATTCTGCTTTTTCAGATCGCCGCACACAACTATTGCATGACTCGCTTCCTTAAGCATCGCAGCATAAGGATGAGCCTTCATTATTTTATTTATTACTTCCCTGTCGTCAATAATGATAAAATGCCACGGCCTTTTGTTATTTGCCGAAGGAGCATACATACCTGCTTTAATAATCAGGTCTATGTCACTGCCGGGAATCATCCCTCCGGTATATTTGCGGATACTTCTTCTTGTAAGAAGACCTTCATATAGTTCCATATTTCAACAATTTTAAATCTTCATCGCAAAAACGTTGCCAATTTATATTTTTTTGGTTTAATGTCATCAAACTTTTTTCAAACCCCTTCATTACTTTATTCCGCTTTCATCTCAGGTTACTTTTTTAAAGAATCTGTTTAATAGCAATAATTTATTTAAATTTGTAAACTTGAAAATTTTATTGTACCAATTATATAAACTACTGATAATAAACTATTTATTAATGACAAAAAAACACAACAAGAAACTTTTTGTAATTGATACGAATGTTCTGCTGCACGACTACAAGTGTATTTACAATTTTGAGGAGAATGATGTAATAATTCCTATAGTTGTTCTTGAAGAACTTGACAAATTCAAAAAAGGTAATGACATTATTAATTTTCATGCACGTGAATTTACCAGAGAGCTTGATAAACTCTCGGGCAATATGCTGTTAACATCAAACATACCTCTTGGCGAGAACCTTGGCAATCTTCATATTGAAACAGGGAAAGAATATTCTGAGCGTGTAAGCCAGGCTTTTCCGGAAAAGACTGCTGACCACAGGATTCTGGCAATAACTGATTATGTATGCAATGCCAACAAAGATAAAACAGTCGTTCTCATCACCAAGGATATAAACCTCAGGATGAAAGCCAAGTCGTTGGGGATCATGGCTCAGGATTACCAGAATGACAAGGTTGCCAACATTGACGACCTTTATAAAGGAATAAAAATCATTGAAGGTGTTGACCAGAACCTGATCAACAAACTGTATGAACAGCCTGAGGGGGTAAGCATCTCAGAATTTCCGGTTGATAACGAACTGCACGGGCATAAATTTTATATTCTCAGGAATAACGGTGCAAGTGCACTTGCTCACTACAGTCCTGTAACAAAGATGATAACCAGGGTGGTTAAGCAAACCACTTATGGAATAGATCCTCGCAATGCAGAACAGACTTTTGCCCTCGAGTCACTTTTAAATCCTGACATTCAGCTGGTTTCTCTCACCGGGAAAGCTGGTACCGGTAAAACCTTGCTTGCACTGGCAGCAGCACTTCACCAGCATAAGAAATACAAACAGATATTTCTGGCCCGGCCAATTATTCCCCTTGCAAACCGCGATATGGGATACCTGCCCGGAGATATAAAAGAGAAAATGGATCCCTATATGCAGCCACTGTTTGACAATCTCACAGTTATCAAGCATAAATTCAGCCAGCAGAGCCCTGAATTTATACGGATCAACGACATGATAAAAGAGGAGAAACTTGTTATAACACCCCTTGCATATATAAGAGGCCGCAGCCTGTCAAGTGTTTTCTTTATTGTTGATGAAGCCCAGAACCTGACACCGCATGAAATAAAAACAATAATCACCCGCGCCGGGGAAGGGACAAAAATGGTATTTACCGGAGATATCGAACAGATAGATTCACCCTACCTCGACACCGCATCGAACGGATTGAGCTATCTTTCCGATAAAATGAAAGGCCAGGATATTTTTGCCCATGTAAATCTTGTTAAAGGTGAAAGGAGTTTTCTGGCTGAACTAGCCAGTAAACTTCTTTGAAATTTAAATATAAATCACTTATTTTATTAACAATCATATAAATGCCTGTTTCTATGAAAAAGTTATCATTTCTTCTCATTTCTGTTATCTTATTTGCAACATTATCAGAAATTTATGCACAAAACGGAAAAAAAACCTTACTTTTTAACGGGAAAAACCTTAACAACTGGGTGTTTAATCTCAAGGATACAACCGTTAATCCGGCAAATGTTTTTTCTGTAAAAAATGGCATCATCAGAATATCAGGTAATCCTTTCGGATATATGCGTACAAAGAAATCTTATTCCGATTACAGGCTTCATGTTGAGTGGAGGTGGCCCGGAGAACCCACAAACAGCGGAGTGTTTGTCCATGTTCAGCTTCCCGATACAATATGGCCAAAATGCATTGAATGCCAGCTTAAGGCAGGCAGTGCCGGAGATTTCATATGCATGAATGGTGCCGATATGAATGAAAGAACAAACAAATCAAGCAAATCTGTAGCTAAACGCGTTAAATCATCTGAGAAACCGGCAGGCGAATGGAATACTATGGAGGTAACCTGCCAGGGAAACACAATTGAGGTAACAGTAAACGGTGTACTTCAGAACAAAGGTACAGGATTGAACTTAACCAGCGGACATATCTGCCTCCAGAGTGAAGGAAAGGAAATTGAATTCAGAAACGTCTACCTTATTCCTCTTAAAACAAAGAAAAATTAACTGTTCAAACAGAACAGACGAAATCCATTGTTTTCAGGGATGCATCAGACAAAACGGAAAATTGCGTTTTATACTTTAGGCTGTAAATTGAATTTTACTGAAACCTCATTTATTGCATCCCGTTTGCCTGAAGATAAATTTCTGAGAGTCAACCCAGATGAGAAAGCCGATATTTATGTTATCAACACCTGTACCGTCACAGCCGAAGCTGATAAAAAATGCAGGCAGGCAATAAGGAAATTTATCAGCCAGTCGCCTGATTCAATAATTGCTGTAATAGGATGTTATTCTCAGCTCAGGGCAGAAGAAATAGCTGCAATTCCCGGCGTTGATATTGTACTGGGTTCGAAAGAAAAATTCAGACTTGTCAACTATCTAAAAAATATACATGAGAAAAAACTTCCGGCAATAATAACAACAGGAAATATTACTGAAGACAAAATATTTATTCCCTCATTGTCAGCAGGTGACCGGACAAGGACATTTATAAAAATCCAGGACGGTTGTGACTATCATTGCTCCTATTGTACAGTGCCTCTGGCACGGGGAAGAAGCAGAAACGCTGAAATTAAGAGTGTGATTGAGGAACTGAAGAAGGTTGCAGAAATGGAAATACCGGAATTAGTATTGACAGGTGTCAATATAGGAGATTTCGGTAAATCCACAGGCGAATCTTTCACCGGGCTGCTTAAACAAATAGAAACCATTGAAGGAATAAAACGTATCAGGCTGTCATCTATTGAACCAAATCTTCTGAATGATGAAATAATCGAACTTATCAGCGGAAGCAAGAAGATCATGCCTCATTTCCATATCCCTCTTCAGAGCGGAAGTAACAAAATTCTTGCATTGATGCACCGGCGGTACAAAAGGGAAGTTTTCAGTTCAGTTATTGAAAAAATCAAAAAACTAATGCCCCTTTCAGGTATAGGCGCTGATGTTATTACAGGATTTCCGGGTGAAACAGACTCAGACTTTCAGGAAACTTTTTCATTTCTTTCCGGTATGCCCGTAACATATCTCCATGTTTTCCCGTATTCCGAACGGCCGGGCACACCTGCAGCCACGTATGATAATAAAGTAAAAACTGAAATAAAAAATTCAAGAAGAAAAAGGCTTACAGATCTCTCGAAGAAAAAAAATATGGAATTTAAAATTCTTAATATCAATACAATAAATGAAGTTCTTTTTGAAAACACTGTAAAAAACAAAATGATTTCAGGTTTCACCTGTAATTACCTTAAGTCTGAATATCCGGATGATAAAGCACTTCATGGAAAAATTATAAAAGTATTTGTGACAGGGATTAACCCCTCAGGAAATTTATCGGTTAAACTGATTGACTGAATGATGGATTATAAAACTCTGATTGAAGGGATTGTTGCCGTTGCAGAAAAGACCGGCCTTTTTATTATGGCCGAAGCGGAACATTTTGATATTTCCCTGACAGAACATAAGGGTGTCAACGATTTTGTCAGCTACGTTGACCGTGAGGCTGAAAAGATGATTGTTGAAGGCCTTGAAAAACTGATTCCGGGAGCAGGATTTCTGGCTGAAGAGGAAATATATTCGGCTGGTAATGGCAGTTACCGCTGGATTATAGACCCTCTCGACGGAACAACCAATTTCATACACAACCTTCATCCCTTTGCAGTAAGCATAGCCCTTGAAGAAGAAGGACAAATAACGGCCGGAGTGGTGTATGAGGCATCAGGTAAGGAAATTTTTATGGCATGGAAAAACGGGGGAGCATGGCTGAACGGCAGGAAAATAAAAGTCTCAAAGGCATATAAACTGGCAGACTCACTCGTTGCAACAGGATTCCCGTATAAAAATTTTAAACGGCTCCCTTCCTATATGGAATGTCTCGAATATCTGATGAAAAACACTCACGGAATCCGCAGGATGGGTTCTGCTTCAATTGATTTAGCATATGTCGCATGCGGACGCTTTGAAGTATTTTACGAATATTCTCTCAATCCATGGGACGTGGCTGCAGGAACACTTCTGGTAAGGGAAGCCGGAGGAATTGTTACCGATTTCTCAGGAAAAAATGAAAATATTACGGGAGAAGAAATAATTGCATCAAACTCCAGAATTCACCATGAAATACTAAAAATAATAAATAAATTTATGCGGTAATGACACAGCAGAAGGTTATATGAGGGCTTTTGCGTTTTATCTGTTTTATATCCTGAACAGGATATTTGCACTTCTCCCCCTGAGAATACTTTACATCTTTTCCGACCTGCTGTTTATTTTGTTATATTATTTTCCGGGATACAGAAAAAAAGTTGTTCAGACAAACCTTAAAAATGCATTCCCTGAGAAAACTCCTTCCGAACTTAAAACCATTGAAAGGAAATTTTACCGGCATCTTGCAGATCTCTTTGCAGAAATTATCAAGCTTCCTAACCTTAGCAACAGCGCCCTGCTGAAACGATGCAGAATAGAAAATATTGAACTACTCGAAAAACTCTGTAACGAGGGCAGAGATGCAGTGGCAATAGTGGGGCATTATAATAACTGGGAATACCTTACAGTAATATCGCTTCTGACCAGATACACATGCATTACCGTTTACAAACCTTTAAAAAACAAATATTTTGACAGGTATTTTATATGGCTCCGCACCAGGCAGAAAATGCTTGTAACACCAATGTCACAGGTCGTCCGTGATATAATTGAATACAGGAAAAAAGGCACCAGAATACTGGTTTCACTTCTTGCCGACCAAACCCCCTCCAGAGGTGACATCCATTACTGGACCACCTTTCTGAACCAAGAAACTCCAGTATATTTAGGAGCAGAAAAAATTGCATCAAAATATGACATGGCTGTAGTTTTTTTCAATCATCAAAAAATAAAAAGAGGTTATTACAGTGTGAAGTTTGAACTTCTTTTTGATCATACCAGAGAATTACCGGAACATCTTATAACGGAAGCACATGTTAAAAGGCTTGAGGAAATAATCATTGAAAAACCTGAATACTGGTTGTGGAGTCACCGCCGCTGGAAACATAAAAGGGAGAAAACCAGTGAATAGAACAGCTATTGTCATATTAAACTGGAATGGACTTGGGTTCCTTAAAAAGTTTCTGGAACCTGTGGTAAAGTATTCATTGTCACCTTTTACATCTGTATGGCTTGCCGATAACGGATCAGATGACGGTTCATTAGAATGGGTTGAAGCAAGTTTTCCCGAAGTGAAAATCATCAGATTTGATAAAAACCATGGATACGCAGGGGGGTATAATCTTGCACTCGGAAATATTGAAGCAGAATATTACGTTTTGCTTAATTCCGATATTGAAGTTACCCCCGGATGGCTATCTCCTCTTGTTGAATTTATGAACAACAACCCTGATGTGGCAGCTCTGCAGCCAAAAATATTATCATGGCAAAACAGAAAATACTTTGAATATGCAGGGGCTACGGGAGGCTATATTGACAAATTTGGTTTTACATTCTGCAGGGGAAGAATTTTTGACAATATTGAAAAAGACGAAGGAGGGTACGATTATCCGGTGGAAGTTTTCTGGACCAGCGGTGCCTGTATGATGATCAGAGCCACTGCATGGAGAGAATGCAATGGCTTTGACACTGATTTTTATGCACATATGGAAGAGATAGACCTTTGCTGGAGGCTGCATAATAAAGGATGGAGATTATTTGCTGTACCACAGTCAGTTGTTTACCACGTCGGTGGAGGAACCCTCCCGTATAACTCCCCATTTAAAACATACCTGAATTTCAGAAACAACCTTTATCTTCTATATAAAAACCTGCCGGAAGAAAAATTCAGAATTACCCTTTTCTCAAGAAAAATTATGGATGCAATGGCCGCTTTCTTCTTTTTGTTGAAAGGTAAACCACAGAATATTGCAGCAATCATAAAAGCTCACCGCGACTATTACAAAAACATTTCATCATTAAAACAAAAGAGAAAATTCAATATTTCAGATACAGGAAATAACAGAAAAATTAATACAATATTGAACAGAAGTCTTGTTTTTGAGTTTTACCTGAAAGGCAACAAAACTTTTGATAAAATCAAAAAATACTTTAATCAGAAATGAAGCAACGAAGCATGGCTGTTTTCTTTATAATTGTTTTTACCGTTTACTTCCTTGCCAACCTCTATCTTTTTCTTAAAGGGTACAATATCATTTCCCGGATGAACGGCAGCAAAATACTATACACAGTAATCTTTTGCACAGTTGCTTCCCTTTTTATTGCAGGTAGGGTTATTGAAAGGAATCATTCTTCAGTTTTTTCCGACATAATTAATATTGCAGGTGGTTTCTGGCTCGCATTTTTACTTTACGGCTTTCTGTTATTTTTAATTTCAGATATTATTTTTCTTGTTGCCAGATTAACGGGAATTTTATCTGACGGAAAAGTATTTATGTTCCGTAAATGGGCCTTTTTCTCGACTGTAATTATTTCTTCGGCTTTAATTATTGCCGGATTCATTAATGCCCTCAGTCCTGTTGTAAGGCATTACACCATTTCAATTGACAAATATGCAGGTAATATTCAAAATTTCAGAATTGCTGCTGTTTCTGACATTCATCTTGGAAGTATTATCCGCAGGCGCAGCATTATAAAACTCTCATCCATGTTAAAGAAAGTAAAGCCTGATATAATATTTCTTCTGGGTGATATTGTTGATGGTGAGATAGGCCCGGTTATGAGGAAAAACCTGTTAAAATATTTTACATGTCCGAAATGCAGGGATGGGCTTTTAGCGATAACAGGTAATCATGAATTTATAGGTGGTGCAGCAGTTACTATTCCATACATTGAAAAGAATGGAATAAGGGTTCTTAAGGATGAAGTTGTCACAATTGAAAATGCCATTCAGGTCATTGGCCGTCTCGACAGGGATGGTTTAAGATTTGGAAACTCAGAGAGATTGCCACTTAAAAAACTTATGGAACAGACTGACAGGTCAAAGCCTGTAATAGTACTTGACCATCAGCCGGTAAATCTGAAGGAAGCCGGGGAATGTGGAGCCGACCTTCAGCTTTCGGGGCATACCCATAACGGACAGATGTGGCCTCTCAATTATATAACAAATCAAATCTACGAGTTAAGTTACGGATATATGAAAAAAGGTAATACCCACTATATCGTTTCCTCGGGTTTCGGATTATGGGGACCCCGTGTAAGGCTGGGCTCAAGACCTGAAATAGTTGTGGTGGATATTAAATTCGGAACAAAATAAACAACATCTGTAAAATCAAAGTACACTGTAAACTTTTTCAAGCATCATTCCCCTTGATCCTTTAACCAGTACAGATGCACCTTCGACGGGTTTAATGGTAAGATATTCCCTCAGACGTTCTGAATCGTGAAAAGTCTTGTAGCCAAAGTCTCTTGCCATGCTTTTAAAAACCGGACCTACGAGCATGACATTGCTTATTCCGAGTGAATTTAAAAGACGCAGTATATTCAGATGTTCATCCTGTGCTCTGTTGCCAAGTTCAAGCATGTCACCAAGAATTACAACCTTTTTATCAGCTTTTACTTCGCTGAAAGACTCAATTGCATTTCTCATACTGTCGGGGTTGGCATTGTATGAATCACAGTAGATTGTATTTTTTTCTGTTACCATTATCTGTGAACGGTTGGCTTCCGGCTTATATTCCTCAACAGCTGAAACAGCATCATTAACCGGGGCTCCCAGAAAAATTGAGGAAGCCATTGCAGCATGAATATTTTCAACATTGTGCCGTCCGAAGAGGCTGGTGTTTATTATGTATTCTTTACGTTTGAATTCTACTTTGACCACGAGATTATGATCTGCGGATACTGCTTCAACTTTCAGCTCTGTACCGTCGGGTAATGAATAAGGAACAGCCCTGTTAACCATACGGTATATCTGTTCCGACAACAAGGGGTTTCTGTCGTTATATATTGCCAGCCCGTTAACTTTTCTAAGATACTCATATAGTTCGGTTTTTGTCCTTACAATATTTTCAAAAGATCCAAAGCCTTCAATATGGGCTGTGCCAATATTTGTTATGATACCGTAGTCAGGACGGGCTATCATGCAGAGAGTTCTGATTTCTCCCTGGTGGCTTGCACCCATCTCAAGCACCATCAGTTCGGTGTCGGCAGGTGCTGATAATATTGACAGAGGAACACCTATATGGTTATTAAGATTGCCTTTTGAGCAGTGGACTTTTCTGGTGCGCGACATTATTGCTGCAATAAGTTCTTTGGTTGTTGTTTTGCCGTTTGTTCCGGTAATTGCAAGAACGGGTACTCCAAGTTCTTTGCGGTAATGGGTAGCAAGGGCCTGAAGTTCAAAAAGGCAGTCGTCAACAAGAATTGTTCCTTCAGTTTCATAAAGGGGATCGTCTATAACAGCACATATTGCTCCCTTTCCAAGGGCTTCTGCAGCATACTGGTTACCATTGTAGTTATCACCCCACAGGGAAAAAAACATTTCTCCCTTGCTTACAGTGCGGGAATCAGTGGAAACACCTGCTGATTTCCGGAATAATTCGTATAATTGTTCTGTTTTCATAGGTTAAAATTGGAATTTCTCAAACTTTTAATACCGGAAAGCGGTCATTCCATAAACATCTGATTTACAACTTATTACATTATAAAATATTATGTCAGGTCAAAAAAACAGGGGCTTTAAGCAGCCCCTTTATTTTATAAGATTTAATCTTATCTGATACCTGAAGGGCTTCCCACACGTATCATTGCGCATCTGAAACCAAGATCATCCCTCGAAGCATTCTGGTCAAGGAATCTTCTGGCAGATGGGCTCAGCCAGTAAGCCCTGTCTTTCCATGACCCTCCTTTATATACTCTTGCATTGTCATTAATAAGTGAGGTAAAGTCTTCAGGGCTCTGGGAGTACATTCTGGTTGAGGATTCAAGTGCATCTTCAGGGGCATTCCATTCTCCCTGGTCGATTGAAGATTTTTTATCACCATCTCTGTAATTTCTGTAATCACCTTTTCTGTAGTTATATCTGTCAGCCACATCTTGTGGTTTAACTGTGTCGATCAGCAGGCGGCCCAGTTTGTCTTTCTGAAGAACCTGTCCGTTGGCATCTCTTTTTAGGTCGGTATAAACATTGCCTCTGAACGGGTTGAATTCATCAACGTCGTAGAAAGTGAGGGGGCGGTATACATCGAGAACCCATTCATTAACATTACCGGCCATGCAATAGAGACCGTAGTCGTTAGGCCAGTATGATTTCACATCAACCGTTATACTTCCGTTATCGTTGAGGCTGCCTGCAACGCCCATCAGGTCGCCTCTTGCACGTACAAAATTAGCCATCATCTGTCCCATATGCTTCCCGGAGGAGTTTCTTACATTATGGCCATCCCATGGGTACATTCTTCTTTCGTAAATACGTTCCTGAAAAGTATTTCCTCTCAGGCCGTAAGCAGCAAATTCCCATTCTGCTTCGGTAGGAAGCCTGTAACGCGGCAGAAGAATCCCATCCTCAAATGTGGTTCGTCTTTCGGTTTTGTCACCGCTGAGACTTGGCCTTAGTTTACCTACAACGCCTTCGTACTGGCCTGCCAGATAAGCTTCGGTGTTGAAATTATTTTCGTCGGCCTGGTTAGGATCCGGTTTAAGTTCACCCTGTGCTATAAGGATACTTTCATTAACCCTGTCGGTACGCCACAAACAGTAGTCGCTTGCCTGTACCCAGCTTACGCCCACTACAGGATAATTATTATATGCAGGATGACGGAAATAGTACTGCACATAAGGGTCGTTGAACCCCATAGGGCTTCTCCATACAAGGGTATCAGGAAGTGCCCGCCTGTACACTTCAGGATAACTTTTGTAAACCCTTCTCAACCA
>Ga0078972_1007976_pt1 | contig 22819 bp, 27 predicted proteins | sample YelNatPaOPGAMG01_FD_67568 | JGI IMG/M metagenome (GOLD analysis project Ga0078972, IMG submission 67568) | Hot spring thermophilic microbial communities from Obsidian Pool, Yellowstone National Park, USA - OP-RAMG-01 (SPADES assembly) (version 2) | ecosystem: Environmental > Aquatic > Thermal...
GACGGTACCAGCGGAACCGAAGCTCTTTACTGTACGGCGTTGATTGGTTTTTCATGATTTCAGTGAACACCGTCACCCCTTGATGTCACAAGAGTTACCTCCTGGTGTTAACTGTACAGTTTCTTGTTTTTTGCGGTGCAAGTTGATAGTGTGGATGGGTGCGTATCGCGGGCTGTAGTATAACGGCAGTATACACCCTTGGGGTGGGTGCGGCCCGGGTTCAATTCCCGGCAGCCCGACACAATAAAACTTCCCTCCCTGTTTTGGGAGGGAAGTTTTATTGTATGGCTACAACGGAAATTGAACTACAAGCCCCCGTGTTGGAAAACAGGAGTCCGCCCTGGGCGGACGACGTAAGAAACCCGAAGGTTTCTTAAGCGGGGGGTTAAAAGCAAATGATTTTGCTTTTAACGGGCATTGCGTTATTGTGGAACAATAGCAGAATGCCCAGGAACGGGGGCGAATGGTGAAATAGCGTAGCGTCCCGGCAGCCCGACAATGAAAATGTTTTAGGTGGGTGCGAATCTCGATGTCTAATCGGGACAGTCCGACACAATGTCTCCCTTTCTTTGGGGAGTATTTTTATGTGCGTGTGCGGTTTTCATTGCCGGAAAATGTGTAACAAAATAGATCCGATCGGACCCGTTTTGTTGTACATTTTTCATGGGGTCTGATTGGCTGGTTGGAGGAGGGGTTGTGTGAGATGAATAAAATGTGGGCTAGATAGAAACAGGATGGCTGCTTCTTCGCGTTTTGTGCATTTTTTGCTATACTGGCTCCATCATTATGGCACAGGATGAGTTATTGGATCTTATTCGTAAAGAACTTGCCCAGAAAAAAAGCCGCGAGACCATCGTGAGCAATTTGATATTTGCCGGATGGAAGTACCGCGAAATTGAGGGAGGATTTGCCGATTTGTTCCGTAAGGGCGAGGTGTCTAAGGAATTCTTAGGTGAATCGGCCTCGCCCGCGGCTCGCTCGCCGTTGCAGGATCAGGCACATCGCATTGAAGAGTCGGTCGGGTCCTTGGATCATCCACGGACTAAATTTGAAATAGCGTCTGAATTGATTGACGCATACAAACAAAAAATGGTCATGTGGGGTGCGGGCATTATTACGGTGATCGCTGCGGTCGGGGTCGGATATGCGATCTACAGCAATCTGAGTAGTGTTATTGTCGGGCGCGCATTGCGGATCGGCATGAATGCATCCTCGTTTACCTATCGGGTCACCGCTCAGGGCCCAGTAGATATTAATTATCAGGACACTGATATTTTTAAACGGACCATTCTTCCGGTTCCTCAGGCAATATTTTCAATTGATGGATCGTTTATGCGCGCTTCGTCAAACGTCAGCGCGCTTTCGTATGTCATCTCTGTGCGTGGATCGCAAGACAGTGGTCAGCGGTGGCAGGCAAACATTATCCTCCCCGGGAGCGGCGGGGCATTTGTGCAGGTTAACAGCATTATGGCGTCGTCGACGCTGTGGCAGGCCGCGCTTGGCCGGATTGCACAGCGTTGGATCGGCATGGCCTCAACCGATGATCTTTTACAAGTTCCTTTCGCGGGCCCGCGTGGTTTGTGGAACGATATATTCTCGTGTCGGTCGATGCTTGGAGGACAGAACGGTAATCTGTTTGCGTTTTTAGCACAACCAGGGGTGATTACCGGCATTCAGCGTGTTGGCGTTGAAAAAAAGGACGGCGTTTTCGCGTATCATTTTATTCTGATGTTAAGTGATGCGGTCGCTGAGCAGGCGGATCCATCGGTGGCGGCGTGCCTGGGATCGAATGGATTTACTCATTGGGGAAAGGTGCTTGCTGGGTCGTGGGATTTTTTCGTCAATCGGCAAACACTTGAGCCCCTGAGCTTGAGCCGTGCCGATGTTGCGCAATCGAGTGCTGATGTTACGGTGGGTATTTCATCTTTATCGATAAATTTCGGTAACTGGAATCAGCCGCTTTCCATTGCAGTGCCGCAATCGTTTCTGACCGCCGAGCAGGCGGAGACCATTGTTAACGACACGGGTCCGGCGCGCGCAACGTCGACGCCGGCGAAAAAATAGTTTGTTGCATTATTTGTTGCATTAATCGGTTGCTCAGGTATACTGGCACGGCATACTATGAACCAAATTGTCTTTGTCATTTTTGAACTTATTATTCTGCTCTTCTCCGTGATTTTGCACGAAGTTTCGCATGGCGCGGTGGCGTATGCGCTGGGGGACACGACTGCCAAGGACGCGCATCGTTTGACGCTCAATCCGCTTCCGCATCTTGATCTTATGGGGTCGTTGGTGGTCCCGGTTGCGCTGTTTGTTTTGTCGGGTGGCTCGTTTATGTTTGGCTGGGCAAAGCCGGTGCCGTACAATCCCTATAATCTCAAAAATCCCAAGGTGGGCGGAGGACTTATCGCCGCGGCCGGGCCGATAACTAATTTCTTGATTGCGCTTTTTGCATCTGTGTGTCTATTTGCGGTGCGGGCGTTTCATATATCCTTTGTCCAGCAGGAACTGTTGCAGTTGGTGATTTTGTTAAATATTTTTCTGGCCGTTTTTAACCTAGTTCCCATTCCGCCTTTGGATGGATCAAAGGTTTTAGCGGCTTTTTTGCCCAACCGCGCCGCCGCCGCGCTCCTTTCACTGGAGCGGTATGGAATGATTCTGCTTTTGATATTTATTTTCTTCGGATTTCAGCTGATTGTACCTATCGTTTATTGGATAGCGCATTTTCTCATGTGATGCAGATAGACGCGGATAACACGCAGATTAATGCGGATGAGTGCCTTGACGTTGATGGTGTAATAGCGCGCGAATGGGTGGGTGTTTCCATGCTTATCTGTCGCGCTAATCATTGTACGGCTCATTGACAGAGCTCGTTTTTTCTTGCTATAGTGTCCCCGCATCCTTGCAATAGGATTTTTTATTGTATTCGGCTTGCGGTTTGCGCGAACGGGATGATTGAGTTGCATCTGTTGTCCCGCGCGCGTGTGCTGATCGCTTGTCGTCTATACAGTGTACTAAACCCGCCATGTGTGCGGGACCATTTTGTCTTTATGCCAACTATTCGACAACTCATCAAGAAAGGACGGTCCAAGACCGTCAAGAAGTCAAAGTCACCGGCGATGGGGTACTATTTTAACAGTATCAAAAATCGTCCGGTGTATTCGAACTCGCCGTTTAAACGGGGAGTGTGCACCAAGGTCTTTACTACCACGCCTAAAAAACCGAACTCGGCATTGCGTAAAGTGGCGCGCGTGCGCCTGACCAACGGCATGGAGGTAACGGCGTATATTCCGGGCGTCGGACACAATCTGCAAGAACACTCGGTGGTGATGATTCGCGGTGGACGCGTGAAAGATTTGCCGGGCGTGCGGTATCACATCGTGCGCGGGCGATTGGATGCGGGAGGTGTTGATGGCCGCAAACAGGAGCGGAGCAAGTACGGCGTCAAACGCAGTAAGTAACTATTCTATTTGTAATTATTTAATGGTATGAGACGGAAAAGAAATTATAAGCGCGCCATTACGCCCGATCTGAAATACGACAGCGCAACCGTTGCGCGCTTTATCAACTATCTGATGAAGGAAGGGAAAAAATCCATTGCCCAGCAGATTATGTACGGCGCGATGGATATTATTGAGAAGAAAATGAAGAAAAACCCGATTGAGGTTTTCGATGTTGCGTTGGACAACGCCTCGCCGGTCTATGAGGTGGTTTCCAAGCGCGTGGGCGGTGCCAACTATCAGGTGCCGCGGGAAGTCCGTGCCGCACGTAAATTCTTTTTGGGGTGCAATTGGATTATTGATGGCGCGCGTGGCAGCAAAGGAAAGCCGATGGCCGAAAAGCTTGCCGACGAACTGATGGCGGCATACAACAACGAAGGGTCGGCAATCAGAAAGAAACAGAATGTTCATAAGATGGCCGAGGCAAACCGTGCCTTTGCTCATTTTGCCAGGTAGCAAAATTGTAAGTATATTTAGACATTTTTTCTCTTTATGGCCACACGATATCCTCTTGAACGATACCGAAATATCGGTATTATTGCCCACATTGACGCCGGTAAAACAACAGTCTCCGAACGTATTCTTTTCTATACCGGCATCTCGCACAAAATCGGTGAAGTGCACGAAGGAGCGGCGACGATGGACTGGATGGAGCAGGAGCGCGAGCGCGGTATTACTATTACTTCGGCGGCGACGACCTGTTTTTGGACACCGGCGCGCCTTTTGTACGGCGCCGATGATGCGACAAAAGCAAAGATTCGCGAGACGCACGAGCATCGCATCAACATCATTGACACACCGGGGCACGTTGATTTTACCGCTGAAGTTGAGCGGTCATTGCGCGTGCTTGACGGCGGGGTGACGGTGTTTGACGGTGTGGCCGGTGTTGAGCCGCAGTCCGAAACGGTCTGGCGGCAAGCTGATAAGTATAAAGTCCCGCGTATCTGCTTTATCAATAAATTGGATCGCATGGGTGCCAGCTTTGATAAATCGTTTGATTCAATCATCGAACGCTTAACGCCAAACGCCGTTGCGGTGCAATTGCCGATCGGTTTGGAGGAAAATTTTTCTGGTATTGTTGACGTGTTGGAAAAAAAGGCATACACGTTTTCCGGAGAGCACGGCGAAATAGTTACCGAAGCGGAAATTCCGGCGGATATGGTCCAGCAGGTTGAAAAACGCCGTGCCGCGCTGGTTGAAAAAATTGTTGAAAAAAATGAGAAACTTATGGAGCGCTACCTTGCCGGAGAAGAAATCGGCACGGATGATCTGCGCGCGACATTGCGGGCCGCTACCATTGCCAACGAACTGGTCCCGGTTTTCTGCGGATCGGCGTTGCGCAACAAGGGAACGCAGCTGATGTTGGACGGCGTTATTGACTATCTGCCATCGCCGCTGGATATCACCGATTCAAAGCCGATCAAAGGAACGGATCCCAAGACCGGCGCCGAAATTATCCGCATGCCGTCCGACCAAGAACCGCTGACCGCGCTGGCATTCAAAATCGCTACTGATCCGTTTGTCGGCAACCTAGCGTATTTCCGGATTTACAGCGGCGTCATGAAAAAAGGGACGTACGTTATGAATTCAACGAAGGGAGCGCAGGAACGCGTCGGACGCATTGTGCGCATGCACGCCAATCACCGCGAAGATGTTGAGGAAATGTTTGCCGGAGATTTGGGCGCGATTGTCGGCTTAAAGGCCACGACGACCGGCGACACGCTCTGCGATCCGGAGAACCCAATTATTCTTGAGAAAATCACGTTCCCCGAACCGGTTATCAATCTTAAAATTGAGCCAAAAACAAAAGCTGATCAGGAAAAGTTGGGCATTGCGCTGAGGCGTCTTGCCGATGAAGACCCAACGTTCCGCGTGACGGGCGATTCGGAAACGGGCGAAACGATTATTTGGGGGATGGGAGAACTGCATTTGGAAATTTTAGTGGATCGCATGAAGCGCGAGTTCGGTGTCGAGGCGACCATTGGCCGGCCGCGGGTGTCATACAAAGAAACGATTACCGGATCAGCCGAAGGAGAGGGAAAATATATTCGCCAATCGGGTGGTCGCGGACAATATGGGCACGCGAAAATCAAAATACGGCCGTTGGAACGCGGGAAAGGGTTTTTGTTTATTAATCAAATCAAGGGAGGCGTTATTCCGCAGGAATTTATTAGCCCGATTGAAAAGGGAGTCAAGGAAGCATTGGATCGCGGTATTGTCGCCGGGTATCCGATGGTTGATGTGGAGGTAACGCTGTACGATGGCTCTTACCACGAAGTCGACTCGTCGGAAGCGGCGTTCAAAATCGCCGGTTCGCTGGCATTGCAGGAAGCGGCCAAGGCCGCCAAGCCGGTCTTGCTTGAGCCGATTATGAAAATGCAGGTAACGGTTCCGCAGGAATTTTTCGGCGATGTGACCGGCGATGTCAACTCAAAACGTGGCCGCATTGAGGGCATGAATGATCGCGGGACGTTGAAAGTGGTTGATGCCAAGGTACCATTGTCGGAAATGTTCGGGTATGCGACAAAGTTGCGCTCTATTACGCAGGGTCGTGGGTCGTTTACAATGGAGTTTGACCACTACGAGGAGGTGCCTAAAAACGTCGAGGCACAAATCGTAGAGGGGCGCAAATAATTGACAGTCCATATTCAATACAGTAGAGTATACAACGTTATGGCTGAATATATCATTGATTGCAAAGGAAAACGATTGGGGCGCGTCGCCACGGAAGCGGCGGTTATTTTGCAGGGTAAAAAGAACTCGGCGTACAACCCGCGCTTTGCTGGAGACGATACCGTCGTGGTGAAAAATGTCTTGGCGTTGGAAGTGACGGGGAATAAGGCCGATCAGAAGGTGTACTATTCCCATACCACCCAGATCGGGCATTTAAAGGAGAGAAAATTCAAGGATGTGGTTGCTAAGCATGGGATGGCCTATGTTTTGCGCCATGCGGTTGAGCACATGCTTCCAAAAAATCGACTGCAAAACATCCGTATGAAGCGGCTTATCATTGATGACGAGAAGTAATATGGAACAGCAACACACCACACGAAAACCATCGGCCGCGGCCAACAAAAATAGCGCGTACGACGAAGCTGTTGGTCGCCGCAAGACGGCGGTTGCCCGCGTTCGTTTGAGTGCGCGCCAGGGAGGCAAGGCCGACCAGCCCGACATTACGGTCAATGGGGTATCGTTCATGAAGTATTTTACCGTGCCTGAGCATCATCGAACCGTGGTCGCGCCGTTGGAGAAAACTGATATGGTTAAACACGTGACGGTCAGCGCGCATGTGTCCGGCGGAGGACTGGCGGCGCAAACCGAAGCAATCCGTCTTGGTATCGCTCGCGCGCTTATCAAGCGGAACGAGGAATTGAAAAAGAAATTACGCGCCTTCGGGTTTGTAACGCGTGATGCCCGCATGGTTGAGCGCAAAAAATACGGGCTCAAGAAAGCTCGCCGCGCACCGCAGTGGTCAAAGCGTTAATCGAAACATTGTGCAAAACCCCCGCCGTATGGCGGGGGTTTTATGGTGCCGTGGGGAGGAGCGGCCTTTAGAAATTCAAATCGTAGCTGGTGAGTGTACTGCTGGCGATGGTAAAGAGCGTTTTAGCGCTATTGTCGTACCAGGAGTTTCCCGTGCCGGTTGCGACGGTGAATTGTTCGTTGGGTTCGGTTTGTGTTATTTCGGCGACGGTGATTTTGTCCGGATAGGCGCAAAGAATGTGGTATTGATCGAACGCCCACCAAAATGCCGTGATACGCGCCGCCTCTGCGACGCTGATGCGCAGTGCGGTTTTGCCCGGCGCGTTGAGCGCGACGATGTCATCATCAAACAAATAGACAAAGGTTTTTCCGTCTTGATCTTGGTAGAGGAGGCGGCTTCCATCCGGAGAGAAGAGCGCCAGTTTTGCTTGATCGGCAATGCGGGTGTAACTGCCGTCTCCAAACGCGTATGTCGCAAGCGAGCCATCTTTAAAAATGAGCGCCGCGCGCGATGAAGAGATATCAGCCGAGATAATGGTTGATGAGGTGGGTATGGTCAATGTGTATGTTTGGGCTATTTTTGCCAGTGAGGTGTCAAAGACGGAAATCAGCGCGGCCGATGACGGGGGTGTGCTAGTCCCCACGGCGGGCGTCGTTGTTGTGGTTATGGCGTAAATATTGTTATTGCGCACGCCCCACCATGCCAAAGAAGGTGATTGTACTATCGGCGTTTGCGTATTGGCGCCAAGGTCAATAACCGACAATCCTGCCGTTGTTTGCACGATGAAGCGATTGTTTTCCTGCGGATAAAACTTGACGGCGATAATCGCGCGGCGAGTCAGGGCCGCTATTTTTGAAGAAAGATTGACGGTGGTTGGCGGTGTGGCAACATGGATTACGTAATAGGATTTTTTTGCGCTGTCATAGGTAATCAGCTGTGTGCCGTTGGCGCTATCGACGATGGTGTCTCCTGGGATTTGTTTATATGTTGTACTGGCAATCTGCAGTGGAACCATGAGAATGTGCAAAAGGCGAGTTACCTGCCCGGGAAAAATCGCTATATTTTTTTCGTACGACGCGTAGCCGTCTTTTCGGATGATGAGGCGGTATTTTTTAGGAAGTACGGTTGAGATGAAGGTGCCGCTCTGGATGAAGCCTGATTTGTCCTGGTATAGTTGGTGGTTGAGCTCAATGGATACGGGGCGGATTGATGTTTCTATGTAGAGCGCTCCTGTTTTTTGGACGCGCCAGGTCGTAAAATCAATGCGGTATCCTTGGATGTAAAACAAAAGACCGACGCCAATGACGCAAAAAAGCACAACAAAGAGAAGGAAGAGTTTTGTCCGAAGAGAGTGGGTCATGGTTGCGTGAAGGTGCCGATGCGGACTATACTTGTCCTATAGTATACTCATCTATCAGCTTATTGGCAACGCATGCGATTTACTATTACCGGAGGAAAACCATTGGCGGGGACCGTTGTGGTTCGTGGAGCGAAAAACGCTGCAACAAAAATGATGGTTGCCGCGTTGTTGTCATCCGAGCCCATACGTTTGGAAAACTTCCCTTTTATCGGGGACACGGAAATCACCGCCGAGTTGTGCAAGACGTTTGGCGCCGATGTTTCCTACGATACTGCTGCTGGCAGTGCCACTATTGCCACGCCCGCGATTACCAACGTGCAGGCATTAAATTTGACGCGGCGCAATCGGATCCCGATTCTTGCACTGGGGCCGCTCTTGGCGCGCGCCGGAGAAGCAATTGTACCGATTGTCGGCGGAGACAAAATCGGTCCGCGTCCGGTTGGTTTGCATTTGGATGCTCTGCGGGCATTGGGTGCGCACATTGAGGAGCGCGCCGATCGCTATGAGGCATACGCACCCCACGGACTCTCTGGTGCGCGGATTGATCTTAAATTCCCCAGTGTGGGCGCAACAGAGAATACGCTCTTGGCGAGTGTGTTGGCGCGTGGCATAACAACTATCACCAATGCCGCACTTGAACCGGAGGTTGTTGATTTAATAAAGCTTCTGCAAAAGATGGGGGCGATTATCGGTTTTGGGTCGGGACGCACTATTGTTATTGAAGGGGTGAGGTCGTTACACGGCGCGCGGCACCGCATTCTGCCCGATCGCAATGAAGCGGTTTCGTTCGGAGTATTGGGGGTTGTCGCGCAAGGGCCGATACGTGTCAAAGGGGCTACGCAGGGCCACTTGATGACGTTCTTAAATACCGTGCGCAAAGTCGGCGGGCGCTATGATGTTGAAGATGATGGCATTGTTTTTTCCGGTGGCGGGCCGCTCAAGGCTATTGATGTTGAGACGGATGCGCATCCGGGTTTTATGACGGATTGGCAGCAACCGCTTTCCGTGCTGTTGACTCAGGCGAACGGAACGTCGGTGATTCATGAAACGATTTATGAAGATCGGTTCGGATATGTTGATGATCTCAATGCTATGGGAGCAAATATCGCGACTTTTTCAAAGTGTTTAGGCGAATTGCCGTGCCGTTTTCATGGCATGGAATTCAAACATAGCGCTGTGGTGCACGGGCCTACGCCATTGGCGGGAGCGACGATGCGGGTGCGCGATTTGCGATCAGGGATGGCGCACGTGATTGCGGCGTTGGTGGCGCACGGCACGTCGGTCATTGAGGGCGTTGAGGAAATTGATCGCGGGTATGAAAAACTCGACGAGCGTCTTAGGGCGCTGGGGGCTGCTATAACTCGAGAAGCATAAAACAGCGTGCACTATGACCGTTACTCAAGCAAAAGATTTTCTCGATCAGTGGGTTACTAATCCCAATCTCAAGAAACATATGTTGGTCGTGGGAGCGGCGATGCGCTGGTATGCCTCCTTCTTTAATTTGGATGAACGCGAACAGGATCGATGGGAAGTCGTCGGTATTCTGCACGATCTTGATTGGGAAAAATATCCTTTTGGTTCGGTCGATGGGCATCCATATCAAGGAGTTGCCTTTTTGCGTCAGCACGGGCTGGACGAGGAATCGTGCCAGGCAATTTTAGCGCACGCATCATACACGCACGAGCCGCGTGAAACACGCATGGCGCAAACACTTTTTGCCGTCGATGAATGTGCCGGATTTATCGTTGCGGTTGCGCTGATCAAGCCAGAGAAAAAATTATCGGCGGTTGATGTTGCGTCGGTGCTCAAGCGATTGAAAGAAAAACGTTTTGCCGCAAATGTGAATCGCGATGAAATAGCCCAAGGCGCCGCGTTACTGCAGATACCGCTGGAAGAACACATCGCTCATGTTATTGCCGGCATGCGTACGCAGGAGATCGCTTTGGGGCTGTAATCCGTTCAATCGGCGCCGCACAAGTTTTCCACATCTATTCTTCCTTTGTTGCCGGCGGTGTGCTATACTGACTTCCGTGAAAACAGACGGACGAAGGTGATCGGGGCGGTGCGTGGTGTGAGGCTGCGCAATACCCAACCGAATCTTTTTCGTCTGTATATAAAAATCCGCCGTCGAGGCGGATTTTTTTGTGCGCGATGCGGCGCAGAGAGATGGGTGCGGGTATGCATAAAATATGCTATACTCATACTCAAGTAAAAAATAGCACCATGGGAAATATTTATGATGTACTCGATCGTCGGATGGGAACGGTCGACGATGACCGCCTTATCTGGAATACGAAAAGCGAGAAGATTGGTTATGCCGATGATAAGAAAATTTTTGATATGGAAAATCATCTGGTGGGATGGGTGGAGACGGATGGAAAAATATATGATACCGATGGTCATCATGCCGGCTACGTCGACCCGACGGGCACGGTGTATGATTGGAATGGCAAGAAGGTAGGCCATAGCGAGACGCCGCATATGGAACTGGGGGCTGCGGTGTTATTGTTGATGATGCTACGCTGATTGGGAGGGTCGAGATACGGAAGAAAATACTATTGGGATGCGTACTACACGAAGCGGGCCATCCCTTGAGCTTGGCGGGGGAAACGACGATCCCGTAGATGCGTTTCTAAAAGTTTTTTGATTGCTGACATGACTGCCGCTTATCAACGCATTGCCACAGATGAAGAGCTCGTTCGGGAAGCGCTCGCCCATCCGGATCGGTATGCGACGCTCGTTGAACGATACGAAAAAAAGCTTGCGCGCTATATCCGGCGCGTCGTTCCGCTTTCCGAAGACGACATTAAGGACGTGCTGCAGGATGTTTTTATTAAGGCGTACCAGAATCTGAATGACTTTGACGGGAGCTTGCTGTTTTCGTCGTGGATCTATCGTATTGCGCACAATGAAGCGATCACCTTGATTCGCAAGCGGAAACATCTGGTGCGATTTGCGCCCTCGTCGGAGATTGATGACGATGAATTGGATGCGGGCGTCATTGAGGCGATCGCCGCCGATGATGATGTGGAGGAGGAAGTCGGCCGCCGATTGCAATCCGAACAAGCGCAGCATCTTTTGAATGAACTGGATCCGCTCTACCGGACGGTCCTAGTTCTACGATTTGTGGAACAGAAGGATTATCACGAGATATCGGATATTATGCGCAAGCCGATGGGAACGGTGGCAACCCTGCTCTATCGGGCAAAAAAACAATTTCGTCAAAAGGCAGGATCATACCAATGGAATCTTTCCGCATAATCCCATGGATACTTTTTCAAAGGACATCGTCAAAAAAATAGAAAAACAGCACATTACCCCTCGTTCGCGGTGGATTTTTGCCGCGCGTGACATTGGAACGTGGGTTCTTTCCGGGATTTTATTGATTATTGGTGCGATGGTTATTAGCGCGGCGTGGTATTCGCTTTTTGACCACGATTGGGACGTGTATGCGTATGTGGGTGCCAATCCGCTGGTTTCTTTTCTTGAAAATGTTCCGTATTTCTGGATTGCCATCGCGTTGGTTTTGTTTGGGCTTGTTTTTCTGACTTTCCGCAAAACGCGCGAGGGATACCATTATGCGGCCGGTGCTATTGTGGTTGGCGCCATCGTCATCGGTCTGGTTGCCGGAGCGATGCTTTTTGGTATTGGGGCCGGAGAGCACGTTGAACGTCTCGCTTCAACCTACGTTCCGTATTATCAAAGTGCCCAGGAGCGGCAGGCGGAATTATGGATGAATCCGGATCATGGGTTGCTGGCTGGCACGATCAATCAGATTGATAGCACGACGCAGTTTGTTCTCACTGATCTTGAAGGGAAGCAGTGGACGATAACGGCATCGGGAACCCGGTGGAGGTCGGGCGCCCATCCATTTCAGGGATCGGCAATAAAGCTAATTGGGTCGGTGGTTACCGGGACGACTATGTTTATTGCCAAGGAGATTCGGCCGTGGTTTTCGGTCTGGGAGCGCCAACGGCCTCTGTATTAGCTTTCACGAGCAACGATTGGCTGGATGAAAGAAATAAACTCTGTACGGTGTATTAAAGGGTGAAAGGTCGTTTTTCAAATATTTATTATACAAAGCGGAAGAGGTATGGGCTCTTCCGCTTTTTGTGTTTTGTTTGTATGAGTGCTCGTGATGCGGTAGAATACATCCCAGATCTCAAGGAGAAGGGAGGTGATTGGCCATGGGCGGCTGGCATTTGGACGAGTGGCCGGGGGCCGGGCGACCGGTGTCTTGAATGGTTGGTCCGGCCAAACATTTGTTGGGCAGCGTATGCGCTGCCTTTTTTTGCAAAAAAATGACTCTCGGCTTTCGCTCTGGGTCGGGATGCCTCATAAGAGGCGGGGCGCTAGTTCTCTTTTCTGGTTAGTGGAGGGGAAGCCCTCTTTCTGCGCGCCGCCGTGCGGCGCTCCGCAGATGAAAATACTCAGTGGCGGCGTCGACTGCTTTAAAAAGAAAGCCGATGCCACCCCCGATCGCGATCCCAACGCCCAAAACCACAGCGAGCCCGCCAAGTGACTGCAGGGATCGCGTGGTGATCACCATGCCGATCCCGACCGCCATGGCAATAATCATGGCCGTGGCGAACTTAATCGCCCGCCGCCCGTGGTGAGCGATCTTCTTCCTCGTGGTGGCACCCATAGTCCACTTTGTTAGTTTCTTAAAAAAAGACCCGCAGCGCGGTGCGCATGCGGATCGAGTGTTGCGGGCATTTTGCCCCTTCCTTATTTTTTGACCAGGGCCAAAAGCTCTTGGCCTATGGCCGCACAGCCCGCGCCGGCGATCATGGCAAGCATGATCGACCAAAAGAGAAACGGCGTTCCGGATTTTGTAGCGGTCATTGACCGGCCAAAAAAATATCGCGATAAAGATGCCGATCCGGCGGTAATGATGCCAAAAAGAACTATGTCGCCCACGCGGTCGATCGTCCGTCGCATTTTCACCTCCGTGTAAGAGCCGGAGGAAATAATACACGAATGTCGATATTTTTCCAGCGCGCCGCCGTTTGTGGACGCATTAGGAGCGACGAGTGAAAGAAAATGCGCGCGGAATCCGTAGTTCCAGTACGCTTTGACGCATGCCGAGCGCAGACGTGGACGGATGTCCGGTTTGCCGATTCTCGTACGAATGTGCGCGGCAGATACGAGGATATGAAAAAATTCGCATTATCGGCATTTGTTATTATCGTTTTTGGTTTGTATGTGTTGTACACCACGTCCCACTCGTCGGTGTACGTTCCGATACCGGCGGTAACTTCTTCGCGGGGAACGCGAGGAGGAAACGCGGCGACTTCGGCGGTGGCGGAGACTCAGCCAGCACCGGTCTCAAACGCGTCAAACGGAAACGGCGGCTCATCATCGGGTGCGGGAGGGATGATGGGTGGTCAGGGGAATGAAATGATGAGCGGCGGAATGATGGGCGCATATCGCGACGGATCGTATACCGGCAATGCCGCCGACGCGTACTACGGCACGGTGCAAGTGCGCGCAACAATTCAGGGAGGTAAAGTATCAAACATTGAGTTTCTGCAATACCCTAGCGATCGGGGGACGTCGGTGTACATTAATGGCATCGCTATGCCGCAGCTGATCCAGGAAGCGATCGCGGCGCAGAGTGCGCAGGTGGACGGCGTCTCGGGTGCGACGGCGACCAGCGAGGCATTTATGCAATCGTTAGCATCGGCATTGGCGCAGGCAAAAAATTAATTCACTCACCGTCATGTTTCGTACGCGCATTATCATGGGAATGCCTATCAGCATAGAAATCGCCGACGCGCATGTCGACCAAGCGGCGTTTGATGCGGCGTTTACGTATTTTGAATATGTGGACGCGACTTTCAGTCCCTTTAAATTCGATAGCGAATTATCAAAAATCAATCGTGGCACGCTCGCGCTTGCCCAGGCGAGCGCCGACATGCAGGAAATTTTTGCCTTGGCCGAAGAGACCAAGCTGCAAACCGGCGGCTATTTTGATATTCGAACGCCGCAGGGGATGTGGGATCCATCGGGAATTGTGAAAGGGTGGGCGATAGAGAATGTTTCAGAGCTTTTAGCATCGCGTGGTTTTGTGCATACATATGTTGATGCCGGGGGTGATATCCGCACGCGTGGTTTAGCAGAGGGCGTTCGTCCATGGAAGATCGGAATTCAGAATCCATTCAATCTGCAGGAAGTCGTTAAACATCTTTTCGTGACTGACGCGGGTGTGGCTACGTCTGGAACGTATATTCGAGGCAATCACATTTATAATCCGCGCGCCAACGGTAAACCGGCAAATGAGATTGTCAGCCTGACTGTAGTGGGCCCGACAATCTATGATGCTGATCGATTCGCGACGGCGGCGTTCGCGATGGGGAAAGAGGGAATTTATTTTATTGAGTCGCTCGACGGATACGAAGGGTATGCCATTGATGCGGCCGGTGTCGCCACGATGACGAGCCATTTTTCGACGTATGCGCGCGATCCCGTTCTCTCTGCTGTCGTCGCCTAACATCATCTGCATGAAAAAAATTCTTAACGCCGTTGACGCTTTTTTGAACGGGATCACCATGTACCGCTTGGTGCTCTATTATCTTCTCGGACTGTGGGTTCTGGCGATTCTTTTTTCTGCCGTCGGTTGGTTGCCGTTCGCGCCGCTTTGGCTTATAGTATCGGGCATTCTCATTACCGCTGTGGCGCTGGTTACTAACCTGGCGTTCGCGTATGTTTTTCAGGCGCATACCAACATAGAGTCGGTGTACATCACCGCGTTGATTTTGGCGCTCATTATGCCGCCGCTGCGTGTGGCGCCGTTTGATTGGGGCTTACTGGCCTTTTTTATCTGGGCGCCGGTGTGGGCGATGGCTGCAAAATATATTTTTGCCATCGGCAAAAAGCATCTTTTTAATCCGGCGGCTTTTGCCGTGGCGCTCACGGCATTGACCATAAATCAATCGGCGACGTGGTGGGTGGGCGGGAGTGCCGTTCTTTTTCCGTTCGTTTTTTTGGGAGGCGTCTTAATTGTTCGCAAAATCAGGCGCGCTGATTTGGTGTGGGCATTTTTCGTCGCTGCCGCGGTGAGTATTGGCGTCACGGCCGCATCCGGGCCAATCGGCGGGATTGCTCAGGCGTTGGCGCACGCGCCGGTATTTTTCTTTGCGTTTGTCATGCTCACCGAACCGCTGACTACGCCGCCCACACGGTTGCTGCGCATTGCGTACGGCGCGTTGGTGGGCGTGCTGTTTGCGCCGGCTATTCATATCGGATCGCTGTATTCAACACCGGAGCTGGCGTTGCTGGTAGGAAATATTTTTTCGTATGCGGTTAGTCCGAAATGGAAATCCGTTCTGCGGCTTACCGGAAAAGAAGAGGTTGCGCACGATGTCTACGATTTTGTTTTCCGGGGCGATCGGCCGCTTGCATTTCGTCCTGGGCAGTATCTTGAGTGGACGTACAAACATCCTCGCGCCGACAGCCGCGGGAATCGCCGGTATTTTACCATTGCTTCGTCGCCGACCGAACGGGATATTCGCATCGGCGTAAAATTTTATGACCGCGCCAGCAGTTTCAAAAAATCGATGTTGGGGATGCGGCCGGGAGATACGATAATCGCGTCGCAACTGGCTGGGGATTTCACTTTGCCGCGCAGCCAAAAGAAAAAACTGGTCTTTATCGCCGGTGGGATCGGTATCACGCCGTTTCGGAGCATGATTAAATATATTACCGACGCGCAGCAGCGCCGGACCGCGACACTGTTGTATTCGGTGCGTGTTCCGCAGGACATCGCCTATGCCGATATTTTTGAAGAAGCCAGCCGCGCGTGGGGCCTTAAAACTGTCTACGCGGTTACCGATGCGGACAGCGTGTTGCCCGGATGGATCGGTCAGCGAGGCGCCATCGACGCCGCGTGCATCAAGCGCGAGGTTCCCGATTGGCGTGACCGGGTGTTTTATCTTTCGGGTCCGCACAGCATGGTGGTGGCGTTTGAGGTGACGCTGTGCGATATGGGCGTGGCGCGGCGGAATATTAAAACTGATTTTTTCCCAGGATTTGCTTAAGGAGCTTATTTCTCCGGCTGCCTTTTTGCGCTTCTCGTCTCCTCTTGCTTATGAAAAAACGAGTGGGCCGCACGCAGGGAAGCGCTATATTAAAAAGGGATAAGCAATAAATAGTTTATTTTATGGCAAAATTTAAATATTTGTGGCAGGAGATGGGGTTTGCGGCGGAGGTTGTCGCGTATGGTTGCGTTCGTTGTAGCACCGATGACTAATGTGCAGGCCATTCTGGGACAATGGGGGCCGGCGTTTATGGATGGTGTGCTCATTCTTTTGCCTTTCGTTCTTTCGGTCGCTGTGGCGATGTCGCTGATTTTTGGACGGCCGGCCTATCTGTATTTTTCCGGTGCCAAGCGCGACGGAGGTATACTCGTTTCATCTATCGTGCCCGCATATTTTGGCGGAGGTGGCGCATCGCGTTAAAAAGTGGTCGGAGATTTTCCGGTATCTCTCTCACCATCACCTCTCCTGGTTTGATGGGGGATAAACGCACGTTTACCCGCGTGGATTTCTTGAGTAGCTTTTCGAGCCATGGTACCGCGTCGGTTGGTAGCGACATCTCGTCCCCTCCTTTTTTGACTGGCGGTTACTATCCATTTTCGACAAAGTCCAGCAAATAAAACATTTATACCTAATGTCAATGTTTTTGTGGGTCGCCTTTTGGGGCATTAAAAAAGAATGTGCTATAGTATCTGTATATGGCAACACTTATTTTTGACATTGAAACGATCGGCGAAGACTTTGATGCGTTGGACGAAACAACGCAGGAGATGCTGACTAAGTGGATTAAGAAAGAATCATCCAACGACAAAGAATATCGTGCCGAGCTTGAGGATATAAAAAACGGATTGGGATTTTCTCCGCTGACCGGAGAAATTGTGGTCATTGGCATTTTGGACGGTGAACGCAATCAGGGCGCGGTGTGGTACCAGTCGCCAGGAACCAAAGAAAAAGAAACGCAGGACGGCAACATGAAATTCAAGCCGATGGGCGAGAAGGAAATGCTCGAAGAATTTTGGCGCGTGGCACAATCGTACGATACCTTTGTCACCTTCAATGGCCGGGCGTTTGACGCACCGTTTCTTATTGTACGTTCGGCCGTGCACGGCATTCGTCCCAGCAAAGATTTGATGTCGAATCGCTACGCCACCAGCCAGCGCGCCGGTGCTACGCACATCGATCTGCTTGATCAGCTTTCATTTTACGGTGCCGTGCGGAAGAAGGGGAGCCTGCATCTGTGGAGCCGGGCATTTGGTATTCCCAGTCCTAAAGCGGGAGGCGTGACAGGCGATGACGTGGGATTTCTTTTTAAAGAGAAACGATTTTTGGATATCGCGCGCTACAATGTCGGCGATCTGATTGCCACGCGCGAACTGTACGATCGGTGGCAGAAATATATTCGGATGTAAGATATGAAACGAAGAATGTCGTTTACAGATCGCGTGTATGCTGTGGTACAAAAAATTCCCCGCGGGAGCGTTGTGACCTATCAAGACGTTGCGCGTCGCGCGGGTAATTCCAAGGCGTATCGTGCGGTGGGGAATATTTTGAGCAAAAATTTTAATCCGGCTATTCCGTGCCATCGCGTGGTGCGATCGGATGGGACGGCGGGCGGGTACAATCGCGGGAATGCGGCAAAAATAGAAAAACTTCGCATTGAAGGCGTGCAACTATGACACTGGTTTCAACATTCGCTAAATTTATTGTGTTTTTGGGAGTGGCGCTTGCGGTCTTGGGCGGCGCGCATTTTTTCGTATGGTGGTCTCTAGTGCGGCTAGGAGGATTGGGGGCGTCTTTGTGGCGGTGGTGGTTGGCGGGGGTCATGGGAGCGCTGACGCTACTGTTTATTATTTCGTCGGTGCTGTTGCATACAAAAGGCGACGGCTGGGTGATTGGTCTTGCCTATACCGCCTCAAGTATCTGGATTGGATTTTTTGTGTATCTCTTTTTTGCTGGCATTCTTGGCTGGGCGGGGCTATGGATTGTTCAGGCGTTGGGGATCGCTCTTTCGCCAAAGATTATTATAAGTGTTCTCGTCACGCTTGCGTTTGTGTACGGCGTGTGGGGATTGTATAACGCTCAAAACATCAGGGTAACCAAAATAACCGTACCGCTTGCCAATATTCCGGCTGCATGGAAAGGAAAAACGATTGTGCAGTTATCCGACGTGCATCTGGGTGCGATTAACCGCGCAGGATTTGCGCAGAAAGTTGTTGATCTGACCATGGCACAGCATCCGGACCTGATTGTTATCACCGGAGATTTATTTGACGGCACGGATGGAAATTTGGAAGAATTTATCGCGTCGCTCAAACAGTTGCGGGCGCCGCAGGGCGTGTACTTTGTTACCGGCAATCACGAAGAATATTTGGGCATTGATGCGGCGCTGAAAATTGTCGCGCAGACCGGTATGCATATTCTCAACGATCAGGCTGTCGACGCGGACGGCCTGCAAGTAGTTGGATTACTATATCGATCGGGCGATACCTCAACGGGGGTGGCATCGCGCATCGCACAGTTGTCCGGCTATCAAAAAAATATGCCTACAATTCTCTTGCATCATGTGCCCGAAGGCATTGACGGCGCGCGCGACGCGGGAGTGAGTTTGGAGTTGTGCGGGCACACCCATCAGGGGCAATTATTTCCCTTTGGTTATCTAACGGAGCTTTTGTATGGAAAATATTTTCACGGGCTTTCGTATGACGGGTCGATGGCGGTCTATACCTCCAGCGGTGCGGGAACGTGGGGGCCGCCGATGCGTACGGGAAATCGTCCGGAGATTGTTTCAATAACGCTTCAATAGTCTATGGGATTTTTTAGCAAAAAAGCAGTGCACGATATTCACGTTGATGCCGAAATTGACTGCCATCATTTTGGCGCCGGGTCGACGCCCGATCAAATAGAATCGTTTGTCGGAAACACGCTGTGGGAATTGCGCGTTGCCGGCGCACACACCGTGCGAGTGATTGTTGGCAAGGGATTGCATTCTCAATTTGGGCCGGTGGTTAAACCGACGGTTGAGCGGTTGCTGGCGCGCCTCAAAACGGAGCGGCGCGTAAAAAGTTTTTCGTATGAGCGCGTCGGCCGCGATCGGCACGAAAATACCGGCGCGATTATCGTGACGCTTTTTTAGATCGGTGCGATGAGAGATTGTGATGCGGGGCGCTTTTTGGGGCGTCTTTTTTAAACTTCTGTATTTGCGCCTGAATTTTTGCCGCTTCTTCAAATTGCAAGTTGCGCTGGGCCAGGTCCAGTTTGAGTTTTAATTCTTTGAGGTAGTCGCGCGCAAATTCCTGCGCCGGCGTTTGTTCTGGTTCTAAATCTTGTGTGAGCGTGTAGGCGATGTCCTTGACGATTTGGGTCGGCACCGTGCCGTGTTTTTTGTTGTATTGTTCTTGTACGGCACGTCGGCGCGCGGTTTCGGAGATGGCTTTTTTCATCGATTGAGTCACATGGTCGGCATACATAATGACGCGGCCGTGCAGGTTACGCGCCGCGCGTCCGGAAATCTGGATAAATGATGTAGCATCGCGCAGAAATCCTTCCTTGTCGGCATCCAGAATCGCAATGAGTCCCACCTCGGGCAAATCCAATCCTTCGCGCAATAAATTAATGCCCACCAAAACATCGTATTTCCCGCTCCGCAGATCAAAAAGAATTTTGGGGCGTTCCAGCGTGTCTATTTCTGAGTGCAGATAGGCGGCCTTTATTTTTTTATCTTTAAGGTGGTCGGCAAGCGCTTCGGCGAGTCGTTTGGTGAGCACGGTGACTAGCACCCGTTCTTTATTGCCAACACACGCCGCGATTTCATTGAGCAGATCGGGGATTTGCCCTTCGGTTTTTCGTATTTCAATTGTGGGATCAAGTAAAAAAGTTGGGCGCACGATTTGTTCGACGACGTGTGATGATTTTTCCAGTTCCCACTCAGCGGGCGTGGCGGATGCAAAGAGCGTTTGATGAACTTTCCTCTCAAATTCCTCAAACGTGAGCGGACGATTGTCCAGTGCCGACGGGAGCCGAAATCCATGCTCAATAAGCACATCCTTGCGTGCTTTGTCGCCGTGGTGCATGCCGCGAATCTGCGGAATGGTCATATGCGACTCGTCCACGATGAGAAGAAAATCTTTCGGAAAATAATCAATCAGCGTAAACGGCGGTGTGCCATGCGTGCGACCTTCGAAATACCGCGAGTAATTTTCCATGCCCTTGCACCATCCCACTTCGGCGATCAGCGCCATGTCGTACTGCGTGCGGCGCTTTAAGCGCTCGGCTTCAAGGGGCTTGCCGCTTTTCTGCAAGCGCTCCAGCTGTTCTTGCAGGTCCAACTTGATATTTGAAAGGGCGATATCACGGACGCTCTCTTCGGATGGCCAAAATTTTGCGGGAAAGATATGAATTTCTTTGACGCTGCGCGACGCCCCAAACGGCGCCTCGGTTTGCTTAATGTCGCGGATAACGCCGTCGTCAATGCTAATGCGCCAAAAAATATCTTGTCCCTGCGGCCAGACGTCAATGTGTTCGGCGCGCTGACGGAAACGGCCGTGCCAAAAATCAATTTCGTTTCGTTCAAATTGCAGGAGCAGAAGTTTTTTCAAGAGCTCGCGTTTGGTGATTTCTTGTCCGACTTTCAGGCGCAGGGAGAGACGCGTGTAGGTTTCGGGGGAGCCAAGGTTGTAGATGCACGATACGGACGCTACCACAATCGTGTTGCGGTGCATGAGCACTGATTGCACGGCGGCGTGCCGCAGCTGATCGATTTCGTCGTTGATTTGGACTTCCTTTTCAATGTAGGTATCGCTGGTTGGCAGATAGGCCTCGGGTTGGTAGTAGTCGTAGTAGGAAACAAAATAATGGACGTGGTCTTCGGGGAAGACCGCCTTGAATTCCTCGTAAAGCTGGGCGGCCAGCGTTTTGTTATGGGAAATAACCAATGTCGGGCGGTCCAGCGCGTTGATAACGTGCGCCATCGTAAATGTCTTTCCCGATCCAGTTACGCCCAAAAGCGTTTGGTACTGAGTGCCCGCGATAAAATTGGCCGTCAGTTCTTTGATAGCTCGCGGCTGATCGCCGGCAGGAGTGGGTTTTTTTATAATATGAAAAGACATAATAAAAATTTAAAACATGGCTATGCCGCTTCTCGTCCCGTGGCAACGCGAATGCGGTGCTCTACGGGATCGCCGGCAGGAGTGGGTTTTTTTATAATATGAAAAGACATAATAAAAATTTAAAACATGGCTATGCCGCTTCTCGTCCCGTGGCAACGCGAATGCGGTGCTCTACGGGATCGCCGGCGGGGTGCGGATTTTTGATGATATGAAGTGGCATTGCGCTTATGATATCGCTTTTATCCGTCTCTGGCGATGGTACGCAATGGCAAACCGATGCGCTTCGTCGCGGGCGCGCAGGATCGTGTCGCGGACGGGAGCGGGGAGCGAAGCGATGGGAACTGACGCCGATCCGTAGGGGCTCACCAACGATCCCAATGTTTTAGTCCGTTTGAGATTTTCTCTTTTAATAATGCCCACGAGAGGGAGGGGAATGTCATTGAGACGCGAGAGTTGCGGTTTTCCTCCGTCCACAATAATCATGTTCGGGTATGGCCACTCGCGATGAGCCAGGCGCCGCGTTAGCACTTCCTTGAGCGATGCGGGATCATTTGATCCGCCGACCGTTTTTATTTTGAACTTACGGTACCATTTTTTTGCTGGTCTGTTATTAATGAGCGCTGCCGAAGAGCCGACCGAAAGAGACCCGCTGGTATTTGAAATATCGTAGCACTCGATTTTATTCGGATTGCCGTTATAGATGCGGAGGAATGTTTCCAGTCCGGCGATAACCAATGGATAGGTTGCTAGTTTCTCTCCGTGTCCGGCGCACAAACCGAGGTGATAATAGAGGCATGGCCGTTCCGGTTTGTTTTTGCAGGTTTTATACGGAAATATTTTTCGGATGTCCCGCATAAAGTTTTTCAATTCTTTTCCCGATACGAATGGACCAATACATTGGGCGCGAGTTTTTTCTTTCTGGGGCTGATGCGTTAAATAGACGCGGGGGACGGCGTCGCGGGAGATGGCGACGAAGAAAAAGTTTTTGTCATCCTTGAGTTCAATATTGTATTTGGGCTGCAGTTTTTTAACGAGCGCCGATTCCAAAATAAGCGCTTCTTTTTCCGATCGCGTCTGTATACAGTCAACGCTCCGCACTTTAGCATAGAAATTAAATGAGCTTCCGCCGTGGGCAAAATGGGACTCAACGCGTTTTCTGATGTTTTTGGCCTTGCCGATATAGATAACGCTTTGCGTTCCATCCTTGAAAAAATAGACGCCGGGCGTTTGGGGGAGCCTTTTGATTTGTGCGGAAAGGGTTTTTGTCATGCAGGAGAAGTATAACGAAAAAGGGTTCCTTGCGCGAGGCAGGGGGCGTGCTCGATGTGGCCGAC
>Ga0078972_1007977_pt1 | contig 22807 bp, 28 predicted proteins | sample YelNatPaOPGAMG01_FD_67568 | JGI IMG/M metagenome (GOLD analysis project Ga0078972, IMG submission 67568) | Hot spring thermophilic microbial communities from Obsidian Pool, Yellowstone National Park, USA - OP-RAMG-01 (SPADES assembly) (version 2) | ecosystem: Environmental > Aquatic > Thermal...
CCAGTTCTGATTTTTATAAGAAGTTATATAAGCCATTTTACCACCTCCTTTATCGACGGTAATTTATATCATTATCGACGATAAACTACTATTTAAATTTTACTAATTATGGGACAGGCTGCGCTGTTATGTTCTCTGTTGCAAGGATGCAGAAAAATTTATAAACTATAGATTATCTATAGAAAGATGGAAGATATAACAACAATTCAAATAAGACAAAATGTAAAAAATGAGTTAGATAAAATGAAATCTAAGAATCAATCTTATGAAGAGGTTATTCTTAATTTAATGAAAATAGCAGAACAACATAAAAGACAAAAAAAAGAATTATTAATAGAAGGCTGCAAGGAAATGGCAAAAGATAGCTTGAAAATAACAAAAGATTGGGAGATGACAGATAGCAAAATAGATTGGGAGTGGTGAAATGAAAATAAAAAGAGGCGAAGTAGTATTAGTTAATCTTGAGCCTGTTATAGGAAGCGAGCAGGGAAGAATAAGACCTGTTTTAGTAATTCAAAACGATATATCAAATGAATTCTCTCCAAAAACAATAATTGCGCCAATTACTTCTAAAGTTTACAATAAAGAATATCCAACAAATGTTTTTATCTCAAAACAAGATTCAAAACTAGATAAGGATTCAACAATACTATTAAACCAAATAAGAACGATTGATAAGTCTAGGATAATAAAAAAGATTTCTAATTTAAATAACTTTATTATGAAAAAAGTTGACTTGGCATTAAAAGTAAGTTTGGGTTTAGAATAAATTTTCAGCAGGCAAGACTTTTTAAGGCAGGTAGAGGTGAATTGCACTAATTGCTGTTATCTGTCCCGAGCCGAAGGCGAGAGTGCAACGTGCCGACCTTACGAAGTGAGGGAGAGTTCAGAAGTCCGCAGAAAATTAGTTGTTGCCGTTTCAGGGGTTTCCGCGTAATTTTTTGCTTCTTTTTCTAAAAATAATTTTATAAGATTACTCTGCTACTAGTAGGTAGATTAATCATTAACTAAAGAAGTTTATTGAGATATCCATAGATAGCTAAATTGATTTTTCTTTCAACAGATATCTTTCCGTAGTCTCTGTCTATTTTGTCTAGTAAATTATTGAATAATACATTTCTAGGCTCCTCGACACAATTTGAACCTCTTTGTTCATGTAAATATTCTATCCCTTTATCATAGGAATTTCTCCTATAAGGCACAAGAAATCGCCCATTTGACCGTTTACCGAAGCCTTTAGCGTAAATGCTCTTACTAAACTTCCTAAAGCCGATTAAGAGGCTAGTGTCCTTCTCACAATAAGAGTAGTAAGAACCCAAAATAAACATAAATACATTAGGTGATACTACAATACTATTTTTTAATAATTTTAGTCCAGCTTTATGTTGTTGTAAAATTCTAGAACTAATTGAGCCATCGGGATTTAAAATGTAGGGTTTAATTAATTGTTCATATCGCTGTGGTGTTTTTTTAAGGATTTCTTCTGAAGTTTTTTTAAAATCTAAATATTCTAATGTAACCGAATCACAATTAAGAAATTCATGAATCAGGAAATTTCTGAAGTCTTCTAAAATAAAATACCATGGAAAATGAGGAACTATTTTATCAAAACGACTCTTGTCGTTTAAGATACTTTCTTTCATTCTTTCTGAAATTCTCCCAAGCGAACACATCTTGCCCAGTATATAATCACGATCTTCCCAAAGATCGCTTAAAACACCATATTTACAGTAACCCTTAGCCTCTAGACCTTCGATTAACGCTCCAAGAGTTCCATGAACCATAAGCCCCTTTTCCTTTTTAGGTAAATTTTCATAATATAAAACTTTGATCTTGTCATAATTAGAATAAAAATCAAAATTATATTCAAAAGCTAATTTGGTAAGGACTATTGCTTTCTCTAAAGATTCTCCGCTATTAAGGATGCTTATCAAACTACTCATAAAAAAAGAAGATACCCACATCTTTAAAAATTTTATTATTCTATAGTTGTACTAAGATGTAACAATTGTAAGAATATTAGCAAATGTTGTCTATTCTCTTATTCTCTATAAAACTAATTTTGATATTTTTATTTTTTATATGCTTTTTAATTACCTCTGCAAAATATTTTATCCCAGGTATTTCAAGATACTGATGACCTGGGTCAATTAATAAAATTCCATTTTCGTATGCCAAGTATTTGCTTTCCATATAAGAGTCTCCAGAGATAATAGCATCACAATCATTAGCTAAAGCAAAAGAGAGAAATTCTTTATTAGCACCTCCTCCTGCGGCAACTAAAACTCTTTTTATTATTTTGTTTATATTGCCAACTACATCAATAAAAGGAGCATTTAGAGTATCTTTAATTCTTTTAATAAAATCTATTGCTATTTCACTTTTGCTTATTTCACATATAGAGAAGTAATCAAATTTCTTTAGTTCAATTAAACCCATCTTTTTTATTAGAGTTGCGTTTGTTCCGTAAGGGCTGCTGTCTAGAGATAAGTGAAATCTTGCGATATTTACCCCAGAAGAAAAAATTAGATTTAATTTTTCTTTATTGGATCTTATAATATAATCATCTATTTTTGGAATCATGGAATATTTAACATTATAAACAACCGGTTCGTGGCATATGATAAGTGTGTTCTTATCCAAAATCAACTTTTTTAATATATCTAAAGTTAACATCCAACAAAAATAAATTCTTTTCACCTCATTTTCCTCTTTCCCGAAGATTAATCTATTATTTTCTTTGTCAGATTCTTCATAATGCCCTATATTCGTTTTAATCAATTTAATTATATTTTTTACTCTCATCTTATTTTACTACCCAATCGTTCATGAACTTAGTAATTTATTAAACGAATTTCTGAAGTTATTTAAAGTTTCTCTTTTTAAACTATCCCTATAATTTTTATCTACAATTTTTTTAATTTTAGATTTTCTATAATTAGATAAAATATTTTTTAAACATTTTTTAGCATCCTTAAGACTATTAATTCTAAAACCATATTTTACATTATCTTTATGACCCTCTATATCTGTTACAATTATTGGGATTTTTAATCGTTTAGCATATATTGCGGAGAGATTATATGCTTCGGTTCTAGAAAGTTGTATATACACTTTACTTTTCTTTAAATATTTCAAAAAATTTGTTTGAGATACTTTTTTTGTTTTTACCCCTTTAAATAAATTTGAGTTATTTCCTAAAATAAGTCCGTCTTTTTCTATGCCCATATCTTTTATTAATTTATAGAATATATCAATTCCTTTAATATAATGATAAACTCCTTCCTCTGAAGTACATACTGTAGTTAAATATTTTTTTTGATTTCTGATAGATTCATCATTGTAATACTTTCTAGAGCCAAAATTTATTCCTACTTGTATTGGTATCGCATTCAAACCATAATATGAAAATTCTTTTTTTACTTCATTTGAATAAACTAATATTCCCACATTATATTTTTCTACTAATTTTTTAAGATTGTCTAATTCATTCCGTCTATTTTTAATCAAAAAATGTGTGGGGGATACATGGAGAAAAACATAAGCTTTCTTGAATTTTTTTATAATATCCTCTTTCATCTTGTAAAATACCTTTTTATTATTCCCAGTAGCATGTAAAATAAGTATTGCTTTTTTATTTTTGGATATTTTATCTATATTCTGCATCGTTTTTTTCAAAGGATAAGAAAAACTAGTTAATACTTTATGGTCCGGATAAACAGATAAAAGAGACACGAGTTTGAATATTGTCCCATCATGATCTACTAAATGTAAAAATCTTATCTTAGAGGGCTCTTTTGGTTTTTCGTTCATGATATTATTTAGATTATACTATTTAAAAAATTTTGGAGCTCTACGAGATTTCGAGCCCACCGAGTGAAGTCGCTTAATCGCTGAAGCTGTCTCACAATTAAAAATAAAAATCAAATAATTATTAATAAAAACTAATTTTTTATTAAAGTTGCATAATTCTCTCATGTTTTCTCTCAATTTTTCCTCTTTTTCCTTCCCCAATATCCAAATTTTCTTTAAATTGTGTGCTATGCATACGATATTTAGTTCTGTTTTTACATTTTCCAAACCTCGAAGAGAAAACTGCCTAAATCCAAAGTTCTCCTTGATGTTTCCAAATACCGGCTCGATAGAAGTTTTTCTCTGGAGATAAACCAAAACTCCTTCTTTGCTCTCCATTTTTTCTTTCATTCTTAATCTTTCTTTAAAAAAGAAAGGCACATCTTTTTTCTTTTTCAGTTTCTTGCTGTAAAAAGTTGCAATTACTCTTCCATCTTTCCTTTTGTATGTTCCTCTAAACTGAAACCTTTCTCCCTTCACAATTAATTCTTTCTTTCTCTCGTCGTATTCATAGTTATCATGATTTAAGCTCTCTTCTTTTCCATCAAATTTCTGCGCTTGAGTTCTCGACGGAACGTACAAATCAATTTTGTTTTCTTCTGCATATTTTATATTTTCACCGTCGCTATAGCCACAATCAACAGCAATTTTTGTTTCTTTTTGCAAAGGGATATTTTCTTTGATGTTCTTTAGTTGAGGAACAAATTGATGCACATCATGCCCGTCTTGGCACACATCATTTGCAACAATTATCTGATTTTTTGAAACAGATAATTGTGTATTATAAGAGAGCTCATTCACTTTTTGTTTATTTTGCATCATTCTTGAAGAAGGATCAGTTAGAGAAAACTTTTTTGCTTTCTCATCACTAGAAGCTTCGTCTTTAACTTTCTCTATCTTCTCCTTTATTTTATCCTTGTCTTTTGCTTTTTTATAGTCGTTTATTATCTTCTTAAAGTCTCTTTTATCCATGTCTGTTAAATTCTCTTCTTTATCTTTGTAAATCTCCTCGTCGATTTCATCTTGCTTTATGTCTTCTTCAATCATTTTTTTGATAATTGAGTCAAGTTTTTCTATGTGTTCTCTTTTAACAGATTTCTTTCTATTTGCATTTGCTTTTATTGTGCTTCCATCGATACAGAGCAAAGACAAATCAATTAAGTTATGTTTAGAAGCAAGTTTCACTGTTTCTTTGAAAGTTCTTTTGATAAATTCTGCATTATTTTTTCTGAATCTCGCTATTGTCCTGAAATTTGGCTGTACTTTTTCAGCCAAATACATAAAAACAAAGTTTTCTCTGCACGCTCTTGCAAGTTTTCGTGAGCTTCTTTCCTTGCACAACATTCCTTGAATTAGGATTTTCATTATTATCCCTGGATGATATGCAGGAGCTCCAGGGCCCTCATAAATCATATCGAATCCAGAAAAATCCAATGATTCAACAAATTCCTCGATGAAAAAACAGATATGATTCGCTGGGATCATATCCTTTATCGAATTTGGGATTAACCAGTTCTGATTTTTATAAGAAGTTATATAAGCCATTTTACCACCTCCTTTATCGACGGTAATTTATATCATTATCGACGATAAACTACTATTTAAATTTTACTAATTATGGGACAGGCTGAAACGATAAGAGGTTTCACTTCGTTACACCTAAATATTTTTCTTAAAAAATTGGCGGTGGCTTTTAGCTCTTTTGATATAGAATTAGACTTCACAAATAATTAATCTTCTGAAAGTTTAAACATAATTTTTCCGTGTTTAGTGTTTAACATGGTATCTACTGCCTTTTCAAATTCTTCGAGTCTAAATCTATGTGTAATAACTTTCTTAAGAATTTCTTTATTCTTGCGAACCATTTCAATAGCCCATTTAAAGTCTTCAGGCACATAACCCAACTGGGTAATCAAAGTAAGTTCTTTTTTTACTAACTTTGAAACATCAAAATAGAAATCTTTCACCATGCATCCACTTTCTAAAATAATCCCTTTGGGTTTTACTGCTTTTATAGAATATTCTAACGAATCGGGTGTTCCTCCAGCATCCATTACGATATCATATTCACTTTTTATCTGTTCGGTTGGAATGTTTTTCTTATAAAATTCATCTACAATATCTTTTATTATTCTAACTTGTTCCCAATGACCGGTAATTCCAATTGTTTTTGCTCCTTTTGATTTTGTATGAATTGCTGAAAGCAAACCAATCGGACCCGAACCAATTATCAATAGGCTTTTATTTTTTAAATCAACTCGATTTAACGCTTTTGTGCTTGCCATCGTCTCGATTAAAACTGCGACATCGCTGTCTATATCCTCTGGAATTTCAAATAAGATTGTATTTTTTGGTAATGGAGTATATTCTGCAAATCCTCCGGCCATAGGGTGTTTCGTGGTTAGTCCAAATAACTGATTTTTTTTACAAATATTAAACATACCTCGTTTACAATTATCGCATTTTCCACATGGTAAAATTGTCGGCCAAGTTACTCTTTTCCCTCCAACAATTCCGACATTTTCATGTCCTAGTACTTGTGGTAATTTTAATTTGAGTGAGCCTTTAATAGCGTGTTTGTCTGTTCCACAAACTCCAGAATAAAGCATTTTAGCGTAAGGCTTAGATGTAGATAACTTCTTTTCTACAATTTCTAATTTTCCATTTTTGTTTAATTGTAATGCTTTATAATAGATTATTTTCCCTTTTTTCATTTTAATCACTAATTATCTCCTCAGCCATTTTTTCAGCTTTTTTGAAATTGTTTTTATATGATCTCTGATGTTTCTTAAGCAAGTCTTCACATAATTTAATGGATTCATCTACTGCAAGATTATTAGCTTCTATTTTGTTTCTTTTTTCGAGTTGCAAAATCTCGTTCAGTAGCGAATCATCTTCCGAGTACCATTCAAGAATATTAAATCCTGTATTGTTGAACAAATCTAATTCTTTATTTTTAAGTTTCAAAAGTTTCTCTTTAAATTTACTTAAACTATCAGTTAATAATATACTATTCTCAGGAATGCTTTTCCCCATTTTTGAACCATTGAGCCCTGTTAGTATCTTATTATATGTAATACTTGGAGGGTAAAATTCATCGCCCAATATGGAAATTATATTTTTTGTTAGAATAAAATGGCTTATTTCATCAATTCCAAGTGTAATGAGTGTAGCTTCATATCCTTTAAGTTGAGGAACGAGAATATCCGCAGCCATTACTAAAGATGAAAATGCTTCAGCCAGTGTTAATCTCCTATTATATATTTTTTCTAATTGAGGCATATCAATTTTACTCGTAAAAAGAGCAGCTTCTTTAAGGACTTCAGTATTTTTTGTCTGCAAATAGATTTTAGTTTTTGTAGAGTCTAAACCTGCTGCAAAAAAATGAGCTAAAAATTCAGTAACAATTTTTCTGATTTTTTGAGGATTAGTTTTTCTAACACACATAGCTTCTAAATCGGCTAGTGGAATTATTATATTCGCTCTATATTTCTTTTGATAGTAGACCATCTGTTTTATTACTGTTAAACTTCCAAGATGAAAAAAGCCGCTAGTCATAAATCCACTTACCAATGCCACGTTTTTACCTTCTTCTGCTTTTCTAAGCCATATCTCAAAATTGTCTGCTCCAACTATCAAATTTCTTCGAATAAAAGTTGGGTTGTCCTTTAATTCATAGTCAATACTTTTGAGGCCGTATTCTTTTTTTAAATATTCATAATGTTTTGATGTTAAGGTTGGAATTTTCCAAGGATTTAATTTTTCATTCATAGTACTTTTCACCCTTTATGATTATTACACTAGCACCCATCAATATCTTTTCCGGATTGTATTTTTTTAAATTTTTGTCTATAATTTTCATAATTTCATCTCTTAACGGATGACGATTAAAGGAAGTATGCAAATGAAAGTTCATAAAAATTTCCATAGCGCGTTCCTTGTTTCCTAAATCAACAACTCCATTTAATTTGCAGATGCATGAATCGATATTGTTTTGTCTTTCGAAATATTTTCTTAATGCAAACAAACTAGGAGATTTTTCATTCCATGGGAAAGGTAAAATTTTCTGCCAACACTTATGTGCTATTCTCTGCTCTTCAGATTCTGGATCGTAATGAAAAAAAATAAACTTTGAGTTTTGACTAATATTATTAAACAGTGTATCTAATTTTCTATGGCACTTTTTTAAAGCTTCATCAGGATTCATTGGTTTGAAAATTTGCTTTGCAGGATCTCTATATGCGAATTCTGCATTTAAACTATAATTTAATGCCCAAAGTGAAACAACCAGATCTACATTTTTAATCAGTTTGGGATTGTTTTTAACGAATTCTAGCATTTCTGCATGATAAAACTTTACTTTGTCTTTGTATTTTATTTTCTCCTTTGCCAATTTGATCATTTCTTTACTTAAGTCAATAGCGATAACTTTATCACAGTATCTCTCTATTATTTTAGTTCCTCTTCCACTTCCACAACCCAATTCCAGCGCGCATTTAAATCTGTATCCCTGTCTACGCGCAGTTTCTATTAGATATTCCTCCAGAATTTCTTCGTCAGTTTTTCCGTGAAATTTATAAAGTGGAAGTATTTCTTCGTAATACAAAGGATCTAAGTACACATCAAATTTTTTATTAAGCCAATCTTCTTTATTCATTTTCCCCACACAATTTCTTCAGCTATAGATTTATATTTTTTAACTTTTTCTTGGTGTTCTACTAAGAAATTTGTTAGGAAGTCTATACAAATCTTCTTGAGTTCTCCGCTTAACATTTCTCCACTTCTGTATTTGTTATAAATATCTTTGACAAATTCGTCATCTGGATGATGGAAAAATAAGACTTCATAAGCCTTATCTTTTTCTGGAATACCCCCTAATTTTCTATGTAATCCTACAGTTTCTCTTCCTCCAGAAAATGCTTTATTTATCTTTCTTTTTATTTCATCGGGTGAATCATCTAAGAAAATTGCAGTATCTGGCATAGAAGAACTCATTTTACTTCCTTTTTGTAATCCCGATTGATGAATAAAGTAAAAAAAGGATGGTAGTTTAAAATTGTAAGGCAATTTTCTAGCTAAGTCTCTACAAACACGAGCATGAGGATCTTGTTCGATGCCTATGCCTGTTATCGCGGGTGTAGGTCCAAAATATTCTTTTAATTGTAAGTGTAAAATATCAGCATACTGTAATAAGTTGGCAGAAATTTTTCCTAAATTCATATGCCCATATACAGCTTTAAAAGTATTTTCTGTTAATTTTTTGGAGATTTCGAAGGCAAATTCATAATATCTTGGTTCTTTCCTGCTTTGGACATATATTTCTTCTTTAGGTATCCCGAACGCTAGTAAGTGTGCGATGATGTTAACGGCATTTTCTTTTGCCACAGCTAAACTTGGAACTTTTGAATCTGGACGTGAGACATAAGCATCTATATCTGAAACAACGAAGAAACTTTTTGCTCCAAGTGATCTGAATAGTAAGTAAGCATCTATATCTACTTTATGTCCTAAATGCAACGGGCCGGACGAAGCGATTCCCGTAAGTTGAATAAATGTTTTTTTATTATCTATTGCTTCTTTGATTATACCAAAATCTCTATGTGCTACAATAATCTTTCTAGTAAATAAATAATGTTTGCAGGGAATTTCAACTTCCTTAAACTTTTTTAATCCAAATTCTTGAATTAATTTCTCATCTATTTTAATTTCTTTTGAACCCCAGGGATCTATTATTTTTTTGTCCATACATATAATATTTAATGGAGACTTATAAATGTTGCTATTAACTCTTGTTGAGAAATCTTCTTTTTTAGAAAAAAAGAAGCAGAAAATTCTTGCCGACCCCCCAAAACCCCAAAAGATACTTTCGAGCCCACCTGCGTGGATACGCAAAATATTTCATACTGAGAAAACTTTCAGTTTTCGAGGTGCTCAAGAATTAAAAATTCTTGACATTTTGGGGACGCTAAGCGCTTTCACTTCGTTCACCCTCACCTAACAGGCATTAACAGGAAAATGCCTCAGCTCGGCATTTTGCCCAAATTAATTTTTCGAGGAAACTTCGCCAACTCTGATTTTCTCAGCCAATCGCTCATTTCATTCGCTCAGGGAGAAAATCGAGGACTTGTTTCATCTCTGAAAAATCAACTTCTGTTAAGCCCGTTGTTATGCTCAATTGCGAGTCCGCCTCTGAAGACGTTACCACCGAAAATTCTTCTTTTGTTGCCTTCATTAAAATTCATAAACGAAAAAACTACGAAACTTCGCTTCATCTAACAAAACGCTCAAAAATTCAGAGAATTTTTGGCGCACCAAAAACCAAAGGTTTTTGAGTGTTTTAACGAAATTTTTTCTTGTCTTTACGAGGGGTTGCCGTCATTAACTTTTATTTATTCTCTTGATAATCTCTTCAAATATTTTTCTATATTTGAGATTTATCTCAACAATAGGTTTCATTTTTATTGCGGATTTTACAAAATCTTTTCTATAGGGAATTTTCCCTAAAATAGGGATATTATTTTCTTTGGCAAATTTCTCTATTCCCTTATAAAAATTTTTGGAGAGATCGAATTTATTTATAACAATTCCATGCTTAATTCCAAAATGATCTGCTAGATATAAAACCCTTTTTAAATCGAACAAAGCAGATGGTGTTGGTTCTGTTACAGCGACAATATAATCAGTTCCAACTAAAGAAGCAATTACAGGACAACCAATTCCTGGAGAAGAATCTATCACCATATTATTAGCCTCTATTTTTTTGTTTAATTCATCCGCATATTTTCTTACTTCACTTACAACTTCACCAGAAGCCAGTTCTCCCAATTTAAGTTCGCTTGAGACCAAATTAACATTATAATTTTTTCCTGTATAAATTGCCCCAATTTCTTTTTTAGTTTCAGAAATAGCACCTACAGGACATGCAACAATACATGCTTTACAACCAATACAAATATCTTTTACGAAAGCTGGGTATTTTCCTTTTACAAAAACTATTGCATTTTGTTTGCAAACAGAAGCACATTTACCGCATTTTGTACATTTATTAAAGTCCCATTTTGGGATTGGCTGATATACAGTTACATATTTTTTCCTTTTTGTAGAAAGCAAGAGATGGTCATTAGGACATTCGGCATCAGCATCCACAAGCATTGTTTTACCTTTTCTCGCAAACTCAACTGCTAAAGATGTAGCTACCATTGATTTGCCTACACCCCCTTTACCACCTGTTACAGCTATTTTCATATTCTATGCTCCTCACAAACATCTTCAAAATTAGCTTTTTTAATTCTCTTATTCTTCCACATCTCAAATATTTCTTTTACTATTTTTGCTTGGCAGACATAAACATCTATTCCTAACTGTTTGCACAAATTAAGTGCTCTTGGGCCAAGGCCTTTGCATAATAGGACATTTGCCCCATGTTTTTTCATGAGTTCTGGCGGCAATCCAGAACCGCCCATGTGTTCGCTGATATTATTAATTATTTCTAAAACTCTACCTTTCTCATCAAGAAAAGTATAGGTTTTACATCTACCAAAATGCTGCGCTACTGTATCATTTAAACCTTTCTTATTGTCTGTTGGAATTACTATTTTCATTTTCTAACCCCCAAAATTTTTATTAATCCAATTTCTAACACTTTCTTCTGGCATTGCCCCAACAAATTCATCAAAAACTTTGCCATTTTTAAAAAGTTTAACAGAAGGTATGCTCATAATCCCATATTTCTGGCTTGTTGTTCTATTTTCATCAACATTGGCTTTTGCTAGAATAAATTTTCCATTGTATTCTTTAGCTAATTTTTCTATGACAGGGCCCAAAATTAAACAGGGAGTACACCAAGAAGCCCAAAAGTCGACAACAACGGGTATTTTTTTAGATTGTTCTATCACCCTTTCCTGAAAATTTCCATCATTGACTTCTATTTCAATTTGCATTTTGTCATTTTTCATTCTCTCCACCAATTTCTTTAATTTTTCTCTTTTAATTCTTTCTAAATTCTCATCCATTATGAGCCCTCACTGAATTCTTTCTAACTTTCCATCTATAAATTTTTGCAAAACTTCCTTTACTAGCCCACTTCCATTATATACTTTGATGTTGAATTGTCTCAGTACATCAAATGCTCTTGGGCCAACATTTCCTGTTATCACAGCTTGCACATTTTTTTCTGCGATTGCTTGTGCAGTGGAAATTCCAGCTCCACCCATTTGGCTTGCATTTGTATTTTCTATTGCTTCAACTTTTACAATTTTTTTCTTTTCAATTTCTGCAATAACAAAATATGGGCATCTTCCAAATACATTACTGACATTACTATCGAGGTCTCTTCCTGTCGAGCTAATAGCTACTTTCATTTTATTACCTCCTATGATTTATTTTCTTACTAACATAACATTACATTTAGGACATTTAAGTGTTGAACAAGGGGTACCTCTTTTATGCTCAATTTTGTAACCACATTTTGGGCATACACAATAACCTCCAGGACCTCTTCCTTGAGCTTCTTTGATTGTATCTTTAAACTTCCCTCTTCTTTGCCATCCAAACCCTCTTCCAAATTCTGGTTTATAAAATCCAGTAGAAACTTCATGACTTTTTATTTGAATTACAACATACATGAGATTTTCAATATTTTTTATCAATTTTTCCTTCAGATTGGCTGATATTTTTTCAGCCTCTTCAACACTTAACTCGCTTGGTAATTTTATCTCGAGATTTGCAGTTATTGCCGATCCTCTTTTTTGTGTTTTCAGGTCAGAAATCTCTATTTTTTCTTCTTTTGCAATTTTTTTAATTTGGTTTTCTATTTCTTCTCCTGCTGAAACATCTAATAAGGAATCAGTTGCATTTTTTCCTAAAGAGAAAGATTGCTTAATTATATATATGCCGATTAATAATGCCAATAAAGAATCTGCATAGATCCAATATTTTGTAAATATTAATCCAACCAAAACTGCAACTGAAGTATAAACATCAATTCTTGAATGAAAACCGTCTGAGAGCAGGCTTAATGAATTTTCTTTTTTTCCAAAATGAATCTTGATTCTTGACATAATTTCATTAACTATAGCTGAAATTATCATTACTCCTAATGCAAGATAGCCAATCTCAACCTGTGTTGGATTAAGAAAATTTTTATATGCTTCATAAATAATTCCTATTCCTGTTCCAAATAAAATTAAAGTTATAATTAATCCAGCAAAAACTTCAAATTTATAATGTCCATAAGGATGTTCTTTATCACTTGGTTTTTTTGCTTTTCTTATTCCAATGAATCCTATTCCTGAAGATAAAATATCTATGCCTGAATGAAGACCTTCGGCTAAGATGGCTGCGGAGTTTGCTATAATTCCGGTTACGATTTTTCCAATTGCTAAAACTAAATTTACAAGTACTGAAATTCCAGCTATTTTTTCTTTCATATTTTTGCCTTTGCTTTATGCTTTAATTATTTTTGCTTTTTCAATTCTGCTATCCTTTTTCTTATCTCTTCAAGTTCCTGTTTCAATGCTTCCTGTTCTTGTTCAATTGCTTTTGATTCGTCTTCCAGCATCTGCAGCTCTTGTTCTTTTGTTGGCTGATACGCTTGCGGTTGCACTTGTACTGGTTCCCAAACTTGTGCTTGTGTTATTGGAGCAAATCTCCATCTTCTCCAACCAAATCCGCGTCCTCTACCAAATCCACGACCCCATCCACGACCAAATCCAAAACCTGGATTCATAAATCCTGGCACAGGATATCCTGCACAATAGCCCATTGCTCTTCCTGTTCTTGGCCCTAATCCTAAAGGACCTGTTCCATCCCCTCCTGGCATTTTTATTACCTCCTGCCTTTCGGCAAATTTATTTAATTACCTCTTACCATTAAGGAGCCACATTTATTACATTTCATTTGAGAGCATGGAAGACCAGCAACTTTAGCTTGTTGATTTCCACAAACTGGGCAAACACAAACTGTTGGTGGTCCACCTGCTCTTCTTCCAAATCCTCTTCCTGTTCTTGCAACTGGCATTTTATAATTACCTCCTTCTACTTTGATTGCTTTACCATTAACTAAAGCATCAGCAATTTTTTTCTTTGCTGAATTCAAGATTCTTTGAAAAGTTCCTCTTGAAATTTTCATTTTTTTAGCGCATTCTTCCTGTTCTAAACATTCCAAATCCTTCAATTTTATTGCTTCTAATTCTTCTACTTTAAGCACAACCTCATTTAATGTTGATAGAGGAATTCCTCTTGGTTTGAAATAATCAATTCGTGGTAGTTCTCTAACAAATCTCGGCCTTATTGGTCTTACCATAATGAGCATATGCACATAATACTATTTAAAGCTTTCGGTCAAAATTCAAAAATAAACGGCAACCCTTAAAGAAAAAACTACGGCAACAACTAATTTTCTGCGGACTTCTGAACTCTGCGGTGCTCACTTCGTTCCGCTCCTCGCCACGTCCTGCAGGCTCTCGCCCTCGCCTTCGGCTCGAGACAGATAGAAATATTTATCAAATCCTAAAATTATTAATGGATATGAAACAAATTCCCTGGAACAAAAACAAGCATTTAAGCAAAAAACATAGAGAAAAATTAAGACAAAGCAATATAGAAACTTGGAAAAATCCAAGATTGAAAAAATTAATGAGTAAGATAAAGAAAAAGCAATGGACTAAAGAGGAAAGGAAAAAATTAAGCGAGAAAATAAAAAAATTCTGGAAAGAAAATCCTGAAAAACTAGCAAGTATGAAAAGAAAAATAAAATTGAATTATGCAAAAACTAACATAGAGCAAAAAATTTCAGAAAAACTAAAAGAATTATACAAGAATCACCCTAATTTAAAATTAAGAAATAGAAAAATTTCTTTATTATATTATGCAACTCATGAAAAAGAAAGAGAGCATTTATTAAATTACAAGCCACCTAGAAAAAAATTCAAAACAGAGCTTGGATATGTTAAAAGCAAATATGAAAAAAGAGTTGCTGATTTTCTTTCTATTAAAGAGATAAGAAAAAAAACAATGCCAGAATATGAGCCCTTTTCTTTGTTTTTAGAAGAGATTAATCCTATTCCTGATTTTTATTTGAGAAAATTAAATGTTTTAGTTGAGGTTTATGGTTTAAAGCCAGGAACTCTATCAAGAAAAAGATTAAAAGAAAAATATTATAAAAAATATAATATTCCTGTTATTGGGTTGACTCCTGCTGAAATCAGAGATTTAAATAAAAATCTTCTTCAAGAAGCAATAAAATTAAGCAAAACTTCACAAGCTAAAAATTTCAATCCAGAAAATTTCACAAAACCCAATTCAGACTGGCTAAAACAACTTAAGCAAGAAATTAAGAAAGAAAATTGATAAAAAATACTATAATTTATCCCATAATGAGTAAAATCACTTGAAATTACTATAATAGTTTTATTATCTATATATTTTGCAAGAATTTCTGCAATTTTTTTACATTCTTCATAATTTAAATCCCTAAGTAAAATTGGGATAATTTCAAATTTTTTCTGGCTAACTTGTAAAAATGGCAGTTGTACTTCTAAACTATGTTCATTAAAATGTGATTCTTTATTTATATTAGCATCTAAGTTATATTTTTTCATTTCTTTCAGGATTTTTTCTACTAAATTTTTATTATTCTTAATAATCCCTAAAGGGGTTTCAAAATCTTGAAGGGAAAAAGAGATGTTATTTCCAATTCCAGAATGATTCACTCCTAATAAAATAAAATTTTCCTTATTTTCAATTCTTCCTAAAACCTCTCCTGCGAGTTTTCCTGAATAAATATATCCAGCATGCGGGGAAATTACTGCTTTTATTTTTTCTTTTTTCTTACTTAAATACTTCCTAACTTCCTTCTCTAATTCTTTTTTATCTGAAGGATAAAATATTCCTGCAACAATTGCTTTTCTCATTTTAAAAAATCTTGTTTTCCTTTATATATTAAGTTTAGCAAGATTTTTAAAACTAACATATATAGTATAAGTATGAATGAAAAAGATGAGGTTATAAAGATAATAGAATCTTTAAGTCAAATAGAAAGACAGATTCTGCCATATCTTAAAGAAAAAGATTTTAGCAAAATAATAAAAGATTCTGGAATTGATAGAACAGCTGGTTTAAGAGCCCTGCAATTTTTATCAAATAAAAATCTTGTTAAATTAAAACAAAAAAAAGGGAAGATAATAGATTTAGGAATTAATGGAATTAATTATAGAAAAACAGGGCTTCCTGAAAGAAAACTTTTAGATATTTTATGTAATCAAAAAAAAGCAATAACTATAGATGAAGCTGCAAAATTAGCAAAACTAAGTGATAATGAAATAACAGCTGCTATCGGTGTTTTAAAAAATAAAAAAATGCTTGATATAAAAAATGGAAAATTAACTTTATCTGAAAAAGCACCTAAGCCGTCAGAAAAATTTCCAGAGGAAATTTTTCTTGAAATACTTCCTGTAAATGAAGAAAAGCTAAGTGGAGAGGAAAAGAAAATCTTTTTGAGTTTGCAAAAAAGAAAGCAAATAATAGAAATTAAAGATATTACAGAAATTGAAATAGAATTAACTCCTTTAGGAAAAGAAATTTATGAAAAAGCAAGCGAAATAAAAGAAGATTATATTGAAACAATAACACCAGAAATGATAAAAAATGAGGAATGGAAAAATAAAAAATTCAGAAGATATGATATAAACTCGGCTCTTCCTAAAATTTATGGAGGGAAGAGACATTTTGTCAATCAGGCAATAGATTATGCGAAAAAAATATGGCTTGAAATGGGTTTTGAAGAAATGACTTCTAATTTAGTTGTTGAGAGTTTTTGGAATTTTGATGCTCTATTCACAGCTCAAGATCACCCTGTAAGAGAAATGCAAGATACTTTTTTTCTTCCTTATAAAGAAAAAATAGAAAACAAAAAAATATTAGAAAATGTAAAAAAAGCTCATGAAAAAGGAGTTTATGGAAGTAAGGGATGGAATTATAATTGGAGTGAGGAAGAATCTGAAAAACTTGTTTTAAGAACCCATACAACAGTATGTTCTGCTCTTGCTTTATCAAAATTAAAAAAACAAGATTTGCCTAAAAAATATTTTGCGATAGGAAAATGTTTTAGAAATGAAACTCTTGATTTAAATCATCTATTTGAATTAACACAAACAGAGGGGATTGTTATTGATAAAAATGCAAATTTAAAAAACCTCATAGGATATTTAACTGAATTTTATAAAAAAATGGGTTATGATAAAGTAAGAGTTCGTCCTAGTTATTTTCCATATACAGAACCATCATTAGAAATAGAGGTTTATGATAAAAAGCAAGAAAAATGGATAGAGCTTGGCGGAGCAGGAATATTTAGACCAGAAGTTGTTGTTCCTCTACTAGGTGAATTTATACCCGTTCTCGCATGGGGTCAGGGATTTGAAAGAATAATAAGAGAATATTTTGAAATAACTGATTTAAGAGATATATATTCTAATGATTTAAATAAACTAAGAGCAATGAAGTTGTGGTGGAAATGAATAAAGGAGAGTTAAATAAAATATATATTGAAATAGAAGATTTGCTTAAAAAAAAGAATGAAATGTATGGTGATGAAAATATAATAAAAATAGGAAAAGAAGGAATTATAATAAGGATAACAGAAAAATTAGAAAGACTAAAATATCTATTAAAAAACAATAAAAACCCTCAATGTAAGCCTATTGAAGATAGTTGGAAAGATATTGCAGGATATTCTATTATAGAATTAATGCTAGAAAGAAATAAATTGAAAGAAGAACCAATAGATTAAGATGATGAAATCAAATAAATGGAAGTTGATTGTTAAGAAAAATAAGGAGAGAAAATTATATTTTGATGGCAAAAAATAAATTTTTTGATGAAACTTAAGTATCTTTAGCATGGCAATTGCAACATTTTCAAGAAAAAGATTTGAAAGAGAAATAGGAAAACTAGATGAAAAAATGCAGGAAAAGATAAGTATGTTTGGAACACCTTTTGAAAGCGCAAACTCAGAAGAAATAAACATAGAGATTTTTCCTAATAGACCAGATTTATTCTCTTTTGAAGGATTTAAAAGAAGTTTCTTATCTTATTTAGGAAAAGCTAAAATTAAAAAATATACTGCAAAAAAATCAAATTATTTTATTGAAGTTGATAAAAGTGTCGAAGATGTAAGACCATATACTGTATGTGCTGTTGTAAAAAATATAAATTTTGATGATGATAAAATAAAAGAAGTTATTGATGTTCAGGAAAAATTACATGCAACAATAGCAAGAAACAGAAAAAAAGCAGCAATAGGAATTTATCCTTTAGAAAAAATAAAATTTCCTATAAGATATTTAGCAAGACCTCCACAAGAGATACATTTTGTCCCTTTAGAAAGTAATGTTAAAATGTATGGTGATGAGATATTAGAACAATTATTTGTAGGAAGAACTTATTCTCATTTACTTAGAGGAAAAAAACTTTATCCTGTATTTATAGATGCAAATGATAATATATTATCTATGCCTCCAATAATAAACAGCAATGATACAGGGAAAATAACAGAAAAAACAAAAGATGTTTTTATCGAATGCTCTGGATTTAATCTAAGTATTCTAAATAAGATTCTTAATATTCTTGTTTGTATGTTCGCAGATATGAACGGAGAAATTTATGAAGTAAAAATAAAATATCATGGAAAAAAAGAAATAATAACCCCTAATTTAAAAGAAGAAAAAATAAAAATAAACATAAAAAATTTTAACAAATTTTTAGGGTTAAATCTAAAAGAAAACGAAATAAAAAAACTACTTGAAAAAATGAACTATGAATATAAGAATAAAATAGTTTATGTTCCTCCATATAGGACAGATATCTTACATGAAGTTGATTTGATAGAAGATGTCGCTATAGCTTATGGATATGATAATATTACTGCTGAAATTCCTTCAATAGCAACAATAGGAAAAGAAGATTCTAAAGAAATAATCAAAAGAAAGATATCAGACTTATTGCTAGGGTTAGATATGTTAGAAGTTTCTTCTTATCATCTTATAAACAAAGAATTTTTAAAAAAAATTGGATATAACGAGAATATAGAAGTTGAAAATAGCAAAACAGATTATTCTATTTTAAGGCCTTCTTTGTTATCTTCTGTTATGAAAATACTTTCTGAAAATATAGATGCAGAATACCCTCAAAGAATTTTTGAATTAGGAAAAATTTTCACATTAGAAAATGAAAAGATTAAAGAAAAAGATAGTTTGGTTGTCGCAATCTCTTCTGCAGATTCGAATTTCACAAAAATAAAACAAGTTCTTGATTATATTGAGAGAATGTTAAATATAAAACTTGAAATAAAAGAATTTGAAAATTCCATCTTTATACCAGGAAGAGCAGGAAAAATTATTTTAGATAAAAAAGAAATAGGATTTATTGGAGAAGTACATCCTTCTTTAATAAAAAAATTAAAAATAAAGATGCCGATTTCTGTTTTTGAAATAGGTTTAGAAGAGATTTTTAATAAATTTCAGTAGAGTTAAAAAATTAAAAGGCAGCGGATTTCTTGATAAGCTTTAATATTAATTTTTAATAAATCACATCAATTGATATTAGAAGACAAATTAAGAAATATAGTTTTTTATTTTCTTTTCTTTTTTCTTTTCAAAAGAAGCATCAAATACTTCAATTAATTCTTTAAATTGTTTTTTAATTTCCCCCCATTCTTTATAAATTTCTAAAATTAATTCTGCTTCTTTTTTTTCATTACTATCATTATCTAAGAGTGTGCTTTTTATAAGATATTTTCCAAATTTAGTATATAACTCATTTACTATTTTCTTCTCTTTTTCTGTTATTTGGTTTGTCAAAACCATAAATAAAAGAGGGGCGTTTGTTGGGTTCAATAAAGCCTCAAGAAATTTCATATAATTTGCTATTTTTTCAAGAATTTCTCTTCTTACATTTCTTATTAAAAAATCTGTTTCCTTTTCAGCTAATTTCTCTATTTCAAAATCATCATTTATTTTATCAAAATTTGGAAGATTATATTTCTTTCTCAGTATTTCATAATCTTTCTTTAATTTATCAAGTCTTTTTTTCTCTATCATATTTATAAGATTGAGTTTAAATTTATAAATCTTTAGTAATTAATACAATAAAGTAAATAAAGGGAAAATTATAAAGAAAATCGTAGGTTGTCTTTAAAGGGAAAATTATAAAGAAAATCGTAGGTTGTCTTTAAAGGGAAAATTATAAAGGAGATTATGGGTTGTGTTATGCCTCGGTAGCTCAGTTGGTTAGAGCGCGACATTGGTAATGTCGAGGTCGTGAGTTCAATCCTCACCCGAGGCTTATTCCTTAGGCAACCATTCTAATTTTGCAACATATCCTACAATACTTTTTGAATTTTCTTTTAAGTTATTTAACCAAGAAATATAAGATTTAAAGAATTCCCCTCTATTTTCCACCTTATTCATATATAAATTTTTCTCACTTATAATAAATAAAGCACCTATAATTAAGAACATTAAAATTAGAACAACAAATTTCATTTTACTGCAGAATTTACACCCCAATCCATTTTTATTGCATTTCCCACTACTGTTTTTGTATTATCTATAACATGACCAATCCACTTAAAATAAGCTTTTCCTGCTATAATCATTCCTTCTAAGGATCTTACTTCTATATGATTCTTGCTAATAACAATAGAAGCGCTAATATAAAAAAAGAATAATAACAGAAGCACTAATATAATAGTTATTTTGCTTTTTAAATGACTTGCTGCTAAAAATTTATTAATAATAAAATAAGCTACTACAACAAATAAAATTACTATTAACCAGTTTACCATTTTAATCCTCTTTATTATAATTAGATTTAAAAGTATTTAAATATTTTTATTTTAAAGCCCTGTGGTGTAGCGGTCAAGCATCCGAGACTCTGGATCTTGGGACCCAGGTTCAAATCCTGGCAGGGCTATAAAAATGGTTATAAAAATGAAATCTTTAATAAAATTGATAAAATCAGGAAAAATTTTTATTTATCCTACTGATACAATTTATGGATTGGGATGTAATGCTTTAAACAAAAAAGCAGTTGAAAAAATAAAAAAAATTAAGAAAAGAGATAAAAATAAACCCCTATCTGTAATAGCTCCTTCAAAATCTTGGATATACAAAAATCTAAAATCAAGCAAAAAATTAGTTAATAAATATCTTCCTGGAAAATACACTCTTATATTAGAAAAGAAAAATAAAAGATTTTTAAATCATGTTTCTTCTACAAAATATTTAGGAGTTAGGATACCCAATCATAATTTTTTCAAAATAATTCAAAAATCAAAAGTTCCTTTTATAACAACATCTGTAAATTTATCCGGAGAAAAACCGATTACCGAAATTAAAGAAATAAAAGAGGAAATATTAAAGAATGTAGATGTAATTATAGATGCAGGAAAAATTTATGGAAAACCATCAACTATAATTTTACCAGATGGGAAAAAGATTAGAAGATAAGATTTTTAATCTCTAATCCTTATAATGTTTTGATGCCCTTGTAGTCTAGTGGCCAAGGACTTCGCCTTCTCAAGGCGGAAACCCGGGTTCAAATCCCGGCGAGGGCATATTTTAAGATGAAAAAAACAAAAATTTTAAATACAAAAAAGAAAAGAATTATTTTTATATTAGTTTTAATAATTGCTATTTCTTTGCTATATCTTTTCTTTTTCTATTATTATCATTTAATGGTAGGTGTTCCTGTTTTATTTTTAGAAGATAATAATATAAAGATAGGGTTGTGGCCAAATGCAACTCGGGCAGCATTAGTTTTTACAATTGATGATATTGATTCAACAACAAACATTTGGGATTTAAGTAAAGTAATGGAATACTTAAATGATGGAAATATTAAATCAACTTTTTTTGTAATTCCGTATACTGAAAATAGATATAAGATGACAAAAAATTCCCAAATTGCAAATTATTTATTAGAACTTGTAGAACAAGGAAATGAAGTTGCTCAACATGGATTAACTCATCGCTCACTAAGATCTTCTATTTCAAAATTAGATTATAATGAATTTAAAGGATTGCCTTATTTTGAACAAAAAAGGAGAATCTTAATTGGGAAAAAAATTCTTGAAGATGCTGGATTTAATATAAGTGGTTTTAGAGCACCAACTTTTGGGATTACTAAAGACACCTTTAATATTCTTGAAGATTTAAAATTTGATTATGATTCTGATATAAGAATATCTCCTTGGATTTTAATGAGTAATAAACCGTATGCTCAGTCAATATTTTATCCTTTTCACATAAAAGAATTAAATTTAATCGAATTTGTTGTTAATGGGGATTTTTTTTGGGAAACAAAATTTACATCAAAAATAAATAAAAATGATTTTAATATTTTAAAAAGAAGATTTAATATATATTATGAAAAAGAGGGTTGTTTTGTTATTTTAAGCCATATTCAAAAATTAAATACAAAAAAAAGCCTATCTCTTCTTAAAGAATTTTCTGATTACCAAAAAAATAAAAATTTATGGAGAACTAATTTAAAAGAAGTTTCTGATTGGTGGAAAATAAGAGAAAATCTCTATGCAGAAACTTATATTGAAAATGATACATTAAAAATTTTTATTGAAAGTCCTTTTAATAATCTTGAAGGATTAACAATCTATTTAAAAAATCCAGAAATAAAAAGTTATGAAATCTATGTTAATAGCAATTTAGTAAAAAAAGGGAAAACTATAGAAAAGATTATTTTATGAATTTTTAAAAACAAAGATTTTTAAATATAAAATACAAAAAAATAATATGAAAAGAAGTAGTAGAAGGTGGAAAAAGAAAAGGCAAATGAGATGGAAATGGCAGAGAAAACGCCTTAAAGAAACAAAAAGAAAAAGAAAGATGAGAAAAGAAAGATCTAAATAGATTCGCTCACTTCGTTCGCTCACAAAATTATTT
>Ga0078972_1007978_pt1 | contig 22805 bp, 25 predicted proteins | sample YelNatPaOPGAMG01_FD_67568 | JGI IMG/M metagenome (GOLD analysis project Ga0078972, IMG submission 67568) | Hot spring thermophilic microbial communities from Obsidian Pool, Yellowstone National Park, USA - OP-RAMG-01 (SPADES assembly) (version 2) | ecosystem: Environmental > Aquatic > Thermal...
AGGGATAGGGAGTTGGGGTATAGCGCCGCCGGTGTTGCCGCCTGCGAGGCGGCAACACCGGCGGCGCTATACCCCAACTCCCTTCAGGTCATAGGAGGAGATCAACCTGATGCCGAGACCCAACGTGCTGCTGGTGTTGGTAGATGACATGGGCTATGGCGATTTCGGCGCCTTTAACCACGGCCTCTCGCGCACGCCCACGCTGGATCGCCTGGTGTCGGAGAGCATCTGCTGCGCGCAGCACTACTCGGCCTCACCTGTGTGCGCGCCGGCCCGGGCGGGGCTCCTGACCGGGCGCTACCCCCTGCGCACCGGCGCTATCGATACCCTGGAGGGGCGGGGGCTCGACCGGCTGGCCTTGCATGAGGTGACCCTGGCCGACCATTTCCGCGCCGCCGGCTATGCCACCGGCCTGGTGGGCAAGTGGCACCTGGGCGCGCTGGACCCGCGCTACCACCCCAATGCCCGCGGCTTTGCCGAGTTTGTCGGCTTCCGGGGCGGCTGGCAGGATTACTATGACTGGCGCCTCGACTATAACGGCTCGACCCGCCGGGCCGACGGCCGCTACCTGACCGATGTCTTGACCGAGGAAGCGGCGCAGTTCATCCGGCGCCATCGCTGCGAGCCCTTTTTCCTGCATGTGGCCTACAATGCGCCCCATTTCCCCTTCCAGGCGCCGGTAGAGGATGTGCGGCCCTTTGTCGAGACCGGCCGCTTTAACCGCGGCGTGAGCACGCTCTATGGCATGCTGCGGCGCATGGACCGGGGGCTGGAGCGCCTGCTCGCCGAGCTCGACCGCCTGGGGCTGGCTGAGGATACCATTGTCCTTTTCACCAGCGACAATGGCCCCCAGTTCGGCGGCCAGGGCGACATGGAAACGACCCGCTTCAACTGCGGGTTCAACGGCGCCAAGGGCTCGGTCTACGAAGGAGGCATCCGTGTGCCGGCGGTGCTGCGCTGGCCGGCGGGGCTGCCGGGCGTCCGCCAGTGCGATGAGCTGATCCACTTTACCGATTGGCTCCCCACCCTGCTGGCGGCGGCTGGGCTGGAGCCGCTCCCCGGGCCGGCCCTCGACGGGCACAACGTGCTGCCCATCCTGCGGGGCGAGGCTGGCGCGCAGGAGCCGCGGCGCTTCTGGCAGTGGAACCGCTACACCCCGCTCGTGACCTGCAACGCCGCCATGCGCGAGGGGCCGTGGAAGCTCGTCCGCCCCAGCATCCGCGAGGCCATGGTGGTGGCCGAGTCCGACCTGGCCATGGATGTGGCCTTGAAGTACCAGCCGGAGGGCATCACCGATATCGAGCGCGGGCCCGAGCCACCGCGCCAGGTGCCGCCGCCCCCGCCGCCCGAGCTCTACAACATCGAGCGCGACCCGCTGGAGCAGGCCAACCTGGCCGCGCTCGAGCCCGAGCGCACGGCGCGCATGCTCTCGGCCCTGGAAACCTGGTTCGAGGAGGTCGACGCCGAGCGGCGCCGTATCCACGACTAGGATCTGCCTGCGAGGGACCGCTGCACGCGGCGCCGCCTCGCGAAGGCCCTCGTAGTGGCAGCTTCAGGCGCTCAAGCCGCTCGAGCACACAAAGCGCTGGGTGGCGCTGCTCCAAGTGACCGGCCTGCCCAACCAGCTTGAGCGGCTGAAGCTGCCACTACAACAGGGTGTCAGGTCGGGAGGAAAGGATGAACAACCGCGAGCGATTCTGGCGCACGATGCGCTTTCAGGCGGTCGACCGCCTGCCGTTCTGGGCCGATTGGCTGGGGCCGTGGGAAACATGGCGGCGCCAGGGCTTGCCCATTGCGAGCCCGGCAGCCCCGGAGCTATTCGATGAGAGAGCCTGGTTCATCGATTTCTTTGGCTTTGAGGGCATGTATTCGGCATTCTGGGGCCAGCCGCGCGTGCCGGTGAACATTGGCCTCTGCCCGGGTTTTGCCATCGAGGTGCTCGAAGAGACGGCAAGCTATCGCATCTACCGCGGGGGCGGCGGTGCCATTGTGAAGCAATTCAAGGACCCGGGCGGGTCGCTGATCTCGACGCAGTTCCTGGAGTACCCCATCAAGAGCCGGCGTGACTGGGAGCGGCTCCGCGACGAGCATCTCGACCCCAATGCGCCCGGGCGCTATCCCCCTGAGGCCGAGTGGCAGGCCCTGGTCCGGCGCTGGCAGGACCGCGGCGAGGCGCTCAGTGTTGACGGTGGCAGCTTTTACGGGTTCGTGCGCGACTGGATTGGCCCGGAGGGGCTGAGCTACATGCTCTATGACGACCCCGCCCTTATCCACGAGATCATGGACTATCTGGCCGATTTCTACCCCCGGGTCCTCCACAGGGCGCTCCACGATGTGGAGATCGATTTCGCCATGTTCTGGGAGGATATGTGCTACAAAGCGGGCCCGTTGCTCTCACCGACCATGTTCCGTGAGTTTATGCTCCCCGGCTATCAGCAGGTGACCTCTTTCTTGAGGGAACATGGCGTCGAGCTGTCGTGGGTAGACTGTGACGGCAACATCGAGGCGCTGATCCCCCTCTGGCTCGAGGGCGGCGTGCAGGGGTTCTACCCGCTGGAAGTGGCGGCAGGCATGGATGCAGGCAAGCTGCGCCTTCAGTACGGCAAGCAGATCGTGATGTGGGGAAATGTGGATAAGCGAGCCCTGGCCGCGGGCAAGGAAGCGATCGATGCGGAGATGGCCCGCCTGGCGCCCGTCGCGGAGGCCGGCGGCTTTATCCCCCTGGTCGATCACGGTGTGCCCGATGACGTGCCGTATCAGAACTATTTGTACTACCTCGAGCAGCGGAGGCGGTTGGCCGGCCCCCGTTGAGGCCAAAGTGGTGTAGCTCGGTGTAGGGGCGGGCGCGCCAAACTGTCATCCCGAGCGGGTCTGCGAGCCTATCGTTGGGGCGGATTCTGCACAGCGAGAGGTCCTCTCTGTGCCATGAGGACGCTTCACTTGAGCAGGCTGAGTGCTATTGCCGGTTGGCTTGCCCGCTCAGCGTGACATGCACAATGCAGGTTGTTCAGAAAGTGAATTGTACTCCGATCTTGTGGGCAGCTTTTGGCTCAATTCAATGCTGGTGGTACAATCAGGCTGAAAGCTACAAAACCACCGATGAGAACGCATAAACACAGATGGAAAGCTTCCGCTTTTCCGTCTGTGTTTATCTGTCTGCGCCGGTGGTCCGCATCTGTCTTTTTCTCCATAGAAGGAGCCGCGCATGAAGGCAGTTGTGCTCTACAAGCAGGAAGAGGGCTGCGTCGATGTGCGTGAGATGCCCCGGCCGGTGATCGGGCCCAATGATGTGCTGGTCGCGGTCGAGACGGCGGGCATCTGCGGCAGTGAGATCCATATCTACCACAACCAGGTCAGCTACAAGCTCAACCCCCCGCTTACTCTGGGGCACGAGTTTGCCGGTGTGATCGTGGAAAAGGGCGCCGATGTGCGGGGCTTTGACATCGGCGACCGCGTGACCGTGGAGACCCACGCCTACGTCTGCGGCACCTGCCGCTACTGCCGTGCCGGGGAGTATAATATGTGCCCAGAGCGGCGCTCCTTTGGGTTCACCGAGGATGGCGCCTTTACCAACTATGTGCGTGCACGGCAGCAGATCCTGCACCACGTGCCAGATAACGTCTCTCTGCCGGAAGCGGCCCTGACCGAGCCGCTGTGTGTGGCCTATAACGCGCTGGTGGAAAAGACGCGCATTCGCCCGGGCGACAATGTAACCATCCTGGGGCCTGGGCCTGTTGGACTCTTTGCTGTGCAGGTCGCCAGGTTGCTGGGGGCAGGGACCATTTTGGTCTCGGGCACCGGCGCTGACAAGGGGCGCCTGGAGCTGGCCCGCCAGCTGGGCGCCGATGTGGTCGTCAATGCTCAGGAGGAAGATCCCGTGGCGCGCGCCCTGGCCCTGAGCAAAGGCGTGGGTTCCGATGTGGTCATCGATGCGGCAGGCCCCTCTATCACCCTCAAACAGAGCCTGCAGATGGTACGCCGCAATGGCCAGGTCACCAAGATCGGCTGGGGGCCCGAGCCCGTTGGCTTTAGCCTGGACCCCATCATCGAAAAAGTCATTACCCTGCAGGGTTCCTTTAGCCATACCTGGGAAACGTGGGAGCGCGTCCTGAGCCTCATGGGGCAGGGCAAGCTGACCACAGCCCCCTTGATCAGCGCACGCTGGCCCATCTCCCGCTGGCGTGAAGCGTTCGAGGCCATCGAAACCAAGTCCGCTGTCAAGATCCTGCTCGATCCGGAGGATTAGCTACTAGCTATCAGCTATTAGCTCCCCTAGCAAGGAGTGCCATGATTACTCGCCAGGAAATCGGGCGACTGGAGCGTCTGGCTGCCGAGATGCGCTTGCATGTGGTGCGCATGATGGGGCCGGGCAAGGCTCATCACTTTGGTGGCTCACTTTCGGCCGCTGATCTGGTGACGGCCCTGTACTTTTACAAAATGCGCTACAATCCCGCCGAGCCTCATTGGCCGGAACGTGACCGCTTTATCATGAGCAAGGGGCATTCGGTGCCGGCACAGTACGCCGCCCTGGCGATGCTGGGGGTCTTTCCGCTGGAGGAGCTCGCGACGCTGAAAAAGCTCGGCAGCCGCTTGCAGGGGCACCCGGCCATGCACTATACACCCGGCCTGGAAGGCTGCACAGGATCGTTGGGGCAAGGGCTCTCCTATGCCAACGGCATGGCCCTGGCGGCGCGGTTGCAGGGGCTGGACTACCGCGTCTACTGCCTGCTGGGCGATGGTGAGTTGCACGAGGGGCAGGTCTGGGAGGCGGCCATGACCGCCCCCAAGCTTTCCCTGACCAATCTGACGGCCATCGTGGACCAGAACGGCCTCAAGGCCATGGATGCCGTTGCCTGCGGCAAGCCCGTGGAGCCGCTGGCCAAGCGCTTTGCCGCTTTTGGTTGGGCGGTGAAGGAGATCGATGGCCACGATATGGCCCAAATCTGCCGCGCCCTCGATTGGGCTTCGGTGCGCACCGAAGCGCCGGGCGTGATCATCGCCCATACCATCAAGGGCAAGGGGGTCTCGATTTTCGAGAACGACGCGGCTTTCCACAATGCCGCCCTGACCCCCGAGCAGTATGCCCAGGCCGAGGCTGAGCTGGAAGCTTACCTGCAGACCCTGGGGGAGAAAGCCTGATGCAAACGCGAATAGAAACCCGCGTCGCCTATGGCGAGGCCCTGTTGGAGCTGGGGCAGGTGCGGACAGACGTGGTTGTGCTCGATGCCGATCTCTACCGCTCTACCCGCACGGTGCTTTTTGCCGAAGCCTTCCCGGATCGTTTCTTCGATATGGGCATTGCCGAGCAGGATATGGTCTCAACCGCCGCCGGCCTGGCGGCCAGTGGCCTGGTGACCTACTGCAACTCGTTCGCCATGTTCATCACGGCGCGCTGCTACGACCAGGTTCGTATCCAGATTGCCTATCCTTCTCTGCCGGTCCGGCTGGTGGGATCATCGGCGGGCCTCACCCAGGGCCCCGACGGCGCCAGCCATCAGTCGCTGGAGGATATCTCGCTGATGCGGGGGCTGCCCAACATGGCCGTGATTGTGCCGGCCGATGATATCGAGACCCGACAGGCCACCGCCGCACTCGCCGATTGGCCCGGCCCGGCCTATCTGCGCCTGGGGCGCTACCCCACGCCGCGCCTCTTCGACGACGGCTACCGCTTCCGCATCGGCGAGCTGCGCCGCCTGCGCGAGGGCGGCGATGTGACTCTCTTCGCCTGCGGCCACCTGGTGGCCAAGGCGCTGGAGGCAGCCGAGTTGCTGGCGCAGGACCACATTGAGGCGCGGGTGGTGAATGTCGCCACCATCAAGCCGCTGGATCGCGCGGGCGTCCTGGCGCAGGCGGAGGGCGTGCAGCGCGCCTTTACCGTGGAAGAGCATTCGATCATGGGCGGGCTCGGCAGCGCCGTGGCTGAGGTCCTGGCCGAAGAGGCGCGGGTGCCCCTCACCCGCCTCGGCGTGCGCGATCAGTTCGGCGAGTCGGGCCTGGCCGATGAGCTGCTGGAGAAGCACGGCCTGCAGCCCGGGGGCATCTATGCCAGCGTGCTGAGCGCGCTGCGATAGGACATAATGAGTAACGAGTAAGAAGTAAGGTCGCCATTGCGGACTGAATGTAGCTCCTTGAGGCATTCGCTCTAGCGAAACTGACGAGGAGCATCGCGCATACCGCAATGGCGACCTTACTTATTACTCGTTACTTATTATCACTCGATGCCGTAAGTGATCTGCACCTGATACATCACCTGCACCTCGCCCGGGCTGATGGAGGTGGGTGCAGCAGCCATCATCACTTCGCCCGCCCCACTGGCGCCGCGGCCCCCGCCATAGTAGACGGGCATCACGGCGCCGCCCTCCGTCACGGCCAGCACGGGCCCCAGCTCCACATCCGCCAGCTTGGCCAGCGACTCGGCGCGGCTCTTCGCATCGGCCACGGCTTTGGTGCGCGCCTCCGCTTCCAGCTTGCTCTGATCCTCGATCGTAAAGCTCACTCCCCAGACCTGGTTCGCCCCCGCCGATACCGCCGCGTCCAGCGTCGAGCCGACCTTGCTCAGGTCGCGGATCTTGATCTGCACCATGTTCGACACGCGGTACTGGGCAGGGGCCGTGGGGTCGCCCCCATAGTTACGCTCCGAGTTGATGCTGAAATTCGAGGTCTGGATGTCCTTGTCGGCGATGCCCAGTTCTTTGAGCTTGGCCAGCACGGCCGCCATCTTGGCATTGTTCTGCGCTGCGGCGTCGCCCACGTTGGCGGCCAGGGTCTCGACGCCTACACCGATCAGCGCCACGTCGGGCTGGCCGGAGACCGTGGCGCGCCCCAACACCGTCACTGAGCGTTCTATGTCAGAGGCGCTGGCCTGCGCCCGGACCTCCTTGGGGCCACAGCCGGAGAGCATGACGGCTGCGGCCAGGAGGCCGATCAATAGGAGAGGAAGAATGCGCGTTCGCATCTGCGACATGGGCTCCTCCTTGGGCCTACTTGATCGCGAAAGTGACCTGCACCTGCGAGTTGAACTGCACTTCGCCCGGGTTAAGCGAAGTCGAATCGGCGCCCTTGCCCATAGCTGCCGCGGCAGGGATGATGGGGCCGCCACCGGTGTTGCTTTCGTTGATGGTGAGCACCTCACCCACGGTCACGCCATTCAGCTTCGCCAGGGCTTCGGCGCGGGCCTTAGCGTCATCAATGGCCTTGCTGCGGGCCTGGGCCTCCAGGGCGGTGGTATCCTCCAACGTAAAGTTCACCCCCCATACCTGATTGGCGCCGGCGGCAATCACTGCGTCCAGCGTGGAGCCGACCTTGCTCAGATCGTGGATCTTGATCGTGACCATGTTGGAGACACGATAGTTGGTGGTGCCTTCGGGGCCGTTGAGGCCCGGCTGGCGCTCCGAGTTGATCGAAAAGTTGGAAGTCTGAATATCCTTGTCGGCGATGCCCAGTTCCTTCAGTTTGGCCATGATGGCAGCCATCTTGGTGTTGTTCTGCGCCGAAGCGTCGGCCACGTTGGCGGCCAGGGTCTCTACGCCGACACTGATAGCGCCCAGGTCAGGTGCAGCCGAAGCGTTGCCCCGCCCGAGTACGGTCAGCGTGCGCGGCGTGTTGGCTTCGGGCGCAGTATTCTGTGCGGCAACGACAGCCGGCCCGCAGCCGCTGAGCACCGAGGCGAGGGCGAGGATGGCGGCGAGGGTCAGAAACAGATAGACGAGGGGCTTGCGGTTGGTCATGATTTCCTCCTTCGGAACGTACGAGCTTACTGTTCTACGCTTTGGACGCTCCAAAGAGGGGAAAGGTTCCCGAAGAGGCGCTATTTGAAAAGTATCAGGCCCGCCCCTGCGCCCGGCGCCGCGCCACCCCGAGCGCCGCGAGTGCGACCCCGAGCAACGCCAGCGCGGCCAGTGCCGCCGCGACGTTCACCTGGGCCAGTGGCCAATGGCTGCCGCGCACCCAAGCGAGCAGGTGCAGTGCGCCGCGCGTGTGCGCATCCAGCCACAGGGCTGTGCCGGCCTCCAGGTTGGCGAACCACAGCGCCGCCCCCAGGGCCATGCCCACCCACGGCATGCTCAGGGCGCTGCCGAGCGCTGCCAGGGCCAGCAGCAGCGAGCCGGAAAGGAGCGCGCGCAGGAAGACGAGCCCGCCCGAGAGCTGCCCCCCCGCCCGCGCCATGAGCGCCGGCAGGTAGAGGGCACCTACCCCGGCCATGAGCGTGTAGACGATGCCTACGGCCAGGAGCTTGGCCAGCGCCAGCTCGCAGGAGGGCATGGGCCAGGGGAAGAGGAGCGGCCGGTGGCATGGCTCGGCGTCGGACCATACCACGGCGCCCGCCACCAGCGCCCAGAGCGGCAGGTAACATTCCGCCAGGCCCTGGTAGGCCTTGTATTGCCCGGCCAGGGTGAGGGCGCCCGTCTGCCCCAACCAGCGCACAGCGAGCGGCAGCACGGCGAAACCCAGCGCCAGCAGCACGACCGGCCAGTTGCGCAGCCACAGGCCCTGCGCCGCCAGCAGCCGCAGGAAGCGTCTGCCCGGCCTCACGGCTGCCCTCCCCCGTCCTTCAGGAACGCCAGGTCGGCGGGCGCCAGCGGGCGCAGTTGGGCGATGTGCACGAGGCGGCGCAGCGCCTCCTTTTGGGCCGCGGCGGGCGTGCGCGCGGCCCAGGCGGCTACCAGGGTATCGGGTGGCGCCTGCCCGGCAGGCGGCAGCGACGCCGCGGCGTCGCTGCCATAGGCATCCGTGACGATCCGCGTGCTCGCCAGGGCCCGCAGTGCCGCTATCTCATCGCCCGTGTAGCCCGCTTGCGTCCACACTGAGAAGTCGCCTGCCGGGAGGCTGAGACTGAGACGCAGCCATTGCTCGAAGCGCATGAGGGCACGGTCGCGGCCTGCGCCGGGCTCGATCAGGCCGAAGCCGGTCTCGTCCAGCAGTCCGGCATCGTCCAGCGTGGCCAGGCCTACCGGGCTGGGCACGACGGCGATCGGCGCCACGCCCGTCCAATCCTGCGCCGCCGCCAGCAGGCGCTGCAAGTCTGCGCTGCCCGCCCTCCAGGTGTCCAGTTCCTCCAAAGGCACGGCATACTCGATGCCGCCCTGCATCCGCTTCCACCAGGGCCCGCCCAGCAGGTTGACCCGGTTGCGCTTTGCCGCCAGGCGCCAGGAGCCGCCCGATTGTTGCGTAAAGCCCGTCAGGTCGGTGATGGCCGAGGGCGCGCGCACGGTGACGTCGAAGAGCGGCTCGGCGTCGTTGAACGGCTGCGTGCGGTCGGCCAGGGCGCGGAAGACGGCCGACGACATGCCGATCTCCCAGGTCAGGCGCTGTTCGCCTGGCAGCGGATACCAGCCCCAGCCCGCCGGCAGCAGGACCAGGCCGGTGGAGGCCAGCGCCGCCGGCGTCTCGTAGGGGTCGAGGCGCCAATCCGCCACATTGCCGTGGTAGGCGATCGTCACAGTCACCGCTTGCCCGGGCGCGAGGGGCGCCGGCAGGGGGATGCGCAGCAGGTCGTTCTGCCGCTCGAAGGGCGCCGCCGCGCCGTCCAGCGACACGGCATCGACCTCGAAGCAACGCCGCAGGGTCAGGGTCAGGGCGTCCAGCGGCGCATCGGCCGGCGCCTGCAGCCCGACCGTGGCCTGCACCTGCGCCAGCGGCGGCCGGGTGAGGTCTACCGCCAGGTCGTAGCCGACCGGCACGGCCACAGGCGTGCTGGGGGCGGGCTCCCGCGGCGCGGGGGCTTCGCTCAGGCGCAGTGACGGCTTGACGGCCTCGCCATACTCGGCGATGGCGCGCCACTGCGCGGCCACAAAGCCGTGCTCCACCGCGATGAACGGCGCCGCGGCGCCCACGGTCACGAGCAGGGCCGCCCCGGCGAGGAGCTTGCCGCGCAGTTGCCGGGCATCGCGCCGGGAGCGGAAGAGGAGAATGAGCAGCGTGAGCATCCCCAGGCTGCCCAGCACCCAGAACCCCTGCTGGGCCAGAAAGAGCCCCGTGTACAGGTGCGCCTGCAGGCCCGCGGCCAGACGCGAGTTGCCGCCCCAGATGAACTCGGGGGTGGCCAGCAGCCCATAGGGCCACTGCAGGATTCCCGCTGCCAACCGTGGCACAAACAGGGCGATGGCGCGATAGAGGATCAGCAGCACGAGCGCCGCCAGGCCCGGCAACGCCCCGGCGAGCTGGCCCAGCGCCTGCGCACCCAGGAACGAGGCCGCGAGCGAGAGGATGATCAATCCGCTGTCGTGCAGCGCCTGGGCCCAAGGCAGGGCCATGCCCGCTGCCTGTGCCGCCGTGGCGTACGATACCATAGTGTAAATCAGCGAGGGCAGCGTAACCTCCAGCCAGCAGGCGAGCGTCAGCGTGCCCAGCGCCAGGGTGCGCGCCAACCCGACCTGCCACGAGGGCAGCGGCCAGGCCAGCAACACCTCGTCGGAGCCGTTCCGCCGCCCCCGCTGCCACGTCCAGGCGGCGAACGCGCCCAGGGCCAGGCCGAGCAAGGCGAGTGGCTCTTGCATCTGCACCAGCCGCTCCAGCGCCGGCGCCTGCCACTGGCCCACCAGGATAAAGACCGCCGGCGCCGCCACGATCAGCGGCCACGGCAGCAGGCTGCGCCAGAGCTGGCGCAGCTCACTCGCCAGCAACGCACGGAAGGGTTTGGTGATCATTGCTCCACCTCCCCGCCTCGCCCGATCAGGCTGAGGTACCCTTCCTCCGCCGTCGGCGCGGCCGGTTCGGCGCTCGGATCGGGGCGCGCCGCCGACAGCAGCCGGCGCACCATGCGCCCCTCTTGCAGGCGCTCGGCGATGATCTGCGCCCCCAGCGGCCGCGGTGCATTGGCCGGGCCGCTCAGCGACCACACACAGCCCTCCGCCCGCGCCGCCAGCTCATCCAGGGTGCCGCTGAAACGTACCTCGCCCTTGTGCAGCACGACCACGCGGTCGGCCACCTGCTCCAGGTCGGCCACCACATGCGTCGAAATGAGCGCCACACGGCCAGGGCGGCGCTGCGCGAGCAGCGTGCGCAGGTGCGCACGCTGCTCCGGGTCCAGCCCCGCCGTTGGCTCGTCGACGACCAGCAGGTCCGGGTCGCCCAGCAGCGCCTGCGCGATGCCGATGCGCTGCTTCATGCCGCCCGAATAGCCGCCCAGCCGGCGGTTGGCCGCCTCGTCCAGGGCCACCTCGCTCAGCCAGCGGTCCGCCTCACGCTCCGGCGCATCCTTCATGATGGCCGCATAGCGCAGGTACTCGCGGCCCGTCAGGTTGCCCGGCAGGCCGAACTCCTGCGGCAGGTAGCCCAGGCAGCGCCGCACCTGCGCCTGCTCGCGCGGCAGGCGCCACGATCCGATGTGCACCTGCCCCCGAGTCGGCAGGAGCAGCGTGGCCAGGATCTTCATCAGGGTAGATTTGCCGGCCCCGTTCAGGCCCAGCAGCCCGGTCACGCCTTCACTCAGGGTCATATCGATGCCGCGCAGGGCGATATGGCGCCCATAGCGCATGTCCAGCGCCTTGATCTCCACGTCCAAAGAGTGCCTCCTCGTGCGACGTCTCCCTCCTGGAGGATGCGTTGCTCATGTGCTCCTCCTGCAGCGATCCACGGAGCGAGATGCCACAGGAGAGGGCGAAGGAGAGAGAAATGATTGCACCAAGCCCCTCTCTATCCTTACGACGAGCCAGCCGCGAATCGGTTCATGAGAGGGCAATCTGGCCACAGTCAAGGTATACGACCTGCCGGGCCAGCTCGTCGAGGCAGGCATCATGGGCGGCAACGAGGGCAAAGCGGGGTGTAGTGCGGGTAGAGGAGGCATAGAGGGTGAGCTCGGCGCGCAGCGTCTGCACGGCCTCGGCGTCGAGCGCGCGCAGGGGCTCGTCGAGGATCCACAGGTCGGGGTTGCTGAGCTGGCTCTGCGCCAGCAGCCACCGGCGGGCTTCGCCGGTAGAGAGTCGATCCAGTCGCCGGGCGCGCACCGGCCACAGCCCCCAGCGCGCCAGGAGCGGCTCGACGTCGCGCCGCCCACTGGGCCGGCCGCGCACGGCCGCCAGGTAGCGCAGGGCATCGGCGCAGGAGAGCGTCTGCATCAGACGGCCGTCCTGCGGCACGTAACCGATACGCGCGCGCAGCCGGTCCAGGCTCCCCGGGCCGGCGTTCTCCCACGGGTAGCGCACCTGGCCCCGGTCAGGAGAGAGCAGCGTCGCCACCAGGCGCAGCAGCGTCGTCTTGCCCGCCCCGTTCGCCCCGTGGATCACGGTCACGCCCGGCTGCAGGGCGAGCGAGAGATCGCATAGGGCCACGCGCCCGGGAAAGCGAACCGAGATCGCATCCAGCTCGATCATCACCATCCGCGCACCTGCCTGGCGCCACGGCCGGCCTCAGCGCGCACAACGGCAAAGAGGGCCAGGGCTGCGCCCAGCGCCAGCGCCTGCACGAGCATGGCGCTGCCCGCCGCCGGGGGGGCGAAGAGGTCCCAGCGCCCCAGGCTGCCGCCCCACCACGTCAATCCGCCCCACAGCAAGAGCGAAGCGAGGGCGCCGCCTACGGCGCCGAACGGCAGCGCCCAGGCGAGCGCCCAGGCCACGGCCAGGAAGAGGGGCGCCGCGCGCGCCAACGCCAGCAGGGCAGGGGATGCACCCTGCCCCTGCCACAGGCCCAGGCCAAGCGTCGCGACCACCACGATCAGTGTGGCCACCGCAGCCCGCGCCAGGAGCCGCGTGGCGCTGGAAAAAGGCGACAGAGCTTCCAGGTCCGCCCAGAGGCCGCGGCGCCAGGGCAGGAGGCACTCAGGGTGCGCGCCGGCCCACAGGGCCTTGACGGCGCGCAGCAGGCATTCCTGCGTCATATCGCGCGCCATCTCCGCATCCGGCGCCAGGCGAGCCAGGTAGCGGTAGAGCCGCGGGCCGCAGCTTGCCGCCATCTCATCCAGCGCCGCGGGGTCGCCGGCGCACAGGCGCACAGTCAGATCGTCCGCCCCGTCCGCAGCAGCGGCGCGATCCCGCCCTCTGGCATGTCTCCACTCATCCACCCGCGCGGTGATGGCCGTCTCCTTCTCTGTACTGTGGCTCGCGACACGTCCCACTCTTATGACGGATAACCTCCCCCACTGGTTCACGGCGCCGCTGTGCTGTAGAAAGGTGGATGCGCGAGGGGTCTGGAGCGAAGGTCGCGTGATTTCGACCTTGGCGCTCCAGACCCCTCGCGCATCGGATTCTTGGCTGTCAGCCTGTGACTGGAGGAATCGGTGTGACCGGTCTCGGCTCTAGAGGTAGAGCACCAGCGCCCCCAGGAGCACCGTCACGAGTACACCGGTGAGGGAGGCAGCCACATTGACCCAGTCGTTGTCGAGCCAGTGCCAGCCCCGGATGTGGATGGGCTGCCGGCCGCAGCGGTGTATGGGCTGCTCGGTCTCTTTGCCGCACTGCGGGCAATAGTAGGTGCACTGCACTGTGGCGCCCAAGAGGCTATCGACCAGGGAGCCGGCTACACCGCCCAGAGCGGCCAACAGTGGTAACCAGACCACGCGCAGGGTCAGCAGATCGCCCGTCAGGGCGTATTGCCCCAGCACCAGGGCAAAACCCAGAAAGCTGATCGCCCAGGCGCCGGCAACGGCGGCGGCCAGCCCCAGGGAGGAAACGCCCCCAGAGGAGCCGCGCTCCACCCGCTCGCCCGTCGTGATCAGACGCGGCTTTTCGGGGCTGAGCACGCCCAGCTCTGTAGCCCAGGTATCGGCCGTCACAGCGGCCATGGCGCCGACAAAGGCGAAGAAGAATATGATCTGATTGCCGCCTGTGAGCGCAAAGGCGGCCGCCAGGAGCGCGCCGATGCCCCCATTCGCCAGCACCTGCCCCAGGTCGCGGCGGCCCGTCTTGGCTGCATGGTCGGCCAGGGCCTCTTTCCGGCGCTGCTGGTAGTGGGTAAAGATGCTGGAGGTGACGAAAAAGGCAATCAATAACAGGCCCCAGGGCAGACCCCCCAGACCGAAGATGATCGTACCAATGAGGACCGCCCCCCAGGCGCCGCTCTGAGAGAGAGATTGGCGCCGGTAGGCCAGCAGGGCGATGACTGCGCTAACCAGGAGCCCGATTGCCAGCCGCAGGCCGACCGTCGGGATATCGGCATAGGGGCCTATGGCCCGCGTGAGCAACTGTAGCGGATTCAAAGCTCTTTCGAACCTTCCTTACGTCGTGCAGCCCTGTATTGTAGGGGACCATTTACTGGAATATGGGCGACATAATAGTAGTACAAGTCGACAGTAAATGCAAGCGACTTGCATCTTGTTCACCCTATCTCAAGGTGAACCTGGTCGGGAGCGCAACTCAGGCTGGGGGCAGGCCGCACCCGATTGTTTTCCTGGTGCGACAGGATTGCATACGTCTTTGACATACCCTTCCCATGTATGGTATAATGGTATTGTCGCTCCGCGGGGATTGTGCCGATTTGCACAAAAGCTATGCCCGTGGCATAGTGCAAGGGCAGGCATTTCTTCTTGGCCGTCTGGCCAGTTGAAGTTGGAGATAGGCAAAATGGCTAGGGATCTCAAGGAACTCGCAGAACTCAAGGAACTATTCCCCGGGCGCGTGACCTTTGATGCGCTGGAGCGGCGTATCCACAGCCACGATGTGGGCTCCATGCCCAAGATGGTGCGCCCCCTGATCGGCCCCGGCGTTGCGGACGCTATCGTCAAGCCCGAGAGCGAGGAAGAGCTGCAAAAGCTCGTGAGCTGGGCCGCGGAGCACCAAGTGCCCCTCACCCCCCGCGCCAAGGCGACCTCTGGCTATGGCGGGGTGATCCCCGTCGAGGGCGGCATTGAGGTAGACCTCAATCGTCTGCGTGCCATCGTCAATATTGATGCGGAGGCCCTCACCGCCACCGTGCAGCCCTCCATCGTCTGGCAGGACCTGGAGGCGGAGCTGCGCCGGCAGGGGCTGGCCCTGCGCCTCTACCCCTCCAGCGCGCCCTCGTCCACGGTCGGTGGTTGGCTGGCCCAGGGCGGCGCGGGCTATGGCTCCTATGAGTATGGCTGCTTCCGCGACAATGTCGTCTCGGCGCGGGTGCTCCTGCCCAATGGCGAGGAGCGTACGTTCACCGGCGAAGACCTGGACCTGGTCAGTGAGGCCGAAGGCATTACCGGCATTATCCTTGAGGTGACCCTGCGTGTGCGCCGGGCCGTGGAGGAAAAGATCTATGGCGCTGAGTTTGGCTCGGCGCAGGATTTGGCCGGGGCCATCCGCCTGGTGGCTATGCAGGGTGCGCCCCTGTGGTCGGTCAGCTTTATCAACCCCAAGATGGCTGAGCTGAAGAATCAGCTCAAGCCCAAGGCGACCCATATGCACGATGCCGGCGCCCACCGGCCCAAGCTGCCCCCAACTTGGGTGGCCATATTCGTCGGGCCGGCGGAGCGCGCGCCGGAGATCGAGCGGGCCCTGGGCACGGCCTTGATGGCCCACAACGGGCGCCTGCTACCGGCGGAGCTGGCCGCCCACGAATGGGCCGAGCGCTTTGATATTATGCACGTCAAGCGGCTGGGGCCCAGCCTGGTGCCCGCCGAGGTCACGGTGCCCCTGGAGGGCCTGGGCGATGCGCTGGACGATATCCTGGCGGCCGTCAAGCAGCCGATTGTGATGGAAGGGCTGCTGGCCCGGCGTGTACAGGGCGGGTTCGAGTCGACCCTCCTTGGGTTTATCCCCCACGACGAGCGGACGCTCACCTACAATCTCGCTTTTGGCCTGGCCCTGAGCGTGCTCGCGGCCGCCAAGAAGCATGGCGGGCGCGCCTATGCCACCGGGCTCTATTTCCGAGGCGAGGCGGCGCAGGTGTTCGGTTCCGCGCGCCTGAGCCGGCTCAGCTTTTTCAAAGCCCAGGTGGACCCCAAGGGCATCATGAACCCCGGCAAGATTCTGGGCGCGAGCCTCCTGTCGACTTTTATGACCACGGCGCAGGTTTTCGAGCCCATGGTGCGCCTGGTGGCCAACGAGGCCAAATCGCCCATCGGCGAGCGGCCCCAAGGCCAGGGCAAACGCGATGTACCCGATGCCGTGGCCTGGGATTCCTGGTCCTGCGCCCAGTGCGGTTACTGTGTGGATCAGTGCCCTCAGTATACCAGCCGCACCTGGGAGAGCCAGGCCCCACGCGGCAAGTTCTTTACCTTCCGCGACTATATGGAAGGCAAGATCGAGTCATCGCAGGAATTCTCCGACGCCGTCTTTAGCTGCACCCTGTGCGCACGCTGCGCCGAGGTCTGCCCGGTCGGCCTCGATACCCGCAACCATTGGATCGCCATGCGCGAGCAACTGGTGGCGGCGGGCCATTTCCCGCAGCCCCTGGCCACGCTGAAGCAGAATATCACCACCCGGTACAACATCTCTGGGGAAGATAACGCCGGGCGTATGGGCTGGAGCCAGAACCTGCCCGTCGTGCCCGAGGGGCTCGCCGGCCGGCAGGCCGAGATGGTCTACTTTGTCGGCTGTGTGGGCGCGCTCTACCCGCAGGCCTATGGCATCCCCCAGAGCATGACGCAGATCCTGATGAAAGCCGGCGCCGATTTCACGACCCTGGGCGCCGGCGAGTGGTGCTGCGGCTATCCCCTCCTCATTGCCGGTATGCGCGAAGAGGCCAAGGCGATGGCCAAGCACAACGTGGAGGCCGTGCGCGCCCTGGGCGCCAAGACGGTCGTCACCACCTGCCCCTCGTGCCTGCACATCTGGAAACACGAATACCCACAGCTGGTCGGCGGCGAGCTGGGCTTTGCGGTGCGCCATGCCACCGAGGTGCTCGCCGACCTGGTGAGCGAGGGCAAGCTTAAGCTGGGCCCCTACCCCAAGGCCGTCACCTACCACGACCCTTGCGACCTGGGCCGCAACAACGGCATCTACGAGGCCCCGCGCCAGGTCCTGCGCGCCATCCCCGATATCAAATTCACCGAGATGCGCGACAACCGCGAGCTCTCGCTCTGCTGTGGTGGCGGCGGCGACGTGGAGATGTGCGACGCCGACCTCACCGCCTCCATCGGCAAAAAGCGGTTGGGCCAGGCCCAGGAAATCGGCGCCGAAGTGATCGTCTCCGCCTGCCAGCAGTGCAAGCGCACCCTCACCGCCGTCGTCCGCCGCGAAAAGGCGCGCGTGCGCGTGCTCGATATCACGGAGATCGTCGCACAGGTGATGAGGGACGAATAAGACGTAAACCGTAAACCGTAAACCGTGAAACGTAAGACGGGGCGTGAAATGTAGCGTGGCGTCGACAGCCGGATGCGAGGGGTTGTACGATGGATTATGATGCCTGGGAGCGGACAGTGCCGGCAGCCATAACCGCGGATAGTCTGTGGTTGATGAAGGCGTATCGGCTGGCGCTGTTTGCTGCCCATATCGGATGGGATGATGTAACGAGGCTGAGCCAGGACCATCGTACGCGTGCTCTGTCGGATCAACTGTATCGGGCGCTAGGCTCCATCAGCGCCAACATCGCAGAAGGCTATAGCCGTGGGTACACCAAGGAGCGGGCGCGTTTCTATGAGTATGCTCTGGGCTCGGCTCGAGAAAGCCGCGACTGGTATTTCAAGGCTGGGCACATACTGGGGCAGGATACCATCGAAGAACGACTCTCGTTGCTGACCCAGGTGATCAAGCTTCTGTTGACGATGGTTCCCGACCAACGCGCCCGCTCTCTCAGGGAGGAGATGTCTCCTTACCAGCCGGATGAGAGGACATCTTCTCCCGAATAGCCATAGTTTACGTTTTACGCTTTACGTTTTACGCCTTACGCCTTACGCTTTACGTTTTACGGAGGTAACCGCATGAAGTTTGCTGTACTGGTTCTGGAAGGCCCCTACCAGCATCAGGCCGCCGACAGTGCCTATCACTTTATCCAGGCGGCGCGCGGCCGTGGGCATGAGATTGTGGGCGTGTTTCTGTATACGGACGCAGTAAACAACGCCAACCGCTTTGTCAGCCCGCCGGGCGAGAGGAACATTGCCCAGCGCTACGAACAGCTGGCGGTAGAGGGGGTGCCGGTCGTGGCTTGTACCGCCTGTGCCAAGTTCCGCGGTCTGACCAAAGACACCAAGATGGAGCATATCCGCATGTCGGGCTTGGGCTCGCTGGCCGAGTTTATCCAGGGCGCCGATCGTTTCGTCACTTTTGGAGATTGAAGCCATGAAAAAGGTGATGCTGATCATGCGCCGCGCCCCCTATGGCACGGTCTATACGGCTGAAGGTCTGCGCTCAGTCATGGGGCTCGCCGTCTTTGAGTTGGACGTAGCACTGGCCTTTGTAGGCGACGGCGTCTACACCATCATGCGTAACCAGGATGCCTCTGGGCTCGACATGAAGCCCCTGGGAGAGGCTTTCAGCGGCCTCAGTGATTTCGGCGTCCAGCACTATTATGTCCATGCACCATCACTGGCCGAGCGTGGGCTCACCACCGAAGATCTGGTAGTGCCCGCCGAGGTGCTCGATGATGCCGGCCTGCAGCGCCTGCTGGCCGAGCAGGATGCGGTGTTACCATTCTAGGAGGTACCTTATGCTTTACATGGTGAACAAGGCGCCGCTTTCCAGCGACTCGCTGCGCAGCTGCCTGGCCATCGCCGCGCCGGGCGACCCGGTGCTGCTCTACGAGGATGGCGTCTATGCTGCACAAGCGGGGGCCTCTTCGGCGCCCTGGGTGCTGGAGGCGCTGAAAACGCGCCCGCTCTATGCCCTCAAGGCTGACCTGGAAGCGCGCGGCATCACGCGCCGGCTGGACGGGATTCAGGTCGTGGACTACAATGGGTTCGTCGCCTTGGTCGAGGCGCATAACGTCATTCCCTGGCTATAGAATATTGCGCAGGAGGCAGAACTATGAAGATCGGTCCTTACGAGTTCCCTGATGACCTGTACTATGACCGCGAGCACAACTGGGCGCGGGTAGAGGGCAACACCGTGACCCAGGGTGAAACCGATTTCGGCCAGGCGCTCGCCGGCGAGATTATCTATGCCGAGGCCCCGCGCGTGGGGCGGGATGTCAAGCAGGGCGAGCCCTTTATGTCCATGGAATCGGGCAAGTGGGTGGGCCGCATCAAGGCCGTCGTGAGCGGGAAGATCAGCGGCGCGAACGAGGATCTCGAGTTCGACAGCACCCTGATCAACAAGGAACCTTACGGCGGCGGCTGGGTCGCCAAGATCGATATGGCCGACCCCGGCGAGCTCAAGAATCTCATGCGGGCGAGCGACCCGGCTTTTGCCGAGTTTATCGCCGCGGAGCGCGCCAAGTATAACAAGTGATCGTACCCGGTATAGCAAGGAGTATGAGCGATGAAGGGCGATATGGTGCTGGATGCGCGCGGGCAACTGTGCCCCATGCCGATCGTGAACATGGCCAAACAGATGAAGGGAGTCCAGCCTGGCCAGGTGCTCGAGGTTTGGGCCGATGATGAAGGTGCCCACGCTGACGTGCCAGCTTGGGCAGAAAAGACCGGCAACGAGTTCCTGGGCGAGGAGCCGGCGGGAGAGTATACCCGCTACTTTGTGCGCAAGGCGTAATCCCTGGCCGGGGGGAGCGTGACGGCGAGTGTTGGGGAGCCCGGTTTCGCCTGGGAGGCCGGGTCTCTCCATCGGGCAAGATTCTGGTCGAGAGCCCCGGCGCGGGCGGGAGGTGAGAATGGCGGAACAGGCCAAAAAGAACAACAAGGCCACGATCCTGATTTTTAGCGGTGACATGGACAAAGTCTTTGCTGCCTTTACCATTGCCACCGGCGCCGCAGCGTCGGGCATGGACACAACCATGTTCTTCACTTTCTGGGGCCTGAAGGCGCTCCAGAAAGGCAACCTGACGGGCAAGGGGTTCTTTGGCCGCATGCTTGGCATCATGAACCGGGGCGGCATTGACCGCATTGGCCCATCGCGGTTCAACTTTGGCGGCATCGGCCGTTGGATGTTCAAAAAGATGATGAGCGCCAAGGGCGTGACTCCACTGCCCCAGATGCTCGAGATGGCTCAGGATCTGGGAGTTAAGCTCGTCGCCTGCAAAATGTCAGCTGATGTCATGGAGATTCGCCCCGAGGACCTGATCGATGGGGTGACCTTTGGCGGTGTCGCCACGATGGTCAACGAAGCGGCCAACTCTGAGTTCACGCTCTTTATCTAAACCCTCTCTGGGGCGCTGGCATGCGGGTGGGCACGTTGCCTAGAGCAGCGTGCCCACCCGCATGCCAGCGCCCAGCCCCTTTTGTACAAGGAAAGTGCAAATGGCTACAGCCGTCAAAGCGATCTATGCCGGGGACGGGCGCGTGAGCGTGCAAGCGGGCGATCGTACCTACCAGGCCGACCAACGCGTGCAACTGGACCGCCCGGGTGCCAGCCTTTGCCCGTTGGAGTGGGTAGCGGCTGCCCTCAGCGCCTGAATGGTGCTCACCATGGCGGCGGTCGCCGACCACAAGCAGATCACTGTGCAGACTCTGGAAGTGCAGGTCACACCGCAGGCGGAGGGAGAGGGCCGTGACGAGCAGACTTGCTTCCGCAGCGCCATTCGCCTGGGGCCCGGGCTGACCCCGCGCGAGCGACGCCTGCTTTTCAATGCGGCCCGCACCTGCGAAGTACACAAGATGCTCTCTCGCCCCGTCCTCTTTGCCGAAACGCTCTTGGATGAGTAGGAGGCTGCATTCCAGTTGCGCCTCTCCACTCCTGAAATCCATCGGGCACAGGTCTTGCTGGCCCGGCCTGCAGCCCTGGTATCTGAGGATGCGGAGATGGCCATCCCACGGAGAGGCAGCCTGGGCGATGCTGCTCTGAGCAGCGCCCGCTGCTGTTGCCTGGACCATGGTGCTATGACGGCGGGATGGGGCAGATCGGTTCCTCCGCTTCCGGCGCCTCCTCCGGCTCGCCCCCCAGGGCTATCAAGCGTCGCAGCGTCCGCGGCAGGTCGAGGGGCACGATCTTTTGTGTCTCTACGTTGAGTGTGGAGCGGTGCAGGTAGGGCACTGCCCGGCGGAGGACCTTTTGCCCCAGCACCGAGCGCGCAATGGCCACCACGCTTTCCGGGGGATGGTGCATAGCGAGGGCCACCAGCAGGTCTGATAGATCCTGTTCCTGCCGGCGCGGGCCGGCATTGTTCATCGCTGCAGCCAGGTCCACAAAGGCAAACCGCTCGCCCGGCAGCACCATGATATTCGAGGCTTTGATGTCGGCGTGGGCGTAATCGGCGGCGCGCATCCGGCGCAGCGCCAGGAATCCGTCAGTCACAAACGGCGCCTGCACCTCCCCCAGCGATCGTAGCGGGCGCGCCCCCTCTAAAAAGTCGCTGACCAGGGCATATACCTCGGGGTCGAGCCGGTATAAGCCCTGCACGCGGGGCGTGGGCACGCCAATATCCCGAAAGAGCAGCCCCATATAATGCTCGTGCTCGGCCAGCGAGCGGAGAGTGAGCCAGAGAGGGCCGATCTTCAGCTGATCGCGGTGTTGTAGCCAGCGGGTAATACCATGGATCAAGGCAGCCTGCCAGTTGCTCTGGGTGATGATCTTGACAAAGAAGCGCTGCGGCTCACCCGCTGGGGTCAGGCCATCTACCACCAGTGGAGTGGAGGTGTGGGCCCCATCGGCGGAGAGGGGCTGCAGATGCGCTACAGCCAGCCTCAGGTGCCGGCAGAGCTGCGCCTCCAGGGTCGCCTGGATATCGGCCCGCACCGGCGTCCGCGCCAGCCTTGTAGTCCGGTTATCGATGTTGATGGCAAACCGTTGCCACAGGCGCAGGCCGGCCGGCCAGCGCCCCAGCAGCCACAGCGCCAAGGCTGCCCCTGCCGCGCTTCCCAGGCCGATCCAGAGGGCCGCCGGCCCCGCACACCCCTGAGCATAGGCCTGTGTCGCCATGGCAAAGGCGGTCAGGAAAAGGACACTGTAGCGCTGCCAGGCTCGCAGCGGCAGGGCAAAGCACAGCACGACTACGCCGAGCAGCCCCAGGGCCAGGGCGGCGTTCGGCGCCAGGCAGGGGGTCAACGCCAGCAGCAATTCCCCCAGGGCAAGCAGGGCCAGCCACGTGAGACCCGCCAGCAGCGCCGGCTCGATGAACCGGCGGCGCCGCTCCCAGGCAAAAAGGGCCAGGAGCAGCCATCCCAGGAGCCAGAAAAAGCCTATGGCAGCCAGGACCTGGGCAATCTGAGCGGCCAGAGCGCGGAGATCGAGAACGATTGATGGCATGTGGATCATCGCCGTCTGCCCGGCCAGAACCGGCTGTTCACCCATACCCAGCCGGTGACCGTACCGATGATAGCGCCTGCGAGCAAGAGGCTAGCCTCGAACGTTCCGAGCACATAAAAGGCGATGCCCAGGGTATCCAGCACCGGGCTCGTATAGTGGGTATTGATGAAGCGGAAAACGGCCACATCCACTGGCGCCCCGCGCACTTGCACTCCGAGCGCACTGACGGCCGCCACGATCAATATGGCCAGCAGGACGTATCTGTACTGTTCCCAGAATGCTTGTACGCTCACCTGACACCATCATCTTTGTACTTCCACGCCGACTATTCACAAGCGAGATGTGTGCCGCGATTGCGCGGGCTCGGCGCTGTCAGGCTGCCCCCTTAATGAACCCGACACAATCCCGAGGTCAACTGCCTCTGGCCTTACCTCCCCTCATCGTTAGCCTCAACTACCACGCAACACAGGATAGTCCGTTGTCAATCGCTGGGATCCATCATATCCTTTCACCAACTGGCCCTTGCCTCGCAATCTGCCTATAATGGACGACCATAGTACTGCAACCGCACTTGATCCAGCCGGCTCCCGGTAACAGCCGGCCAAGGTGCTGTGCGCCTGCCCGGCTCTGACCCGGGAGGGGGGATTTGGCGGGTTGCCTGCAGCCGGGCCG
>Ga0078972_1007979_pt1 | contig 22793 bp, 19 predicted proteins | sample YelNatPaOPGAMG01_FD_67568 | JGI IMG/M metagenome (GOLD analysis project Ga0078972, IMG submission 67568) | Hot spring thermophilic microbial communities from Obsidian Pool, Yellowstone National Park, USA - OP-RAMG-01 (SPADES assembly) (version 2) | ecosystem: Environmental > Aquatic > Thermal...
GTGCACCTTGAGGCCGAGGGCCACTCCTTAACAGGAGAACTATCTGACCTGCACCCCGATCGGCCGCCTTTGGCAGGGTTTCACGGAAAGATGCTGGTGTTATTACACCCTGAAGATACGGAAAGCTTGGCCACTCTGCGCACCTTTTTCCCGCGCTACGCAGTGAGATTGGAGCATTTTCCAGGGGGACGACCTTCTTTGGTAATATTTAGCGGTGAGAGGTAGGGGTAACATTACCCCTCGCTGGGAGGTCCTAAGCGCTCCTCAATGAGTTGCAAGAGCCAGGGCAGATCGTCAATGGTCCCCGGCTCCAGGCACATGACCGAGGAGACGCCATTGGCGTCGGGCCTGCTCACCAGTTCGTACGAGACAGGCAGCAAATCGGCGATGAGCTTGCCCTTGGTCAATACGCGGCTGAGCCAAGCGATGCGGCCCAGACGAGTTTGGCGGAAGAGGACCGGCTTACGGCGAAAGGCCTGCACATCGGCCCAGAGGAGGAACTCGTCGCCCCAGTGCGAGCGTCGCGCGATATATTCGTCAGTTACGGTGATCTCCTCCTCGCGCAACATGGACCAGTAATACAAGCCGACGAGGTTGGGCAAAAGGAAAAGGGCGAGAAAGAGCCAGAACCAACCCGTCCTCGCCAGCTTGCTCAGCGTAGCCCCCAAACCGTGGCCCAAACTGGTGACGAGGATAAAGAACAACACGAGAACAAGGGAAAAGAGAAACAATACACCCAGATAATGCCGCCCCTGGCCGCCGAAGCTCTCTCGTTCCGGGACCTGACGCCCGCAGCTCGGGCAAGGGCTTCCCCCAGGAGCAGGACACTTACAATCAGGGCAAAGCATTTTTTACCTTCATGAGCAAAGGAGCTTGATGGTCCAATTCAGTTTATCCGATCACCCTCACCGGCGGTTCAATCCGCTAACCAGAGAGTGGATCTTGGTCTCTCCTCATCGCACTAAACGGCCTTGGCTCGGCCAAGTCGAGAAACCACCTGTAGAACGCCGCCCGGCCTACGATCCCCAATGTTACCTTTGCCCAGGGAACCTCCGCGCCGGAGGCATCCGCAACCCACATTATACCGGGACCTTTGTCTTTGAGAACGACTTTGCCGCCCTATTGCCGGATACTCCCCAGGGCATCATCCAAGAGAAAGATCTACTTATCGCCCAGAGCGAGCCGGGCATCTGCCATGTAGTCTGTTTTTCGCCCGACCACAGCCTGACCCTGCCCCAGATGGCTGAAGCGGACATATGCCAGGTCGTAGATACCTGGACGTCGCTCTATCAAGAGCTTGCCTCTCGCCCAGAGATAAACTATGTACAGATCTTTGAAAACAAGGGCGAGATCATGGGCTGCAGCAACCCACACCCTCACGGCCAGATCTGGAGCAGCTATTCTATACCTCAAGAGCCCGCCTTAGAACAGGCCGCACAAGCGGGCTATCTACAGGAAAAAGGCTCTTGTTTGCTTTGTGACTATCTCGCCTTGGAGCTTGCCCGAGAAGAACGACTGGTCTGCTACAACGATCACTTCCTGGCTTTGGTGCCTTTCTGGGCCATCTGGCCCTTTGAGACCATGATCCTCAGCCGAAGGCACGTCGCCTCACTGGCAGACTTGACCTCAGGCGAACGGGCCGCTCTGGCCAACCTGCTCAGACGCTTGACGATCCGCTACGATAACCTCTTTGAGGTCTCCTTCCCTTATACGATGGGCATCCACCAAAAGCCCACGGACGGCGAAAAACATCCCGAATGGCACCTACACCTGCACTTTTATCCCCCGCTTCTACGTTCGGCAACGGTGCGCAAGTTCATGGTAGGATACGAAATGCTGGCCAATCCCCAACGCGACTTGACCCCTGAATCAGCAGCCGCACGCCTGCGCGCCTTAGCCGAGGTGCGTTTTGATCAGCGTTAAGCTCGCTCAGAACCGCTCGCCTGAGGAAAGATCACTCCGCCACGGCCGGCCCCACGGCGTTCTTCGCCCTCCAGGGAGCCCGCCTCTTTCTCTAGAGCCTGTAGTCGCGCCGCAAGTTCTTCAATGTCTGCCAACTCCAAACCATAACCCGGCGTGCCCTTGATGAGCTGATTGATAAGCGCACGCTCAAAGTGACGGATGAACTCTTGCGGAGTGCGGTAATGTTCCCAGGCGATGCCGGATCGTCCGATGAAATAGCTCGCCGCAGGCGAGGCCGGCACACTGACCTTTCTATAGGCGAAAACCGCCATACCGGCCTTCTGAGCCGCAAGCCATTCCACCCCTATCGGAGCGGTGATATCCATCCCCAAGAGGATGAGATAAAAGCTGCTCGCCTCTAGGGCGACTAAATCGGGATTCCCAGACTCACCGCGCCCTGGAGTCCGCTTAATGACCCATTTTACCGCCCGTGGCATGCCTGCAAGGAGCTGGCCTAGCAGCTCACATTCAGCATCCATCTCGCTTGAGGCACTCACGTAAAGGCCAAGAGTCTTCTCCATACATAAGCCTCCTTAGCCTCGCTTATTGGGATCAATAAGTGCCTTGACCGTGCGATAGTGCTCTACGTCGTCCAACGCTTGGTTGGCTTCCTCCAACGCGTAGCTGCGGGTGATGAACCGCTCCCACTGAAAGCGCTCGCCATATTTGGCCAAGACCCTTAACCCGCGCCAAAAGTGGCTAAAATCGCTTCCCCAACTGCCCCGGACCTCAAGGTGCTTGCGGTTGATATCCAGATGAGGGTTCATGCGGATGTCGCCCAGGTCGGTATATTGTCCCACGATCACATAGCGGCCGGCGTCGCGGGTCATGGCAAAACCCTCGTTCACTGCCGAGGGATTCCCGCTGGCCTCTATGGTCACATCGGCACCACGGCCCTTGGTGAGCTCCAGGACGTGAGCGATGCGTTCTTGGGGGGATTCCTGCTCAATATCAATGGTCACATCGGCGCCGATGCGCCTGGCCTCGTTCAGGCGCTTCGCCGGCCCCCCGATGACGATGACCTCGGTCGCGCCACAAAGCTGAGCCAGGATCGCCGCGCTCAGGCCCACCGGGCCGCTTCCCTGAATCACCACCGTATCGCCCAAGGTGATCTCCGCGCGTTCTATGGCGTGGACAGCGGTGGGCAAGCCACAACCGGCGCCGATGAAGCGCTCTGGGGGCACCGTTTCGGGCAAGGGCAACACCTTGACCCCCGGCTTAAGGTAGATCATCTCCGCCCATCCGCCCAGCAAGCCCTCGTTCGCCGAATAGGTGATGCCATAGACCCGCCGATGCGGGCAGCGCGTAGAGGCCTTGGCCACGGTGCAAAACCAACAATGGCCACAGGTCTCGTGGACATCCAAGAAAGTCACGATCTGCCCCACGCGCAAAGGCACGTCATCCAAGTCCACGGGCCTACCCCTGATTTCTACGATCTCGCCCACATTGACGTGCCCGGGGATTATGGGATAAGGCACGCCGGCCAAGTGACCGTGATGGAGATGGACATCCGTGCCACACACTTCGCTGAACACCGTGCGCAGGAGGATCGCCCCCTCCTCTAAGGCGGGGCGAGGGAGATCACGCACCTCAAGGGGCACATTGGGAGCTGGCATGACAGCTGCTTTAACCATGTTAAGCCTCCAAAACCGTAAATGCTACGTAAAATCATCAATACATCGGATGATTAAAAAATTATAATCGCCCCCGACCCTCCCTGTCAACGCTGGCCACCTTAACGCATCTTTCACGCTTTATTTACGCCCTTTCACCAAAGCGGAAAGGCGTTTCATGCTATAGTGTGAGGTGAGTCGTCACCATACACTTTAGGATAGTTCAGGATGACCAAGCGCATTTTGCTCGTAGACGATGAACCTCAATTGCTCTTCTCGGTCAAAGAGTTTTTGTCTCGCGTCGGCTATGAGGTGACCGCCGTAGAGAGTGGCACCGAGGCTTTGGAGAAACTCGTAGAAGCGCCACCTGATCTGATTATCTCCGACATACTGATGGAGGAGATGGATGGCTTCGAGTTCCAGAGGCGGGTCAACGCCCTCACGGGGGCCAGCATCCCCTTCGTCTTTCTCACAGCAAAAGGGGACCTGCGGGATCGCCTGGATGGGTTGCGCGGAGGAGCGGACGATTATGTCGTCAAACCCTTTGAGCCCGAGGAACTGGAGGCACGTATCGCCGCCATCTTGAACCGCATAGAGCTAACCCGCCACGAGGATCGCCGCGAGGTAGATTACCTGCGGACGCGTATCTTGAATGAAGTATCGCGGCAATTACGCGTGCCGGTGACCAGCATCATAGCCCATTTGAACCTTCTCCTCACCGAACGCTTTGGCCAGGACCCCAAGAAGCAGGAACGCTACCTGCGCAACGCCCTGGAGGATATCAACACCTTGAGGGATTTGATCCAGGACCTGTCGTGGGCCAAGGCAAACGCGGATGGCGAGATCCTTTTGAGGCGCGAGCCCATTCGGGTAGCTCCGGTGGTGCGTGGGGCGGCAGCCAGCGCAGCTAAATTGGCCGCCGACAAGGGCGTTACCTTGCAGATCTCGTGTGGGGGATTGCTAAGCGCCAACATCGATGGAGAGGTTCTCGGTCAGGCACTCTCCGGGCTTCTAGAAGCGGCCGTGAAGCTCTCGGATCCCGGTACCCTGGTTCGCATCAGCGCCCAACGTGCCCGGGAGGGCGGCCTGGAATTCGTGATCACAGACGGCGGCAGCAACTCGCACGCCTCGGATGACGCGAACTTGGAACTGGGCAATGCATTGGATCTGGCGCGGCGGGTCGTCAAAGGACATGGTGGTCAGATCTCCATCCAAAGAGCAGCAGATGGCCGGCAGCAAATTACGATCTGGCTTCCCGGGCGCGTGGCCAAACACGTTGGAGCGAGAAAACACTAACGCCGTGGAAAACGAGAAGCTACGCCTGTGGCGCCTATTCATTTTGGGGCGCAGCGCAGTGACAGGGGTCTTCTGGATTCTCTTAGCTCTTATTGACGGTTTCTGGCCTCCCTATCCGCTGCGCCCCCTGCTCATCTTGGCCGGGGCACAGTTCTTCAGCAATGCGCTCTACCTTTACCTCTGGAAGCGCCGCGACATCGCCTTTTTGGGATTCCTCTCTTTCAGCCTAGAGATCGTGCTCATCAGCTTGATGGCCTACTTCCTGGGCCCAGACGGCCATGCCTTCGTGCTTGCCTATCTTTGGCCGATCATCATGGGCGGCTGGCTGATCGGCCGGCAGGCGATCCCCCCGCTCACTGCGTTGAGCGCCATCGCCTATGCCACCCGCGTCCTCTTGGAGCGACGGGGATGGGCCATTACCGAGCGCATCCTCGCCCCTGCCGGGATGCCCTTGGCCTTGGTGCTTACCCTGCCTTACTTGGCCTTTATCTCGTTGCTCGTTTGGCTATTGACGACCGAGATGGAAAACAGAGAGGAAAACCTACTGAACGCCGTCTCGGAGAATGCCCACCTTCTCCAACGTCTCAAGCGTGAACGCAACCTCTTACGCGATATCTTGACCAACATGGCTGAAGGGGTCTTGGTCACCGACGGAGCGGGCAAAGTGCTCCTCGCCAATCGCGCCGCTACCGCGCTGCTCCACGTCCACGAGGGAGAGAACCTTTCACCTTGGCTGCTTAGCCAGGTTTCCGGCGAGAAAGGCGAGGAGGCTTCAGACAATCGCCGCATCGTGGAATTTGAGGGCCGCACCATTAGTCTCAGCAGCGCCGAGCTATCCGGAGGCTATGAGATGCGGGCGAGCCTCCTCGCAGAGCCCACTGTGGCGTCTAACGGAAGGGCACAACCCAATGAACAGGTAGCTTCGGAACCCTCAGTAACACAGGTAGGAGCCAAGCCCCTCTCCATTTACGTAGCCCGAGACATCACCCACGAAGCCCAGGTCGAGCGCATGAAGTCGGACTTTGTGGCCTACGTATCCCATGAACTGCGCACACCCCTGACCACAATCAAAATGCTGGTGCGCCTGCTCTTGATGGACACCGCCAAAGAGACCAAGGCCTATGAGTATCTCTCCATCGTCAACACACAGGTGGAGCGCCAGGCCAGGCTAATCAACAACTTGCTGGACATCACGCGCCTTGAGGCGGGCAAATACGATCTCCCTCCTGAGCCGGTTGACCCTCGCCGCGTGGTGCAGAACGCCTTCGGGGCTTGCAGGCCGCTCATTGAAGAGAAACAGCTCCGGGTTGAGATCTCATATGCCGACGGCATCCCGGAGACCTTTATCTCTAACAACAACGGTTTGGAACAGGTGTTGATCAACCTGCTGAGCAATGCCGTGAAATTCACCCCCAAGGGAGGGCTTATTTCCATCTCCTGCCGCAGCGATGGGGAAACGATATGCTTTGCCGTCCGCGATTCGGGTGTGGGCATGACTCCGGAACAACTGGGGCGGATTTTCACCAAGTTCTACACCGTGCACTACCCTCGGAAAAAGGGCGAGGGCACCGGCTTGGGGCTGGTGATCTCGGACATGATCATCAAGAAATTAGGGGGAAGGATCAACGTCACCAGCCAAGTCAACGTGGGCAGTTGCTTTGAGGTCTACCTACCAATCAAGGGATTGCCACCTACCAAGGCTACCGTCCCTGCCGAGGCACAGTCGGTCGTGGCCCAAATCCCCTAAAATGCCATCCACCGCGATCCTGTCAGGGGCCTCATTGCCCACAAGCATGCGACGGGCAAGCCAATCTAATCCCAGCCGGGCAAGATCTTTTCCTGTCTGAGCCAATCTCCGGTGTGCTTAATGCCCTCTTCAAAGCTCACACGAGGACGGTAACCCAACTCGCGCTGAGCCTTATCTATGGGGTAATCATGATCTGTGCCCATTAACTCTACAAGCATACGGGTCAAAGATGGGCGCTGGGTGCGGCCCAACAGATGATAGTAGCTCTCCCACAACGAGGCCAGGGCATAAGCGAAATCATGCGAGTAATTGCGCGTCGCCCGGGGCACCTCGGCCAAGTCGGCCAAAGCGTCTAGATACTCGCGCCAGGTCACCTTGCTGCCGTCGGTGATGTTATAGGCCTGGCCGGTGCTGGCCTGGCTATCGGCGGCGAGGATGAGGGCATCAACCAGATTGCCAACGTAGGTAAGTCCGGCAATGTGTCGCCCCTGATCAATGAGCACGGCGCGACGCCTACGCAGGGCTTCGACAAGCTGCACGACAAACTCGCACCGAGGGCCATACACAGTGGCCGGGCGAATGATACACACGGGCAAACCCACCGTGCGATAATGATTCCACACCAGTGCCTCGCCCTCGATCTTGCTATCGGCGTAAGGGAAACCCCGAGGCGAAGGCTTCTCCGATTCAACGGCTGGCCGGCCGGGATAGCCGTAGACGTCGGTCGTACTGAGGTGAATGAACTTGCTGACCCCCGCACGGGTGGCCGCCGCGAGCACGTTGCGCACGCCACGAACATTGGTCTCCTGGAAATCCTCCGGCACCCCCCAATCGCTGACCAGGGCAGCACAATGGTAGACCCGATCTACTCCCTTAGCGGCGGCCATGAGCGTCGCGTTATCCCTCAGGGTGCCGATATGGATCTCCACCCCTAGCTCACGCAGGCGCCGGGCGTTGCTCGTGGGACGCACCAAAGCCCGCACCCGCTCGCCACGCAACACCAGTGCATCCACCAGATGGCTGCCGATCAGGCCCGTTGCTCCCGTCACGAGGCTTAGCATGAGCGTGCTCCTTTGCACACCAATCGGCCAGGTCCCTAAAAGGATTTTAACTGCAAAAAGCCGCGAACGCAAGCCTTGGCCCCCGTTTACATATCCGCCAGAACGTCATCGCGGCTTGGCTTCAGTCATTTGGGACCAGACTGGCGCGAGGGCGCTGGGCAGAGAAAAGGTCCTCGTTGATCGCCAGGACATATAACGAAACGCTCCGACACAGCTCATCTGGGATCTCCATGCGCTGCTCCGGATGATCCACACATAGCGCGAACCTGGGCAAGCGAATAGTTTTATGCGCGCTTCGTGTATTTCCTCCAACGTCTCCGTTCTTGCCCGCCAGGCCACGCTTGGTATACTAATGGACAGGTTTACAGAAAGGCGTCTCCCTTTGTTATACCCTGCCTTTTTCCAGTAGCAGCTTGAAAGGATCTCTTATGCTCGCCCCAGAGACTGTCCAACGCACTGCAGACCAGGCCGAGGTGCGCGGGATGCTCGTGGAACTACAAAACGAAGCCCTTTTGCTGGTGTTACCCGGCCTCTACGCTATCGGTCTCGTTTTGATCGGCCTCGTTGGGCAGCGTCCCATCCTTGCACCCGCCTTGTTCTTGTATGTCCTTTTGATCATCGTCCTGGCCCTGCGAGGCCGCTGCTATCTCCTGGCCGCATGGGTCTTGGTATTGGGCTGCATCGCCATCAATTTGCTCGTCGTGATCCAGGGCCAACTCAGCCAGGTGCTCTACTTGCTCACCTTGCCAGTGGGCCTGGCCACGTTGTTGATCAGCCTTCCCGCTGGGGCGCTCACTGCCGCGGCCAGCACGATGCTCCTGTGCGTCCAAGGTGCACCCCTGCCCACCGACGTCGTCCTGCGCGTCACCACGGTGATCGGCATGTGGAGTACCGTGGGCCTGATCGGGCTGACCCTTCGCCCCCTCCTCACCGCCCTCCAATGGTCTTGGACCGGGTACAAACATAGCCGCTCCCTCCTGGAACAAGCCCGCGATTACCAGGTCCAACTGAAACAAACCTTGGCCGACCTAGCGGAGGCGAACGCACAGCTCACCCGGCTGAATCAGCTCACCCAAGCGTTGCGTCGAGCCGCCGAGGACGCACGCAGCGCCAAAGAGCAATTCGTGGCCAATGTGAGCCATGAGCTGCGCACGCCGTTAAACATGATCATCGGCTTTAGCGAGATGATCCTTCAGTCGCCGGAAACCTATGGGAGAAATATCCCCTCAGCACTCCTGGCCGACCTGGCCGTGATCCTGCGCAACAGCCAACACCTCTCGGACTTGATCGACGACGTGCTGGACCTCAGCCAAATAGAGGCCGGAAAGATGGCCTTGACCAAGGAGCGGGTCTCTATACAGGAGATCGTGGAAGCAGCGGCGGTCGCTGTGCGGCCCCTTTTTGAATCCAAGGGGCTGTATCTCCAGATAGAGTTCCCAGAGGATCTTCCCCCCATCTTCTGTGATCGCACACGCATTCGCGAGGTGTTGCTGAACCTCCTGAGCAATGCGGGGCGTTTCACCGAGCAGGGCGGGGTGCGTGTAAGGGCGATGCGCGACGGGGATCACCTGATCGTCAGCGTCGCCGATACCGGCCCGGGGATCTCCGCTGAAGATCAGAGCAGGCTTTTTCAGCCCTTCCATCAGGTAGATGGCTCTGTTCGGCGACGCTACGGCGGAAGTGGCCTGGGTTTGGCCATCAGCAAAAGCTTCGTCGAGCTACACCACGGGACGATGTGGTTGGAAAGCGAAGTGGGGCGCGGTACGACCATCTTCGTCAAGCTGCCTATAGACCCGCCCAGGCCCATTGAAAGCGGCGTATCGCGCTGGTTCAATCCCTATGGGGGCTACGAGGAACGCCCCCGGCGCCCCATGGTACCCTCTATAACCCTTTACCCCCGGTTCGTCGTCTTGGAGAACGGTGATTCCCTCAAAAGGCTGCTGGCTCGCTACCTGGATCATGTGGAGATCGCGCCCGTAAGCGACCTAGAAGAGGCCTTTGAAGAACTGGCCCGCGTGCCCGCTCAGGCCCTCTTGGTCAACGCCCCGTCGGTGAGCGAGGCCCTCAAAGACCTTGGTGCCCTGAGATCGCCCGTGCCGGGCACGCCGATCATCGTCTGCACTGTGCCCGGCGCACATGAGGCCGCCGGAGCCTTGGGTGTCGCCGATTACTTGGTCAAGCCCATCTCGCGCGACGCTCTGCTGGCGGCCCTAGAGCGACTCAACGTGCACCGGGGAACGATACTGATCGTGGATGACGAGCCCGAAGCCCTGCGCCTCTTCCGGCGCATGTTGGCCTCAACAGGACGCGGCTATCGCGTGCTCAGGGCCACGAACGGCCAGCAGGCCTTGAGCCTCCTGCGTGAGGAGCATCCCGACGTGCTCCTGCTCGACCTGATCATGCCCGAAATGGACGGCTTTCAGCTCCTGGCTGCCAAAGCCGAGGACCCCACCCTGCGAGACATCCCGGTGGTGGTCATCTCTGCACGTGACCCTTCGGGCCAGCCCATCGTCTCCAACGCCCTGGCCGTCACCCAAAAGGATGGGCTCTCCATGGCACAACTGGTACAATGCATTGAGGCCCTTACGCGGATCCTGGCAGCGACGGGCCCAGTTGGCGATCCAGTGCTGCTAAAAGAGCCTCGCGGCTAACGGGCTTGCGCAGGAACGCTGCCGCACCGAGGGTTAAAGCCAATTGCTCTTGAGGAAGGATGGTGCAGGCGATGATGGGAATACCCCGCGTCTTGGGGTGTTCCCGCAAACGCCCCAAAAGCTCCCAACCGTCGATTCCCGGCAGCATCACATCTAACAAGATGATCTGCGGTCGTAACTCTGCTGCCCGGGCCAGGGCCTCTTCCGGGTTGCGCACGCCCACGAAGTGATAACGCGTCCCTGCAAGATAGCGTTCCATAAGTCGTAGCGCATCGGAATTGTCCTCAATGACCAACACGACGGCCCGAGCCGCGGCGGATAGGGCAAGCTGAGCATCAAAAAGCCCGGCCTCACCACGAAGCACGACCTGAAGTTCCCCTCCCGATAAAGCCACGAGCTGTTTGGCCATCTCTAGGTCCTCCTGATAACGTTCCCACGAGGTGCCCCTTACAGCAGCCTGGGCGAGCGCTTTAATGAATAACTTTACCCATTGGGCTTGATGCATAGCGCTGATGTGCACTTGGCCTCCCGGAACTGTGCGCGCGGCAGCGGTCAACAGATTCACCAGAGCCTGGCGCATGGCCGTCCTCTGGGCCATCGCGGGCGGTAAATCGGCCGGGAGGGCACAATCGGCCGATACTCCCAGCTTAGTCATCAGCGGGCCGACGACCTTGAGCGCCGAGGTGATGAGCTCAGCTACACTGACCGCTTCCAACGGCGAAGATCTTTTCAGCCATTCCAGCTCTTGTTCACGACTGGGGGCAGCCTCATCTTGAGGCCCGGTCGTCTCAGCGGCTAGCGGCTTCGCGCCCGCCAGCTTGGGCATCTTGTCTTGCAAGTTGTAACGGGACCAGAGGTAGTCGGCGAGCACGCGCAGGGCCAGATGCTCCTGGCGGCGCAACTGCCGGACGCTTAAAGCCAGATCCGTGGCCACTTCCCTTTGCGTAGATTGTTCGGCAAAGCGCTCAGAGAGCAGGTGATAAATGCGCCAGGCGTTGGATTGCGAGGGCACGTTAGGGCCTGGTTTCAGCGCCTCAATGGCCTCCAGCAAGATGCGTCGCAATGCCGAGGGCGAATCGCCCCGCTGCTCTAGACCAAATAACTCCACCAGGGGGCTACCTCGCAAGGCCGCCGGGTCATACAGACGATATAACGCCCTGCGTAACTCACGCAAGAATAACGCACTCGCCGCATTGGTGGCCATATGGAGATAATGTCCCCTCCATGTCCTCTGATTGGCCTCATTCCACATCACGCAAGAGGCTTTTTATGTTATGATGAATATGTCTTCTCACTATCATATAGTTACTGTAACACATCGGGCCATAACGTGCAAAGGACCCCTATTATGTCAGCTGACCCTGAGGTCGGGAGCACTTCCGTCTCGCTCGCTCGCCCTTTGGCGTTGCCCCGGCGGCGCAAGTTACAGGTTTGGCTGCGCGATAACGGCGCGCCCCTCTTGATGTCCTTGCCGGGCATCCTGCATCTGCTGGTCTTTGCCTACATCCCCATGTTCGGGATCATCATCGCCTTCAAGGAGTATCGCTACGACCAGGGGATCTTTGGCAGCAAATGGGTCGGGTTCTATAACTTCAAATTCCTCTTCTCCTCGGCCGTCGCCGCGCGCATCACCCGCAACACCGTGGCCTATCACTTCCTCTTCATGATCACCGGGATGCTAGCCTCGCTGATCATCGCCCTGTTGATGAACGAGGTGCAGGGCACGCTGCGCGCCCGCTTCTATCAATCGGCGATGTTTCTGCCTTATTTCATCTCCTATATTATCGTGACCTACTTTGTGTTTTCCTTCCTGACCATTGACAACGGGATAGTGAACCGGCTCCTGGCCAAGTTCGGCGTCCAGCCGATCTCCTGGTACAGTAAGCCACAATATTGGCCGGCGATCCTGACCATCGTGACCATCTGGAAGGGCACAGGCTACGGCAGCATCCTGTACCTGGCGGTGATGTTGGGCATTAGCCCCGAGTATTACGAGGCAGCCAAGATCGACGGGGCCAACAAGTGGCAGCAGATCTGGCACATCACCCTGCCCATGTTGGTGCCCATCATCGTCATCCAGGTGCTCCTCTCTATGGGCAGCATGTTCCGCGCTAACTTCGGCCTCTTTTACAATGTGCCCATGGATCGAGGGGCGCTCTATCCCACCACCGATGTGATCGATACCTTCGTCTATCGGGCCTTGCTGCGCATGGGCGATATGGGCATGTCCGCAGCGGTGGGCGTTTACCAATCGGTCGTGGGCTTTGTCTTGGTCCTGCTGTCCAACTGGGCCGTCAGAAGGATCGATCCCGAGAGGGCCTTGTTCTAGAAAGGAGAGAGATGGCTACGGCTTTGCCTCGCGCCCGCTCGGGTCGGTACTACGTTGTTATGGGCTTCCTGGGCCGATTGCTATTGAACCTTGTGCTCCTCTCCTTCAGCCTGGCCTGCCTGGTGCCCTTTTTGGTAGTCATCTCGGCCTCCTTGACCACCGAAGAGGCCCTCGGCAAGTACGGCTATACGCTGTTCCCCAAAGAGTTCAGCCTACGGGCGTACCAGATGATCTTCACCCAGAGCAATCTCATCCTGCGCTCCTATGGCGTCTCGGCCCTGGTGACCGTAGTGGGCAGCTCGCTCTCCATGCTGATCATGTCCTTGATGGCCTATGCCCTCTCGCGGCGAACCTTCAAGCTGCGCCAGGGGATCGCCTTCTACATCTTTTTCACCATGCTCTTCAGCGGCGGCTTGGTGCCCTCTTACATCCTTATCACCCAGTATCTGCACCTCAAGGACACGATCTGGGTATTGATCTTGCCAGGCTTGGTGAGCGGCTGGTATGTGCTCGTGTTGAGGACCTTTTTCCAAGATATCCCCGAGGAGCTGCTGGATGCGGCCAAGATAGATGGCGCGGGAGAATGGCGCATCTTTTTCCAGATCGCCGTGCCCCTCTCTACGCCGGGTTTGGCCACCATCGCCCTCTTCACCATGTTGGGCTATTGGAACGACTTTTACACCGCGCTTCTTTATATTGAGAAGCGGGAGCTATACCCCATCCAATATATGCTTTGGGTGATTCTCCAAAGCGCCGAATGGCTACAAAAAGCGCAGCAAGAACAGACGGGGATGGCTATGCGCATCGAGTTACCTGTGTTGCCTATGCGCATGGCCATGGCCGTCTTGGCCATCGGGCCGATCGCCTTTGGGTACCTTTTCGTGCAAAAGTACTTTATCCGTGGGATCAGGTTGGGTTCGTTGAAGGGGTAGGAAGTGGTCGGTAATCAGTTGTCAGCAATCGGCTATCAGCCTGTTTGTAGTGGCACCGTCAGGCGCTTCCAAGCCCTTACGGGCACACTACGAGCCTAAAGCTAACGGCTGAAAGCCGAATGCTGATCGCTCCCGGAAAGGAGGTGATATAGGGGAAGATAGTATGGGCTTCGCCGAGGTAACGGATTGGTTTTGGAGTTAGGCCTTGCCTATGACCTATCTGGTCATGGCACTTGTCTCAGTTCAGAAGGAGAGAAAGAAGATGTCTCAGAGAGTAACTCGTCGCGCGTTTCTCGCTTTGCTTGGGACTTCCAGCGCTGTATGGGCTCTGGCAGCCTGCGCCCCCAAGCCCACCCCCACGCCGACGCCGGCCCCCAAAAAGGAAGAGCCTACCAAGCCAGCAGCCACGGCCGTGCCCGAAAAGAAGCCCCCTGTGGAGCTATCCTATTTCTACGGCACGCGGGTGGTCTTCCAGGACCTCAAGCTGGTCCAAGACGAGATGAACAAGATCCTGTTGGAGCGGATCAACGCCACCATCCAGCTCAACCCCATTGAGTGGGCCGCTTACAGCGACAAGATGAACGTCAAGAACGCCGCCGGGGAGAAATACGACCTCTGCTTCACCTCAAACTGGGCCAATAACTATTATCAGAACGTGAAGAACGGGATCTTGGAAGACTTGACCGAGGCTTTGCCTAAGTGGGCCCCCAAGTACTACGGTGGCCTCAACCCCGCAGCCTGGAAGGTGGTCAAAGTCAAGGGCGCGATCTATGCGGCGCCCAACCAGCAGATCTGGGCTAGTGTCGCCGGGCCTATCTGCCGTAAGGACCTAGCCGAAAAATACGGCCTCAACCTGGACCAGGTGGAGAAACTAGAGGACATGGAGCCCTGGCAGGATGCCATCGTCAAGGGCGAGGAGGGCAAAGTTATCCCCTTCTGGCCGGGGTATAACCTCTGGTGGATGAGCCTGTGGAATTTGGACTCGCCGGGCTATGGCGCGGTGACCTACAACGATCCCGATATCAAGGTCCGCCATCTCTGGGACGACGATCAATGGAAAGCTTGCCTCAAGCTGACCAAGAAATGGTTCCAGGCAGGTTACTTCCCCAAGGAACAGCCGCCCCGCAGCGATATCTACACCTGGGCTAAAGCCGGAAAGTGTGCTTGGCTTATCCATACGGCCAAGCCCGGGGTCGGCCTAGAGATGAAGGCCTCTACAGGCTACGAACACGTCGCCAAGATCTTGGAAAAACCCCATAAGTTGGGGAGCGGCCCTGTAGCCACCATGTACGGCGTGAACAAAAAGACCTCTAGCTTGGAAGCCTGCTGCCGTTACCTGGAGCTGGTCAACACCGACAAGCCCTTCTATAACCTGCTCTGCAAGGGGATTGAGGGCAAGCACTGGGTGTGGGTGAACAAAGAGAAGGAGGTCATCGGCTTCCCCGAAGGCTTAACCGCCGAAAACCATCCTTACAACCCCAACAGCGACTGGGAGTTCGGCGACCAGTTCAACGCCTACTACGTGGATGAAGCCCAGGTGGGTGCTTGGGATGAGACCCGCAAACTCAATAACACTGCCGTGCCGGTAGTGACGGCAGGCTTCGTCCTGGATCGAGAGCCGATCAAGAACGAGCTGGCCGCCATTGATGCCGCAGCCAAGGAGTTTGACGACATGTACTATGGCATCATGGACTATGAGAAGGTGCTAAACGACTACATCAGTAAGATGAAAGCTGCCGGCGCGGACAAGGTCAAGGAGGAAGTACAGAAGCAGATTGACGCTTGGAAAGCCAGCGCCTAGTTCGGCCCGGCATTCAGAAGCTTACCAGCCTCTGAATCGCCGAACGATCTTGCGGGGCAAGGCTCTTATGTCGCCTTGCCCCGCCGTGTTTTTCACCGTGCCATCCGAGCCGGCAACCCGGATTGGCTGATAAGAGCATCAAGCACATCGGGCGATTTCTGTCCCTGGTGTGCGACCGGTGCTTGCTACCTCATGCGTAGCGCCCCACTCCTCGCTACCATGCCGAGCGACGCCAGGAGGCCTTTGCTGCTCAGTGGTGGATAGACCTATCGGCAGACGACGACCAATTCCAGGTTTAGCAGCTTGGCCAGCTTCTCGATCTTGCCCAACTGATGCCCCACCCCCAGAGCAAAGTGATGCGTGGAACCAGTCTCTGCCCAGGCCTGACCGAACTCGCCGGGCGGCATGCTGAAACGCACGCGGGTGTTGGTGTTGCCGATCTCCAGGATCGGGCCGGGGATGGACTCCCCTTGGGCGGCGATGAGCTTGAGCTTGCCGTGGCGATCCTGGGTGACGCCCAGCATCGTCACTGGGCCGTTCTTGACGTTGAACTCTACGCTGATCCCCCGCCCGGCCTTGCCGTGAAAGAGCTTCATGCCCCGTAGGATGGGCTTCTTATCGCCGATGCCCACGTGTCCGGGGCCGTCGTGTCCGGCGACGACGAAGCCGCCCTCAAAATCCAAGAGGTAAAGCTCGCAGAAGGAGCCGCCCGCACCGAAATGCTCCAAGATGAACATGGCCACACAGGTCTTGAGATCTGCCTCTCCTGCGCAAGGAATGCCCCGCGCGGTGAGCAAGGAGTTGCCCACGATCATGGATGCCGCCAAGCGCTCGTACTCGTTGTTCCAGCCGCGGTAATAATAAGCCAGGCCATCCAGAGCGAAATCGGCCACCAAGCGGTCCTCAGCGCAAGCCACATGGGCAGCATAGCGCAGTTCCTCAGGATTGACCTTCTCCGTGATGCGGTCATAGCCCGGCGGCGGCATGATGAAGGTCTCGTAGATCTCGGCCAGCTTGCGCTCGATCTCGGCTTCCGTCACGAGGCCCATGCGGTATTGCAGGTCGCACATCTCCAGGATCTCTATATGCGTGCCCAACTGCCCCTGGTGCATGGTGAAATCGGTATACATATCCAGCATCCCCGGGTAGTAATGTCCCAGGTAACCGAGGCGCGAATCCATCAACGCGCGCTTGACGGCCGCGGCTTCAATCCATTCCTTGACCCGCGTCCAGGTGCGCTCCTCAAAATCGCCGCCCACCACGCAATGGAAGGGAAGGGCACAACGCTCAAAGGCACAGGCGACCTCTGGGGCGGTCATCGCTGCGCCGATGAGGGTCATATCCTCCGTGGTCATGCGCTCATAGTCCACCGTGGGCACCATCTGTAAGGCCAGCGTCAAATAGGGAGCGATATTACGCTGGGCGATGGGCACCAGCACGTGTGAGGCCGTATAGGTGAGGATCTCGCCGATAATGAGATCCAAACGCTCACGAGCAAAGAGATCCCCCACCTCGTTAGCCCGCTCGGCACAATCCACCAGGCCGCCGGAGACGACCTCGCAACCCATCTCGCGCAGCTTGGCGATATGTCGCTCCATAGCCGCCAGCACCGCCGGTTTGAGGGACGGAAACTGGGGCCAATAGGCGGCCAGGCCGCTGCCGAAATACCCCACCCGGGGCTTGGGACGTTTGTTTCGTTCCATTCCATCCTCCTTCGTGGTCCGCTAATTGACGCGAATCTACACGCGTAAGGTCCCTGTGGATAGCTTGTCGTACACCATCAGGCGCTCACGCCCTCACGGGCACACCACGAACGGCCCCCTGCGGGTTACTCGCGGATAGCCTCATCCCAACGGCACACGCAACACCGTCACCGAGGCGGGCGGGAAAATGTGCCGCCATTCGGGGCCTTTGAGCTCAAACAACATCGTCTGGGGCGCCAGCACATGGGGGGCCTCAAAGGTGTTATGGGCATGGATATCCGCATGGCTGAGAACGGTGGCCGTGCCGCGCGAGGCTCGTCCGCCGCGCAGCTCGATCGTCGCCTCAACTGGCTCGCTCACATGCGGGTTGACCACGCTAAGCGTCAGCACATCTTCCTTGACCGAGGCCGAGCCATTCAGGCCGAAGAGGCGCTGCTCCTCCTCGCCCGCCTTGAAGGCGATCTCCTCGGCCTCAAAGAAGGCGCGCAGGCTGGTGCCTCTCTGGTGATACTGATACATGTCGTAGACGTGATATGTGGGCGTGGTGATCATGCGCGGGCCATCGGTGAGGATCATCGCCTGGAGCACATTGATCATTTGGGCGATATTACCCATGATGATCTTGTCGGCGTGGCGGTTAAAGATATCCAGCGTGGCCGCGGCCACCAGGGCATCGCGCAGGGTGTTCTGCTGCCAGAGAAAGTGGGGGTTACGCCCTTCGGCAGGCGGGTGCCAGGTGCCCCATTCGTCCACGATGAGGCCGATCCTACGCCCGGGATCAAAGCCGTCCATGATAGCCCGCTGCTGGATGATCAGCGGCTCCATCTCCAGGCTACGTCGGATCAGTTGATACCATTGCTCCACGCTATACTCGGTGGCCGTGCCCGCCGTGCCGCAATAATAATGGGCAGAAAAGCCGTGGATGCGCTTAAAGGCCCCAAATTGGGGGTAGCCGGCCAACTTGGCGAAGAAGCGCCGCGTCCACTCGGGGTCGTTGCTGGCGGGGCCACAGGCTACGAGGAAAAGGGGCGTGCCGCTGAAATCGTGCAGGAAGGTGGCAAAGCGGCGGAATTCCGTGGCGTAATCCTCTGGAGTAAAGTTCCCCCCGCAGCCCCAGTTCTCGTTGCCCACGCTCCAATAGCGGACGCCGAACGGCTCCGGCGAACCGTTGGCGGCGCGCTCGCGGGCGAGGGTGCTATCTCCGGCGTAGTTGCAGTACTCCACCCAGTCGCGCAGCTCCCGTGGGCTGCCCGTGCCCACATTGCCGCAAAAGTACGGCTCCGCTCCCACCAGGCGGCAAAACCGCACGAACTCGTGCGTGCCGAAGGCGTTGGTCTCCACCACCTCGCCCCACCAGATGTTCACCCGCCGCGGGCGGCCGGCCCGGGGGCCGATGCCATCCCGCCAATGATAGTCATCGGCGAAGCATCCCCCTGGCCAACGGATGATCGGAGGGCGGATCTGCCTCAACGCCTCAACGACGTCCCTGCGAATGCCGCCGATATTGGGGATCGGCGAATCCTCCCCCACCCAGACCCCCTCGTAGATGCAGGTCCCCAAATGCTCGGCAAAGTGGCCGTACAGGTTGGGATGGATGGGGGCAATCGGCTCCTGCAGGCAGACGGCGATTTTGGCAGTGGACATAAACGCTCCCTCCTAATCGGTATGAAACACCTCTTCCATCTCAGCCCACCATTCGCCGGGGGCACAGGTGGGCAAAGGCTCCTGACAGGGGTTGCACAACGCCCACCAACGCTGCGTGGCCGGATCGGCGGCCATCTTGGCCATGTCGGCGGCGAAATCCTCGCCGTGATATTCAAAGTAAGCGAAGAGATAGCCATCCCTGTGGAAGATAGAGTAGTTGCGGATGTGGCACTCGCGGATCATAGCCAGCACCTCCGGCCAGACGGCGGCGTGCAGGCGCTTGTACTCCTCGAACTTCTCCGGCTTCACTTTGATCACCATACCGTAACGCCTCATGTTCCCCTCCTGTTATCATTCCCCCTGCTCGCCAAGAACCCTCCGCAAGGCGGAAACCAATAGCGGCAGATCGTTACGAACGGTATTCCATACGATAGACAAATCCACATCGTCATACTCGTGGATCAAAACATTACGCAAACCCACCATCTCATCCCAAGGCAGTTCGGGAAGCGTAGCGCGAGTTGTCTCTGAAATGCGGCGCGCTGCCTCGCCGATGATCTCCAGGCGTCGGATTACCGAGTCTTGACACTGAATGTCCGAATAAAAAGCCTCCTCGGTGATGGACTCGGTATAAGAAAGGGCCAGCCGCGCCGCATCTAGGATGTCGAGGAGATAGGCGCGATCATGCTCCATATATTACCTCCGCCGATTCCAAGATCGCCCGTTTGCGCAGGTAATTTCGGCTTGCCTCAATTCCTCGCCGGCTGACTAAATCCACCTCTCGCCCGAAAATGCCTTTCAATTCCTCCTGCATACGAACCAGGTCAAAAAGGGTGTGCTTCGCTTCCGGGAGAAACGTGACCAGCACGTCCACGTCGCTATCGGGGCGAAAATCGCCGCGCAGGACCGAGCCGAAAAGCGCCAGTTGCTTGATCTGATATTTCCTGCAAAACGCAGCGAGCTTTTCCTTATCAACATGCACCGCGATTTGGGCCATCACCCTACCTCCAGCACCTGCAACCAAATCACCACAAGGCATCAAAATACAAAGGTTCGGTCCGATATTCCAGCTTCTCGGTGTCCTTTGCGCCTTAGTGGTAGAGCCTCCTCTCAAGCGGATGGTAACTTCAATGGATAGTTGCCGTACTCCCCCAGCGTACTCACGGCCAGGGCGTAGCTTTCCGGCGCCACGGCGCTGGTGATGGAATGATCCGACTGGAACACCCAGCCCCCGCCTTTAGCCGCCTGCAGCTTGTAGAGCACCTCGCGGCGGATGGCCTCCGCGTCGCCCGATTCCAGCACGCGCACATCCACGTTGCCCACAAAGGCCAGCTTCCCCGCGTAGCGCTGCTTCAGCTCTACCACATCCAGGCCGGCCTTGGCCTCCAAAGGGTTATAGGCGTCCAGGCCGATCTCCACCAGGTCGTCAAAGATGGCCCGGGCATTGCCACAGCCATGGTAGACGGTCATCAGGCCATGAGCATGGCAGAGGTCGATGAGTGCCTTGACGTGGGGCTTGAACACCTCTCGCCAGGTCCTGGGGCTGAAGAGCATCCCATTGCGATAGGCCACATCACCCCAGATATACATGCCGCATATGCGGCCCTTGGCTGCGGCGATCTCCGCTCGAGCTAGGGCGAGGAGGAATTCGCCGATGCGGTTGACAAAGGCCGCGAGCAAGTCCGGGTTGGTGCCCATCCAGAGGAGGGCATTTTCGCTACCGATGATGCGCCAGAGGTACTCATAAGGCTCGCAGATGGAACCAAAGATGGCGAAATCCTCCACATAGGGCTCCAGACGCTCATCCCAAGAAGGAAGGTCGCGCACCAAGGCGTCGCCCACACCGTTGAGCTGGTCGTCGCCGCCCTGGAAGAAGCGCCGGGGGTCATCAGGGGGATCAAAGGTGAAATCGGCCATCTCCTCGGGTCGGGTCACCGAGAAAGCCTCAAAGGAGGGCATGGGCAGCGCCCCCGAGCGGCGAATGGTGGCCCCGAAGCCGGTCTTGATCACGATGTCCTCTCCGCTTTGGGAGACGATCTCAAAGGGTTGGATATGAGGATCCATATTGGGGCTGATGATGATATAGTCCAGGTCAAAAAAGCGATAAGGGTCGAAATCCTGGCCCCATTTCTCCTTGCAGCGGAGAATGAACCCCGTCCAAAAAGATTCACCCACGGGGACGCGGTCACCCTCCTGATGCGCCAGGGCCGCGCGCAGCCGTTGGATCTTTTCCTGTGCTTTGCCCATCAAAGCCTCCTTGCGAACCACAACGCCTCGTGTCGTCCTGATCTTAACATACTATTTCACTCCCTGCAAAGCCCCCTCACAAGCAGCGAAACTCAACACAAAGGCACCAAGACAGGAAGGGCCATCATGATCCCCCCGGTCGTTTCCTAGTGTCTCGGCGCCTTAGTGGTAAGATGCCCTTCTCTCAGGAGATGCCGCCCTTAATCGGTGTACCCCGGGATCTCCTGGTACGGCCGCGCCCATTCGGCGTCTTGGATAAGGAGCAGGGCGTCAGGGTCGGCGGGGAGAGCAGGTTGGGGGAAGAGCTTCCAGCCGTCACCCTCCAGCGGCTCGGTGTACCCCTCGTCACGATAGTAAGCCAGCAAGCCCGCACGCATGGCAGCCAGGGCGTCCTGGCAAAAGATGACCCCCGCGCGGTTTCGCAACTCCTCGGGATCCTGGACGCGGTCAAAGAGGAACTCTCGGCGATCGGGAGCGGAATAGAAATACTTCCAACGGCGATTGAGGGCCATATAGACCCCCAATGCCCCGCGCTGGAACTGGCTATAGACCGTCCGATCAGCCCCGTAGGTGACGAGATCGGCCAGGTCGTGGCCCTGCAAGGCATAGCGGGATGGATCCAGGCCCGCTGCGCTCAGGAAGGTGGGCATGACGTCCACCAGGCTGGCCGGCGTATCGCAGCACCGGCCCGACGGGAAGCGCTGGGGGTAGCGCACGATGAGCGGGATTCGCGCCGCCGCATCCAACATGCTGCGCTTGCCGAAGCAGTTATAATCCCCCAGGAACTCGCCATGGTCGGAGGTGAAGAGGATCAAGGTGTCGTCCAGCTGCCCCCTTTCCTCCAGAGCGGCGAGGATGCGCCCGATCTGAAAATCAACGAAGGAGATACAGGCGTAATAGTATGCCTTCATCACCCGCAGCAGGTTGTTATCCAGGCCGTTATCCCGATACTTGTAGCGGTTCTGGAAGCGGTTCATGTAGGTTTGCAGGGCCTCGCACTGCTCCGGGCGCTTGGGTAGGGGCATGAGCGGCCCGCGATAGAGCTTGTTCCAGGGCGTCGGCGGAGAGAAGGGCGGGTGGGGATGGATGAAGCTGACGAAGAGGAAAAAGGGCTGCGAGCGGCCAACCTCGCGGATAAACTCCACCGCCCTATCGCCGACCCATTGGGTAGCGTGAAGCCTGGCAGGCACCTGGGCCGGCTGAGGTATGTAATACATCTCTCCCCGGCAACCCATGGGATCATAGACATGCTCAAAGCCGTTGGCGTGGAGAAAGCGCAGGTAGTCGTCCTCCTCCACCCGAGCGCGCAGTTCCTCCTGATATTCGCGCGTCTGAAAGCCGCGCAGGGCCTGCAGGTCAGGGGAAAAGTGCATCTTGCCAATGCCATGGGTGCGATAACCGGCCTCGGTGAGCACTTGCATCAGGCTAGGGCGGTCATCGGGCATGGGGTCACCGTTATCCGTGCAACCCGTCCGATGGGGATATTGTCCGTAGATGAGCGAACAGCGCGCGGGGACGCAAACGGGCGAGGGGGTGTAGGCGCTGGTGAAGAGCACCCCCTCGCGCGCCAGGCGATCTAGGTGAGGCGTCACGATCAGCGGGTTGCCGGCGGCATGAAGGGTATCCGCGCGCTGTTGATCGGTGAAGAGGAGCAGGATGTTGGGAAGGGACATAGATTCCTCCAACGAATCGCAGTGTGCCTGTAAGGGATACTGTAGGAGAACGGGGAACTCACCGCAGAGACGCCGAGAACGCAGAGGCTTTCATCTCTTTTCTTCTGTTTTTGTTCTCTCTGCATCTCAGCGGT
>Ga0078972_1007983_pt1 | contig 22781 bp, 21 predicted proteins | sample YelNatPaOPGAMG01_FD_67568 | JGI IMG/M metagenome (GOLD analysis project Ga0078972, IMG submission 67568) | Hot spring thermophilic microbial communities from Obsidian Pool, Yellowstone National Park, USA - OP-RAMG-01 (SPADES assembly) (version 2) | ecosystem: Environmental > Aquatic > Thermal...
CGCAGGAGGGTGCCGTCGGCGCCCTGCCACAGCCGCACGGTGCCATCCTCCGACCCCGAGGCCAGGGTCTCCCCGTCCGGGGAAAAGGCCACGCTATTCACGTCACTCGTGTGTCCCCTGAGGGTGTGCAGGAGGGCACCGTCGGAAGTGCGCCACAGGCGCACGGTGTTGTCCCAGGACCCCGAGGCCAGGGTTTCCCCGTCCGGGGAAAAGGCCACGCTCCGCACCGACCTCGTGTGCCCCTCCAGGGTGCGCAGGAGGGTGCCGTCGGCGGCCCGCCACAGCCGCACGGTGCCGTCCTCCGACCCCGAGGCCAGGGTTCCCCCGTCCGGGGAAAAGGCCACGCTCCGTACCGGGGCACCGGTCTGGATGGAGCGCACCTCGGCCAGGCCCTGGGCATCGTAGAGAACGATGCCCAGGGAAGAGGCCACGGCCAACAGGCGGCCGTCGGGCGAACAGGCCACTTCCCCAACCGCGTCTTTGCCCCAGTGGGCCAGTGCCAGTTGCTCCACCCGGTCGGCTTTCTGCGAGAAAATGGGGCCGGCCGCCGGCCGGGGGCCGGAGAGGAGGCCCAGGAGCAAGGCCGCCGCCAGGACCAGGAGGGCCACGCCGGCCAGGCCGGCCAGCGCCCAGGCCCATCCGGGGAAGCGCGGGGAGGTCCGGGGCGCCCTCTCCTCTCTCCTCCCCACCCCCTCTCCCCGAATTCGGAAGAGGGGAGAGGGGGTGGCCGCCGCAGGCGGGCGGGGGAGAGGGGGGAGGGCGGCCGGAGGCGCCTGCACCACCGTCTCCGCCGCCTCCGCCGGCAGGGCCTGCACCACCGTCTCCTCCCCGGCAGGGAGCGGCGCCGGGGCCGGAGCGGCCAGGCGCAGGAGGGCTTCCAGCGCCCCGGCAAAGGCCCCCATATCGGCGTAGCGGTCCTGGGGGTCCTTGGCCAGGGCCTTGAAGAGCAGCCGCTCCAGCGCCTCGGGCAGGTCCGGGGCGTACCGCCGTGGCGGGGGTAGCGGTTCGCTCAGGTGCTTGAACACCACGGCCATGGGGGTATCGGCCTGGTAGGGCCGCCGGCCGGTCACCAGTTCGTAGAGGACCACCCCCAGGGCGTAGACATCGGCGCGGGCGTCCACCGGCCGGCCCAGCCCCTGCTCCGGGGCCATATACTCCGGGGTGCCCACTCCCACCCCGGTTCCGGTGAGGGTGGTCTCCTCGCTTTCCAGCAGTTTGGCGATGCCAAAGTCGGAGAGCATGGGTTCGCCGGAACGGGTGATGAGGATGTTGGAGGGCTTGACGTCGCGGTGGATGAAGCCTTCCTGGTGGGCGAAGTGGAGGGCGCGGGCGATGGGGAGGAGGAGGCGGACGGCCTCCTCCCAGGGGAGGGGCCGGCCGGCGCGTTCGGCCAGGAACTTCTTGAGGGTGCCGCCGGGGAGAAAGGGCATGACCAGGTAGGGGGCGCCCTCGTGCTCTCCGTAGTCGGTCACCTTGACGATGTTGGGGTGGGTGAGGCGGGCCAGGGCCTTGGCCTCGCGTTCGAAGCGGCGGAGGACCCGTTCCAGGACGGCCGGGGCGAACTGTTCGGTGCGGATGACCTTGAGGGCGACCTCGGTTTCCAGGCGGGTGTCGTAGGCCTTGTAGACGGTGGCCATGCCGCCTTCGCCCAGGAGTTCGAGGATGTGGTAGCGCCCGACCGATTGTCCGATCTGAAGGGCCGTGGCAACCTCCTTAGCCCCGGCGGTTGACCGGGTGGGACAGGATGATGAGGGGGTGAAGCGCCCCATTGCCCCGTAATTTACTACCGGGCGGGGGAAAAGTCAAAATCACAGGCATGGTTCGTACCACCGCATTTTGGTATCTGGCTCGACCTTTGCGGCACCCCATCTGCCCTCTGTGACTGGCGAGGTCGAGGGTATGATGGGAGACGAGGGTGTCGGCTGTCTTACCCCAGCGGCAGGGGGTATTGCTCTCCCTCCAGCACCGTCTTCAGGGCGGCCCCGATAAAGTCGCGGAAAAGGGGATGGGGCCGGGTGGGACGGGAGCGGAACTCGGGGTGGAACTGGGTGCCCACAAACCAGGGGTGGTCGCGCAGTTCGGCGATCTCCACCAGCCGGCCGTCGGGCGAGGTTCCGGAGACGATCAGGCCGGCGGCCTCCAGGGCCTCGCGGTAGCGGTTGTTGAACTCGAAGCGATGGCGGTGGCGTTCATGCACCAGTTCCACGCCGTAAGCCGCCGCGGCCCGGGTTCCCGGCACCAGTTTGCAGGGATAAGCCCCCAGCCGCATCGTCCCGCCCTTTTCGTAGACGTCCCGCTGGTCGGCCATCAGGTCGATCACCGGGGCGGAGGTGTGGGGGTCGAACTCGGTCGAGTTGGCGTCGGCCAGGCCCAGGACGTTGCGGGCGAACTCGATGGTGGCGCACTGTAACCCCAGGCAAAGCCCCAGGAAGGGGAGGTTTTTCCTACGAGCATATCCGGCCGCCTCCACCTTGCCCTCGACGCCCCGATGCCCGAAGCCGCCGGGGATGACGATTCCCCGTACCCCCTGGAGAAGCGCCTCCGGGCCGCGTTTCTCCACCTCCTCGGCGTTGACCCAGCGGATGTGCACGTCTACGCCGTGGTACAGGCCGGCATGGCGCAGCGCCTCGGTCACACTGATATAGGCGTCGTGCAGGGCCACATATTTGCCCACCAGGGCGATCTCGATGGCCGGCTTGGGCCGGTTGATCTTTTCCATGAGCGCCCGCCACTCCCCCAGGTCCGGCTCCCGGTCCGGCAGGCCCAGCCGCCGGACGATGAGTTTCCCCAAACCGAACTCCTCCAGGAGGAGCGGCACCTGGTAGATGCTGGGCACCGTCACCAGGGGGACGACGGCCTCCGGCTCCACGTCGCAGAAGAGGGCGATCTTTTCGCGGATTCCCTCCGAAATGGGGTAATCGGAGCGGCAGACGATGACATCCGGGTGGATGCCGACGCGGCGCAGTTCCATCACGCTGTGCTGGGTGGGCTTGGTCTTGAGTTCCCCGGTGGCGGCGATGTAGGGGAGGAGGGTGAGGTGGACGTAGAGGACGTTATCCCGGCCGGCGTCTTTGCGCATCTGGCGGATGGCCTCCAGGAAGGGCAACCCCTCGATGTCGCCGACGGTGCCGCCGACCTCGACGATGACGACGCCCTCGCCCAGCGGCCGGCCGACGGCGGCGATGCGCGACTTGATCTCGTTGGTGATGTGGGGGATAACCTGGATCGTCCCGCCCAGGAAGTCGCCCCGGCGTTCCTTCTGGATGATCTCGGCATAGACCTGGCCGGTGGTCACGTTGCTGGCCCGGGTCAGGTTGACATCGATGAAGCGTTCATAGTGGCCCAGGTCCAGGTCGGTCTCGGCCCCATCATCGGTGACATAAACCTCACCATGCTGGTAGGGGCTCATGGTGCCGGGGTCCACGTTCAGGTAGGGGTCCAGTTTCTGCACGGCTACCGGGATGCCCCGGCTGCGCAGGAGCAGCCCGATGGAGGCCACGGTGATGCCCTTGCCCACCGAGGAGACCACCCCGCCGGTGCAAAAGATATATTTGACCATTTCATTCTCCCGCCGGCCGGAGGACGACCACCCGGGTCTCTTCTTCCTCGGAAGGGAGGTCTCCGGGGGTGAGGCGCAGCATGTCCAGGGGGGCGGCCGGCTTGACGCCCATCTCGTGCAGGAACGGCTCCACCCCGTCCAGCCGCAGCCGAAGTCCAGGCAGGGCATAGTGCATGGGGATGACGATGCGCGGCTCGATCTGGGCCACCACTTCGGCAGCCTGAGAAGCGTCCAGGGAGTGCTTTCCTCCCACCGGGACCATCAGGACATCCACGCTGCCGATCTCCTCCAGTTCCTCGTCGTCCAGGGGGTGGCCCAGGTCGCCCAGGTGGCAGAAGGTGGCTTCCTCGAACTCGATCACGTAGGCGGTGTTTTTCCCGCGCACCCGGCCCCGGCGCATATCCCGGTAGGTGCGGACGCCCAGGATGAAGATGCCGCCGATTTCGTACTCTCCGGGGCCTTGGATCACGAAAGGCTCGCCGCGCACCCCCCGGACGGCGGCGATGTGGTTATGGTCGGCCTCCTGGTGGGAGACGGTCACGATGTGGGCGGTCGGCCGGCCCAACCGCAGCCCGGTCTCCGGGCCGTAGGGGTCGGTGACGACGATGCCCTCGCGGGCCTTGAGGCGGAAGCAGGCATGGCCGAGCCACTGGACCTCGATCATTCTACCTCCTGCTCTTCCCAGACCTGGCTGGCGACCCGGCGCACCACCTCGGGGGAGAAGCCGCGTCGGGCCAGGAAGGCGTGCAATCGCCGGAGAAAGGTCGGCCGTTCCAGCCCCCGGAGGGCCGGGGCGCGTCGGCGGGCCAGGGCCAGGGCGGCCTCGTCCTCCGGCGGGGAGGCCTCCAGCACCTCGGCGATGATCTCCGGGGAGAGGCCCTTTTTACGCAGTTCGGCGGCCAGGGCCGGCCGGCCCCGGGGGCGAAAGACCTGCCGGTTTTCCACCCAGGCCCGGGCAAAGGCCCGGTCGTCCAGGAGGCCGAGTTCGGTCAGGCGGGAGAGGACGCCTTCCACCTGCTCCTCGTCATAGCCGCGTCGAAGCAGCCGTTCCCGCACTTCGGCGGTGCTGCGGAGACGCTGGTTCAGGAGGCGCAGGGCGTCCCGCAGGGCGCGGTGTTGCCCTTCGGCCCGGCGGAGCGCCTCCAGTTCGGCCTCGTCGAGCACCTGGCCCCGGTGCAGCCCCCAGTCCTGGACCACCTCGACGGCCAGGCCCAGGGCGAACCGGCCGTCCAGGTACAGGCTGGCCCGGCGGGGGTTTTTCTTCTGGATGCGGATTGCGGTGATGGTGCCGCCCAATTCGCTTTCAGACCCCGGCCTGGGTGATATTCCGGCCGATGACCATCCGTTGCACCTCGCTGGTGCCCTCGCCGATGGTCATCAGGCGCACGTCGCGGTAGATGCGTTCGACGGCGTACTCGCGGCTGTAGCCATAGCCGCCGTGAATCTGGACGGCCCGGTAGGCGACGCGCTCGGCCATCTCGCTGGTGAAGAGTTTGGCCATAGAGGCGGCCACGGTGAAGCGTTCGCCGCGGTCCTCCAGCCAGGCGGCGTAGTGGGTCATCAGCCGGCCGGCGTGGATTTCGGTGGCCATATCGGCCAGCATGAACTGGATGGCCTGGTGTTCGGCGATGGGCCGGCCGAAGGCGACGCGCTCGCGGGCGTAGCGCAGGGCCTCCTCATAGGCTCCCTGGGCCAGCCCCACGGCCAGGGCGCTGATGCCCACCCGGCCGCTATCCAGGATGGCCATGGTCTGGTGCAGGCCCCGGCCGCGTTCGCCCAGGAGGTTGCTTTTGGGCACGCGCACATCCTCAAAGGTCAGGCTGTGGGCCGGGGAGGCCCGCAGCCCCATTTTCTTCTCCTTGGGGCCGATGGTCAGGCCGGGGCGGTCGGTCTCGACCAGGATGAGGGAGAAGGAGCGGCTGCCCTGGCCGGGGTCGGTGCGCAGGAAGACGATGATGACGTCGGTGAGGCTGGCGTTGGTGATCCAGGCCTTGCTGCCGTTGATCACCCATTCGTCCCCGTCCTCGACGGCGGTGGTGCGGGCGGCGGCCAGGTCGGAGCCGGCGTTCGGCTCGGTCAGAGCCAGACACCCGAGCGATTCGCCGGTGGCCATGCGGGGGAGGAAGCGGGCCTTTTGCTCCGGCGTGCCGTAGCGGGCGATGGCCAGGGCTCCCAGGCAGGTATGGGCTTCCAGGGCCAGCCCGGTCCCGCCGCAGGCCCGGCCGACCTCCTCCAGGACGAGGGCGATGCTCAGGTGGTCCAGGGGCAGGCCGCCGTACTCCTCGGGGATGGCCATGCCCCAGAGCCCCAGTTCGGCCATCTTGCGCACGACTTCGGGGGAGAGTTTCTCCTCCTCATCGGCCTCCTGGGCGCGTGCCTTGAGTTCCTTCTCGGCAAAATCGCGCACCATCTGGCGGAGCATTTCCTGTTCTTCGGTAAGTCGGAAGTCCATGGAGCCTCCTTTGAAAAGTACTATGGGTGTGCCGAAAGAAGCGGTGGTTGGAAATACTTGGCAGGGACATGGTTCAGTACAATTTTCAGGATGGTATCCAACACCGGGAAGGAGAGGCCGTTATAGTTATCCGCCGGAGGCAGGGGCGTTTGGCCAAATGCCCCTACTTTCCACACATCCGAGATAGCGTACCCCTGGGGGTTCATCAGGTGGCTTTTTCCACCCCAGTCACGCAAGGTTCGTCCACAGAAGGCGCAGTACTCGTGGGGAAAGCGCACCCGCCGGATGTCGAATCGTTCCCCCTGGCTGAAGAGCAGGATGGCGGCGTGTACGGAGGGAAGCCCACGGGTGGGTTGGTGCGGGGACGATTCCACGGCGATCCAGTATCGGAAGCGAAGCCTCTGGTCCAGGTAAACGCCCAGTTCGGGGAGGGTATCCGGCCGGCCCTGCACGAAGAGCAGCCCTCCTTCGGAAAGCAGGCGCACGCATTCGTCCAGGCACTCCTGTAACTCCGTCGTGGGGACCCTCAGGGCTCCGGTGATGAGGACGATCAGGTCCTGCGAGGCCGAAGGAAGCCCTCGCAGGGAGGAAAGAAGGCCGGCCGCCTCAAGATACTGGAGTTCGCCGGGCATCTATCTTCTCCCCCGGTAGGTAGCCGTGCTGACCACTGAAAAGATATCCTTTCCCTGACCAAAGGAATGCAAAAAGGCGTCGGGTCATGTTCCGAGACAATAATCCCTCCTGAGCGATTATCAGACTATAGACCGCCAGCGGCGGGTCGATATGACCTTACATCGTAGGGCCAATTGTGAGCCTTCTCCTATTCATCTTCATCGTCGTCTTCACTCAATACCATGGCTTTCTGGAAGAACTCCATAAGCCATTGCTCAGGATTTTCCACTTTGGGAATTACGTGGAGGATATCGCACCAGGAATTACCTATATCCCAGTAGATGACATCTGCGTTTTCGCCTCGTGCTATGTAGGCCCGCTCTCCCCAATCAGGGTATGCCTCGTGATATTTACAGCATTTTATCAGCTCATTAAGGATTTCTGTTGTAATTTCCATGGAGGGTTACCTCTTCTACGGTCAGTCCTGCCAGAATCTCTGCGAAACTCTTCGGTTCACCCCAATCAAGTCCCAAGTTGTAGCGCACCAAGTGAATGCCCGGGAGTCCGGAGGCCTCGCGAACCACTTTATCGGGGAAATCTCCCGCGATCAGCACACCGGCAAGGCACTCCTCGCCAAACTCATCCTTATACCTTTTTAGTTGCTCCAAGTCGCTTTTTTGTGCCCTGCGAAGTTTGACTTCTATGATGACTTTCCTTGCCACCGCTACGGGTGCCCGGTCTTTCACCAAAATGTCAACGTGTCCTTCAGAAGTGGCTTTCTCACTCAGCACTTCAAGTTCCTCAGCTTGCAATGAGGAGGCTAAACCTAACATCCTAATGAGATTCGCCAAATTGCCGTTGTCCGAGAGGTATTGCCGAATCGCGGCTTGCAGAATGACTTCCTGAAAGGGAAACACTAATGGAATGTTTTTCTGTTGGCGAGAGAATTTTGGTACGAAAGTCTTATAATCGGGCATTTGTAGGGATTCTACCTCTTGTTTCCATAAACTCCCCATCTGGGAGACGTTTTGTAGTGTGGTCTGGTCGGCTTGAAAGTGGGTCTTGCGGTAGCCACCCCGCAGAAGCAAATTTTCCGCGATGTAGGCAAACTCGGTTCTCACCAATGGCTCGTTGAACTCTCGCACAGGCTTTAACCGAAGCCTGAACGGGAAGTAGTAAGAGAGTCCAGACCTGAATTGGATAGGTGGCCAAGGCGGTAGTCCGTCAGCGTCTAAAAGGGCTTCACGGCCAACCACCTCGTAAAGGTTGTACGCCCGCGCAGCGTATAGGAATGAGATGAAGTCGCCTTCTCGAACTTCCAGGAATGCCCATACCCCTGGGATACTGTTCGTGAAACCCGCCAGCGCGTACTTTATACACAACTCTAAATTGTGTTGGTTAGAAACTGAAATCATAAAGTAACAAGGCTTCTTCATACCTATCTCCTTACAGCAGCATGACATTGCGGGATGCAAGGTAACCAGTTTCCCCGGTAACGCCCGTTATGCGTGGCCCAGTCGCCGCGTTGCTTGAAACTCCACACCGTGGTGGTTTCCTCGTGGAACGAAGGGGGGTGCCACCGTTTGATCGACTTGGGACGCCGGAGTACACTGATGTTGGCGCCATAGGCCTCGGTGATGATTTGTTGAAGGATACCAAAGGAGATGCCGTAGCGTTCGCCGATCTCCGGATCGGGCATCCCGCGCTCTTTATCGGACAGGACGGCGCTTCGGAAGGCTTCCTCACCGTGCGCCTGGAGAATATGCGGACGCAACGGTTCTTCGGACTGCCAGTGGCATAACGGGCATGTGCGCACGCCCATCGCTCATTCCTCTTGAATCCACGCCGGCCATCCCGCGGAGGCCCGGCTGGATACAGAGTACCCAGTACGGGACCCGGGCACGGTGTGCCCTACCCACTTCACCCCGGGGCCAGCAAGCCGATCCCGGCCGGCCTTTTCCCCGGACCTTCCGCCCACAAGGGGCGGCCGGCCGCCCCCACGGGCTATTCCTCCAGGTACTCCTCCTCCCCTTCCTCTTCTTCCACCTCCTCCCCGCCGGCTGTGACCGTCGGCGGCAGGGTGGTGGCGTTGGCCCGAATCTGCTGCTCGATGGCCTGGGCGACCTCCGGGTGCTCCTTCAGGTATTCCCGCGCCCCCTCGCGCCCCTGACCCAGCCGCTCCTCGCCGAAGTAGTAGAACGAACCGGTCTTGGTGATGATTCCCATGTCCACGCCCACGTCCAGCAGGTTGCCCTCTTTGGAGATGCCTTCGTTGTAGATGATGTCGAATTCGGCCTGACGGAAGGGCGGGGCCACTTTGTTCTTCACCACCTTCACCCGCACCCGGCTGCCGATGACCTCGCTGCCCTTTTTGATCGACTCCAGCCGGCGGATATCCAGCCGCACCGAGGCGTAGAACTTGAGGGCACGGCCCCCCGAGGTCGTCTCCGGATTCCCAAACATCACCCCGATCTTGGAGCGCAACTGGTTGACAAAGACCACCGCCGTCTTGGATTTGCTGATGGCCCCGGAGAGTTTGCGCAGGGCCTGGGACATGAGGCGGGCCTGCAACCCCGGCAGGGAATCGCCCATGTCGCCTTCCAGTTCGGCCCGAGGCACCAGCGCCGCCACCGAGTCGATCACCACCACGTCCACCGCTCCGCTGCGCACCAGCGCCTCGCAGATCTCCAGGGCCTGCTCGCCGGTATCCGGCTGAGAGATCAGGAGTTCGTCCAGGTTGATGCCGCAGGCGGCCATGTACTTGGGGTCCAGGGCGTGCTCCACATCGATGTAGGCAGCCACGCCCCCCATCCGTTGCGCCTCGGCCACGATGTGCTGGGCCAGCGTGGTCTTGCCCGAGGCGTCGGGACCAAAGATTTCCGTGACCCGCCCCCGAGGGATGCCTCCCACCCCCAGGGCCAGGTCCAGGGCGATCGAACCGGTGGGAATCGCCGAGACTTCCATCCGCTCTGCCGCCTCGCCCATCCGCATGATCGAACCTTTCCCAAAGCGACGGTCGATCTGGCTGATCGCCGCCGATAGCGCCTTTGCCCGCTGCTCATCCATCGTCGTTTCCTCCTCTCGGGGCGGCCACCGGGGCCGCTCTCCTGGTTACCCGTCATCCCCATGATAGCACATTTGTTTTATCCCTGCAAGTGCCATCTCCTTCGATCCTGCGCCTCTCATGATACCACATTTGCCCTCCCTTGTCAATAGTTATCCCAAAGGTATCGAAAATCCCTTCTACAGGCCGCAGACCTGCCTGTAAACCTGGCGCACCCGTCCGTAGACGTGCGCCCAGGTCATCCCCTGTTCTACCTTTTCCTTTCCTCGCCGGCCCATCTCTTGGGCCAGCGTCGGGTTGTCCAGCAGCCGGACGATGGCCCGGGCCAGCGCTTCCACATCGCCAAAGGGCACCAGGAGGCCGTTCACGCCATCGTCCACGACGGCCGGGATTCCCCCGGCCCGCGCCCCGACGACCGGCTTTCCGTTGGCCCAGGCCTCCAGGAAGACGATGCCGAAGGAATCGGTGCAGGAGGGAAGACAGAGGAGGTCGCCGGCCGCCAGGAGGTCCCGTTTCTCCTCCTCGGAGATCGTCCCCAGGTAGTGGAGGAAGGGAAAGCGCCCGGCCGGCAGGCGGTCCAGGTAGGCCCGCATCGGCGCCATAGACTGCCCGGCCAGGACCAGGTGGACCGGCCGGCCCTCCGCCCAGATTCGCCGCATGGCCTCGATGAGGTGAACGGTGCCTTTGTCATAGGCCAGCGTCCCCAGGCTGAGGACCATCGGCCCCTCCCATCCATGCCGCTCCCGGAAACGCTGTCCATCCCCGCCGGTTACTTCCTCCAGGTTGATGCCCGACCCGGTGCAGAAGAGCCGCTCCCGGGGGATGCCCAGCGCGGCCAGCCCCTCGCTTTCGATGGGCGTCTGGGTGATCACCGCGTCGGCCTGGCGCAGGATTTCCACTTGGTGGCGCATGGTGTAATAGCGCCGCACGCGCCGCTGGCCGGCCATGCCCAGGTGGGTGAAAGGGGTGACGATGAACGGAATCCCCCGCTTCCGGGCAAAGGCCAGGGCCGGAGAGAGCATAAAATCCAGGGTGATGTTGGCCCCGTGCACCACATCGAAGGGAGTATCCGTCTGTTCCAGGTAGGCTTCGTACTCGGGCAGCCGGGGGGTGAAGCGGGACAGGCGTCGGAGGAGCGCCGTCGTATCCAGCGGCAGGCCGGAAATCTCCGCCATCAGCCGGCGGTAGAGGCTGAAGAGGAGGGGGTGGTTCAGGCGACGCTGCACCGGAAAACGGTGGACCTGGACCCCGTTCAGTGTTTCCTGGGCCGGCCCCAGCGTGCGCCGCCGGGGCATCCAGAAGTGCTCAAGTTCGCCGGCCTCGGTGGTCAGCACCGTCACCCGGTGCCCTTCGGCGGCCAGGCGCTCCGAGACTTCCTGGAAGAAACGTTGCGATCCCCCTATCCAGGGGAAATAGCCTTGAACTACATGAAGCGCATGCACGGCCCGGCCTCACCCAGGTCTTTTCCGGGTTCAGTCTACCATGAAAACGGGGGACTGGCAACTGGATAGGCCACCGGAGGTATCTGTTTCGGTTGGGTAGGGGGGCCCCCCTGATAAAGCCTCAACTACGGCCTGGCCCGGCCGTCATCCGGAGACGATCTTCCCGCAATGGGGGCAGTAACTGGCTCCGGCAGGCACCGGCCGGCCGCAGTTCGGGCAAGGAGTGGTGGGCACTTCCGGCATGGGGGAGGCGGCGGCCGGCGGGGCCTCCACCGGGACGGCCAGCCGGCTGATGTAGTGGGCCAGCCGCACCAGCAGAATCACCACCACGGCCAGGGCAACGGCCACCACCAGGACCAGAAAGGCCCAGGGAAGCCATTGCTGGACCAGGGAGAAAAGCCGGGCCTCCTTCAGGGCCGCTTCGGTCCCTCCTCCCAGGTCTCGGAGGTAACTGTAGCCAAAGGTCACCAGGAAAACTCCGTTGAGCAATCCCACCAGGCCGCCGGCCAGATGTTGCCACCAGACCAGTTTCTTCGGCCCGCGCAGGAAGACGGCGCTCCCGTAGCCGATGAGGAAGACGATAAAGAGCAGGCTGCCCAGTCGGATGAGGCCCTGGATGTCCTTATTCTGCCCCTGTCCCCAGGAGTTGACCCAGAAATCTCCCAGAAATACGCCGGGCACAATGCCGGCCAGGAAGACCAGCAACTCGCGCAACAGTCCCCGCCAGACCCCCAGCGCGGCCAGCGCCACCACGATGACCACGGCCAGGATATCGAGCCACATGACGCACCTCCGTTTCTTTGACAGAGCCCGTTTCCGGTGTTACAATGCCCGACGCGACCGGGTCGCTTCCTTATAACTGGAAGAGCCCTTGAGGGGTGGCGATCTTCTGTCGGTAGTTGACCACATAGGTCAGCAGTTTGCGCTGAAGTTTGTGCCAGTCCGGATGGTTGAGGAGGCGGTCCAGCGCTTCCCGGTCTTCGGCCACCCCGCCGAGGATGACCTGGGGGCCTTCGCCGGCGATGGTGTACCAGGCGTCGGTGATGGTCAGGCCCAGCTGGTTCAGGCCGGGGCCCAATTCGCGCACCACAAATTCCATATAGGAGGCCTCTTTGCCTTCGCGGATGTCCCAACTCATCAGCAGTTTGACCATAGTTCCTCGGCCCTGGCCCTCCTGAGCATGAGGGTTTTTCTGGCTTATCCCTAGTGTACCAGAAAAGGGCCGTTTCGTCAACCTGAGGAGGAAAGAATGAAAATCGCCATCACCGGGAAAGGTGGGGTGGGCAAGACCACGCTGGCCGGCACGCTGGCCCGGCTCTATGCCGCCGACGGGCGGCCGGTGCTGGCCATCGATGCCGACCCCGATGCCAACCTGGCCACGACCGTGGGCGTCCCGCCCGAACGGATGGCCGGCCTCACCCCCATCGCCGCCATGGACGACCTCATCGAGGAGCGGACCGGCGCCCGGCCGGGCAGCCAGGCTCCCTTCTTCCGGCTGAACCCCCGCGTAGACGACCTGCCCGAGACGCTCTCCGTCCAGCACGCCGGGGTGCGGGTTATGGTGATGGGCACGGTGCAAAAGGGCGGAAGCGGCTGCGTCTGCCCGGAGAACGTCCTCCTGCGCTCCCTGGTGCGTCACCTCCTCCTGGAGCGGGATGAGGTGGTCATTCTGGACATGGTGGCCGGAATCGAGCACCTGGGCCGGGCCACCGCCGATGCCGTGGATGCCTTTATCGTCGTGGTCGAACCGGGCCAGCGCAGCATCCAGACCGCCCGCACCATCCGTCGCCTGGCCGCCGACATCGGCATTCACCGCATCTTTGCCGTGGGCAACAAGGTCCGCACCCCGGAGGAACGGGCCTTTATCGAGCAGAATATGGCGGACTTTGCCCTGCTGGGCATCATCGGCTACCACCCGGAGGTCATCGAGGCCGACCGACGCGGCCTGGCCCTCTACGACCTGGGCGGGCCGGCCGTGGAGGAGATCGCCGCCATCCGTCGGGCTCTGGACCGGGCCCTGGCGGGCTAATTTTCCCTCAGGTCCGGCCGGGGGAAGGGGGAAGCGCGGTAGGGACGGGCCAGGACGATGACCCGGTGGTCGTAGATGTGCACGGGCCAGCAGGTGATCAGGGTGAGGCGCTCTTCCTCGGTGGGAGCCATATAACGCGCGTTTTGGATGCGTTCCTCCAGGGGCCGGCCGGCTTCCTTCAACACCAGCACCTCCTCCACCACGTAGAGGTACTGGCCGCCCGTCGTGTGGAGCACCACCTCATCTCCCGGCTGCACCTCCACCAGGCGGCGGAAGACGCCCCCGTAGCCCCCGGAATGGCCGGCCAGGACGATGTTCGTCCCCTCCCCGGGATTGCCCGAACCCTGGTGGTGGCCCACGGCGTAGCGGGCCACGTCCCACACGGTCATCGCCTGTCCCCCCACCTCTTCCACATGCCAGCCCACGGCGACGACTGGGCTATCCACGCCGATGGCCGGGATGACGATGCGGGAGACTTCCGAGTGCCACAGGGGACGGGAGGTGGGGAGCGGGGAGATGGGGGGCCGGCTCCAGTTCAGCACAGGCAGGGCCGGCGACGGGGTGGGTATCGGGGGCATATCCGGGACCGGAGATGGGGTGGGAATGGCCAGGGCCGGCGCCTGTCGCACCGGGGGTGGGGAGGGGTGGAGCGCGGCCCGGCCGATGGGGAAGAGGTACAGCCCGCCCACGTAAAGGAGGAGGAAGAGGCCGGCCAGAATCAGCCCGTTCGATAGCCACCAGAGGAGGGGCCTTCGCAGCCGTGGGGAACTTTCCTGGGAGGCCGTCTCGTTCATCGAAGCGCCTCGTCGGCAATCCGGGTCAGTTTCCACCGCTCGATCGCCCGGCCGTCGGCGGTGAAGGTGGGCCGGCCGACCAGTTCGACCTTCAGGCCGAAGCGTTTTCTCAGGCCGGCGAAGATGAGGGCGGTGGAGATGTGGGCCGGGACGCCTCCTTCGGCGACCAGGCGTTCCGCGCCCGGCAGGATGGCCGGCCCGACCATCTCGTATTCCAGTTCGTCGGCTCCCGCCGGGCGCACCGTGGCCCCGGCCAGATAGCCCACGTCCACCAGGTAACGGGCCATCTTCTGTACGGCGTCCAGGGGAGAGGCCGCGCCCAGGTTCAACTCCCCCTCGATTTCGTCGAAGAGGATTTCCCCGGCCCGCCAGACCACCTTCCAGGCTTCCTGTCCCCAGTTCTCCCCGATGGCCCGGTAGACGGCGTAGAGTTCCCGGTCGAAGAAGCGGGCGTCGATGTCTCTGGAGGCGGGGGCCGGCAGGGGGCGTTCGGCTGGCCCGCTATATGCGGCGTTCGGGGGAATCGGGCGCAGGGGGCGCCGGTGGGCCTGCTCATCGTACACGTGGGCGATCAGCCCGACCAGCCGGGAAAGGGCGAAGAAGCCGTTGCCCACCTCCGGCGGCAGGTCCAGTTCGCAGAGCAGGGCGGCGATGGCCCCGTCCACGTTCATGGGCAGTTCCCGGCCCAACGCCTCCCGGAGGGCCTGCTGGAGGGCCCGGGCCATCTCGACGTATTCGCCGGCCAATCCTTCCTTTTCGGCCAGGGATAGCAGCCGTTCGGTGCGGGGGTCGGCGGTATGGAGGCGGTGGCCGTAGCCGGGAAGGCGTTTCCCCATGGCCCGGTGTTCGGCCACCACCTCGCGGGCCACCTCCAGGGCCTTTTGTCCACGCGCTCGCCGCAGGGCCACCGCCTCCCGGAGGAGGCGCATCCCGTCCTCGATGGCCCCGCCGTGGTATCGGTGGATGGCCAGGATGCCGGCCGCGACGGCCGTGGTCAGCGGGGCGCCGCCGGAGGCCACCGTCCGCGCCGCCAGGGTGGAAGGAGGGGTTGCCCCGTGGTCCACGCAGGAGACCAGGAGGGCATCCAGCACCCTCCCCTGGGCCGGGGTGGGAAGTTCTCCCTTGAGCACCAGGTAAACGACGTGGCTGAAGGGCACCCGTCCCATCAGTTCCTCGATCCGGTAGCCCCTGATGAGCACCCGGTTCGGCTCGGCGTGGGAAATCGGCTGAGACCATTCTTCGGCCATCGTTTTCCCTCCGGGAAGGCATCCGTGGCTATTGTACCGCAGCCGGCCTTTCCTGGCAAACGTCGGTTTTTTCCCAATTTCCATCCTGGTGGTATAATGGGCGGTGAAATCTGGCGACGTCCGGAGCATGGCGCATGGCGGCAAATGTGGCGGCCCGCCTCCTGGCGGCGGCGAAGCGACGTGGGGCGGTTACCTTTTCCGCCCTCCGTTACCGAAACTATCGCCTCTGGTTCTTGGGGCAGACCATCTCCCTGATGGGCACCTGGATGCAATCGGTGGCCCAGCAGGTGGTCGTCTACCTCCTGACCGATCATTCCAAGATCGCCCTGGGGACGGTCTCCTTTGCCGGTTCGATCCCCACGCTGTTCCTGATGCTCCCGGCCGGGGCCCTGGCCGATCGTTTCCACAAGCGGCGCATCCTGCTCGTCACCCAGACGGCCATGATGCTCTTTGCCTTCGTCCTGGCCGTGTTGACCGCCACCGGGGTCGTCCAGTTCTGGCACATCGTCCTCCTGGCGACGATGCTGGGCATCGCCAACTCCTTCGATGCCCCGACCCGGCAGGCCCTGGCTGTGGAACTGGTCGAGGACCGCCGGGACCTGATGAACGCCGTTGCCCTGAACTCGATGATGTTCAACCTGGCCCGTATCGTCGGGCCGGCCGTTTCCGGGCTGATTCTGGCCTTTTTGCACCCGGCCTGGTGCTTTGCCCTGAACGGGATTTCCTTCCTGGCCGTCCTCTTTGCCCTCCTGCGGATGCGCATGCCGGAAGGCCGGCCGGCCCTGCAGGCCGAACCGCTCACGGTACAGTTGCGGGAGGGCCTGAGGTACATCGGGAGCCATACCGTCGTCCGCACCATCATCGCTCTGGTGGCCGTCTCCTCCATCTTCGGATTTTCCTATTCCGTCCTCCTGCCGGCCTTTGCCATCGACCTTCTGGGCATTGGGGAATCGGGGGTGGGCCTTTTGCAGACGGCGGTGGGCGTCGGGGCGGTGGGCGGTGCGCTGACGGTGGCCTCCCTGGGCCGCAGCCGCCGCAAGGGCCTCCTGCTTACGGCCGGCAGCCTCCTCTTTCCGGCCGCCGTGCTGGGCCTGGCCTTTTCGCCCCACCTTCCCCTTGCCCTCCTTTGCCTGGGGCTGGCCGGCTTCGGCTTTGTCACCCAGAACTCGACCAGCAACACCCTCATCCAGACCATCGTTCCCGACCAGTTGCGCGGCCGGGTGATGGGGGTCTATACGATGATGTTCTTCGGGACGACGCCGTTCATGTCGCTCATGGCCGGCGGGCTGGCCCAGTGGCTCGGCCCCTCCTGGGCCACGGCCTTTGGGGCGTTGGTCAGCCTTGCCTTCGCCCTGGGCGTTGTGGTGGCCGTCCCGGCCCTCCGGCGGGAAGCCACTTACCAGCCTTTTCCTTCCTCTCCGGCCACAGCCGCCGGGTCCGATACGGCCGGGAAACCTCCCGCCGGGGCTTCGCTGGAGGCGACTTCGGCCTGTTCCCGCTCTCCATCGCCTTAGATACCGTTGCACGTTGGCACGTTTCACGTTGCACGTTTCACGTTACACGTTGCACGTTGGCACGTTTTACATTTTACGTTTTACGTTATACAGCGGTTGAGAAAGGTCGGGCGGTGGGAACTACGGTTCTCTGGGGTATCCTGGCCACCATCGGCACCGGGCTGGCCACGGGGGTCGGCGCCCTGCCGGTGTTGCTGACGCGCCGGGTCTCGGAGCGCCTGCTCGATGCCATGTTGGGCTTTGCCGCCGGCGTCATGCTGGCAGCGACGGCCTTCAGCCTTCTCCGGCCGGCTATGGAGATCGGCGATCGCCTCTGGGGGACCTGGGGAATCGCCGTGGTGCTGGCCGGCCTGCTCCTGGGGGCCGTCTTTCTCTCCGTGATGGACCGGGTGATTCCGCACCTGCACTTTATCGCCGGGCCCGAAGGCCCTTCCTCCCGCCTGCGGCGTATCTGGCTCTTCATCCTGGCCATCACTTTGCATAATTTTCCGGAGGGATTGGCCGTGGGCGTCGGCTTCGGCGGCGGCCGGCTGGACGAGGCCCTGGTCCTGGCCATCGCCATCGGGCTGCAGAACATGCCCGAGGGGCTGGCCGTGGCTCTGCCGCTGTTGCGGGAGGGCTACTCCTCTCCCCGTGCCCTGCTCTATGCGACCCTCTCCGGGCTGGCCGAGCCCATCGCCGGCGCCCTGGGCGTGCTTACGGTGCAACTGGCCTATTTTCTCCTGCCGCCGGCCCTTTCCTTCGCCGCCGGGGCCATGCTCTTTGTGGTGAGCGACGAGATCATCCCGGAGACGCACCGCCGGGGCTACCAGCGCGAGGGCACCTTCGGGGTCATCGTCGGCTTCATGGCGATGATGTTTCTGGACAATATTTTCGGATAGCGGGCTGTTGAGGAGGGGCCCATGGAACAGGAGACCATCACCCTGATCGTCAACGGGGTGGAACGGAAGGTCCGGGCGGGCCCACGCACCACCCTGCTGGAAGTGCTACGCGAGGAACTCGGCCTGACCGGCACCAAGGAGGGCTGTGGCCAGGGGCATTGCGGGAGTTGCACCGTGCTGGTGGACGGGCAGGCGGTACGGTCCTGTATCTACCTGGCCCGGCGGGCGGCGGGGCGCCGGGTGCAGACCATCGAGGGGCTGGCCGAGGAGGGCCGGTTGCACCCGTTGCAACAGGCCTTTATCGACCAGGGGGCCGTACAATGCGGCTTCTGCACCCCCGGGATGATCATGGCCGCCCTGTCCCTGCTGGAGCAAAACCCCCGCCCCGGTCGGGAGGAGGTACTCCTGACCCTGGAGCCGAACCTCTGCCGTTGCACCGGCTACTCCAGCATCCTCCGGGCCGTCTTGCAGGCCTCCGGCCAGTTGTCTCCGTCGGAGGTATCCCCTCCCACGTTGCCGCTCTATGCCGTTGGCCGTTCGCTTCCCCGGCCGGATGTCCGGGCCAAGGTGACCGGGCAGGCCCGTTACGCCGCCGACCTGCGCTTCGAGGGCATGCTCTATGCCGCCGTGTTGCGCAGCGCCCACGCCCATGCCCGCGTGCGGCGGCTGGAGGTATCGCCGGCGCATTCCCGGCCCGGGGTGGTGGCCGTCCTCACCGCCGGGGACATCCCCGGCCGGCGCACCCACGGCCTCCTGCGCCAGGACTGGCCGGTGCTGGTGGGAGAGGGGGAGAAGGTGCGGTACGTGGGCGATGCTCTGGCCGTGGTGGTGGCCGAGACGCCGGCCCAGGCCGAGGAGGCCCGGTCGGCCATCGCCGTCGAGTACGAGGTGTTGCCGGGAGTTTTTTCTCCCCAGGAGGCGCTGGCGGAGGGTGCTCCCCAGGTGCATACGGGGGGAAACCTGCTCAAGCATATCCGGGTGCGTAAGGGGGATGTGGCCGCCGGCCTGGCCCAGGCCGAGGTGGTCGTTGAGGAAACGTTCCGCACGCCGACCATCGAGCACGCCTTCCTGGAACCGGAGGCGGCGGTGGCCGTCCCCGATCGTTCCCCGGGGCAGGAAGGGGTGACCGTCTATGTGGGTTCCCAAATCCCCTTTGCCGACCGGGATCAGATCGCGGCCTCCCTGGGCCTGCCGCCGGAGCGGGTACGGGTGGTGCAGACGACCGTGGGCGGGGCCTTTGGCGGGAAGGAGGACATCTCGGTACAGATTCATGCGGCCCTGGCCGCCTGGAAGACCGGCCGGCCGGTGAAACTGGTCCTGAGCCGGGAAGAATCGATGCGGGTGCATCCCAAACGCCACGCCACCACCATTCACCTCCAGGTAGGAGCGACGCGGGAGGGGAGGCTGACGGCCGTGCGGGCGGAGATTTACGGGGATGCCGGGGCCTATGCCTCGCTTTCCGAAGCGGTGATGACCCGCACGGCGACCCACGCGGCCGGCCCGTATATCGTCCCCAACGTCGCCGTGGATTGCTACGCCGTTTACACCAACAACCCTCCCTCCGGGGCCATGCGCGGCTTCGGTGTGCCCCAGGCGGCTTTTGCCATGGAGACGGCCATGGATATCCTGGCGGAGAGGCTGGGGTTGCACCCCCTGGAACTGCGCCGGCGCAACGCCCTCCGTCTGGGTGCGACCACAGCCACCGGCCAACTCCTGCGGGATAGCGTCGGTTTCCTGGAGACGATCGACCGGGTGGAGGAGGCCGTGCGTTCTTTGGGGGAAGAGGTGTTGGTCCCCTCCGGGCCGAACCGGCGGCGGGCCTGGGGCTTTGCCAGTTGTATGAAGAACGTCGGCCTGGGCGGGGGCATCCCCGACAGCGCCGGCGCGACCGTTCTGGTGACCGAGGAAGGCAGGGTCTCCGTGCGCATCGGCGCGGCCGAGGTGGGGCAGGGGGTGGTGGGCATTGCCGCCCAGATCGCCGCCGAGGTGCTGGGGGTGCCGCTGGAGCAGGTGGAGACGATCGTCGGCGATACCCGGCTCACTCCGGATGGCGGGGCCACCACGGCCTCCCGGCAGACCTTTATCACCGGCAACGCCGTGCGGCTGGCGGCGGAGGAGGTGCGGGCCATCCTGGTCGGGGCGGCTTCCGAGGCGCTGGACTGTCCGCCGGATCGGCTGGCGCTGGTTGAGGGGGCGATCGTTTCCCCGGCGGGGAGGCGGATGACCCTGGCCGAGGCGGCGTGTCTGGCCCGGGAGGAGGGCCGGCCGGCCGTGGCCACCCATATCTACACGCCCCCGCCGACCACGCCGTTGGGCGAGCCCGGCGACGACCACTTTGCCTACGGCTTCGCCACCCAGGCGGCCCTGGTGGAGGTGGATCTGGGAAGCGGGGGGGTGCGTGTCCTCAAGGTGGTGGCTGCCCACGACGTTGGCCGGGCCATCAACCCGCAGGCGGTTGTCGGGCAGATGGAGGGGGGCGTGGTGATGGGGATGGGCTATGCCCTGAGCGAGGAACTCGTCCTGGAGGAGGGGCAGGTGCGCAACGCCGACCTGCGTCGCTACCGGCTGCCCCGGGCCCCGCTCATCCCCGAGGTCATCCCCATCCTGGTGGAGGCCTATCACCATGAAGGCCCCTTCGGGGCCAAGGGTGTGGGGGAAATCACCTCCATTCCCACCGCCCCGGCCATCACCAACGCCGTTCACGCCGCCACGGGGGTGCGCATCACCCGGCTTCCGGCGACGCCGGAGCGGGTGTTGGAAGCGTTGAGGAGGCCGGGGGCAGGTCCAGGCGATGGGTAGCAGCGACCTCGCCTTTTTGTCCTGCGGGCAGAAGGAGGCGGCTATGAAGAGAGCCGGCAGGTACAGGGGTTACCTGCTCGCTATGGCGCTCGGAGCCGTGGTGGGCGGGGTGGCCGTGGTCCTGGCGATGCGAGCCATGCCGCGCCGGATGGCCGGTATGATGCGCCAGATGATGGAGGGCATGGGCACGGGGGAGATGTGACGGCGCATGCTGGCGGGCTTCGGGGAAGCCCAAGGGGAACAGACCGGTGGCCGGTGATTCCTGGGAAGCCTTGCAGGCCGAGATCATCGCCTGCCGGGCCTGTCCCCGCCTAGTGGCCTGGCGGGAAGAGGTCGCGCGCCGGCGGCGTCGGGCCTACGAGTTCCCGGATGGGCGCATCGCGATGCGCCCGTACTGGAGCCGGCCGCTTCCCGCCTTTGGGGATCGCCGGGCCCGTTTGCTGGTCGTCGGGCTGGCACCGGCGGCCCACGGAGGGAACCGCACCGGGCGTATGTTCAGCGGCGACTCGGCCGGCCGCACCCTGGTCGCTGCCCTCTACCGGGCCGGATGGGCCAATCAACCTCGTTCGGAGGGACCGGGCGATGGGTTGGAACTCCGGGGCGTCCTCCTCACCGCCGTCTGTCGCTGTGTCCCGCCGGGGAACCGGCCCACGGCGGAGGAGTTGCGGCTCTGCCGGCCCTTTTTGCGGCGCGAACTGGCCCTTCTGCCCGACCTGCGGGTCGTCCTGGCGCTGGGCAGGGTGGCCTTTGAGGGCTTCCTTCGGGCCTGGCGGGAGGAAGGCGGGGAGGTGCCTGGCGGCGATTTTCGCCATGGCGGGGTCTACCCGCTGGGAGGGGGCCGAATCCTTGTGGCGACGTATCACCCCAGCCAGCGGAACACCCGCACCGGCCGGCTGACGGAGGAGATGCTTGACGCGGTCCTGGGGCAGGTGCGGGAGTGGTTGGGATAGGCCGGGCTCGTTGAGCGTTCCGCGTTTCACGTTCCACGTTCTCCGGCCGGCCTTTCCCGAAAGGCGGGGATGGCCGTCGGGCCGGCCAGTGGCCTCGTATACCCCCGGGGGTATATACCGGCTGGGGCAACGGGGCAGGTTGCCCCGGCGAAGGCCGCCCGATTTGCCCGGCCGGCTGCACTTCCGTTTCGGCGGTGGTGGCATTGGAATGCGATCCACTTGTACGAAGCGGCCCTGACGACATTGCTCGTCACTTGCCTGGATTTGTGCCGGGTGCTCTGGAGTTCGAGGAAAGCGGAAAGAGTCCTGACACGGAGGCAGTATGAGCCGCTATAAGTATTTCGTAGAGAACGGCCTGATATGGCTGGCATTTGTCCTGCTGTGGACTGTTGGGGTGGTACAGGGGCATTGGCTAGCGGGGAAAGGCTCCACGTCCGGACTTGTATCGGAACTGCCCTGGGGAGGCATCGTGGCAACTTCCGTGTTCCTGATAAGGGCAGCCCTGATGGGGAAGCGACAGCCCGATGGAACGTATCTCTGGAGCCGGGAAGCGCGTCAGGCAGCCTTCCGGCTGGCACTCGGCTTAGGTCTCTTTACCATTCTTCTCATAATCATAGCAATCTCGGGGATATCCCCCTGGAGAGTCTCTCCTCCCCCTTTCCCTTCCCAGTCCAGAACACCCACGCCGCTGTAGCCGATTTCGCCAACCCAGTGCGTTCATCATGCGGGCACCCCCGACCAGCCCCTGGATAAACCAGACGGTCCAGCCGCAACTCAGACCGTAGAACGTTGTTGAACGTTAACAAATTACCCGGGTAGTAAGCCGACATAGCGCAGCAGGCCATCTGAACCCTCCGCCTTGCCTGCACCCGTCTTCCCACCGCCGGCCGGCGCAGGCCGGCCGGCAGGCGGGAGGCGGCTTCCGTCGACCCCGCCCGCGCTACCCCCGGCCGGCGAACGATGGGGCCGATTGAAAATCGTCCTCCCTCCAGGCGTCGGCCTGCGCCGACGCTTTCCGGCCCCAGGCCGGCCTCCAGGCAGGGGGCGACCCGTACGGGCAGGGCCACCCCGCCCGTACCCCGTCCGCGCCTTCTCGCTTTGGCCTCCTGAGGCCCCTTCTTTACCACGATCCGACAATGCCCAACAATGTCCCCCGGCGGGGGTGCCGGGGGCAGAGCCCCCGGCAAAGAGGCCGGCCGGCGTTCGGGACGACTTCGATTGTCGCCAGTCCGGCCCGCCGGCCGGAAACGAGGTCGCCCAGGGCGCGATGGCGGCCAGGCCGGCCGCCGGCCTCGTATACCCCCCGGGGGTATATACCGGCCGGGGCAACGGGGCAGGTTGCCCCAGCAAAGGCCGCCCGATTTGCCCGGCCGGCCGGGCCGTGCTATCATAGGGCCGGAGGCATCCAGCCGGCACCTTGACAACCGAAGGTCGTGGG